>Ga0007825_1000260_pt1 | contig 16249 bp, 17 predicted proteins | sample CryBogCBE13Jul09_FD_71229 | JGI IMG/M metagenome (GOLD analysis project Ga0007825, IMG submission 71229) | Freshwater microbial communities from Crystal Bog, Wisconsin, USA - CBE13Jul09 | ecosystem: Environmental > Aquatic > Freshwater > Lake | place: Crystal Bog, Wisconsin, USA | collected... | reverse complement strand
GACACCTTGGAGGGCGTGGTCTCGATTGGTCCTGAGCTCTTTGAGATGACTGGCAAGCCCAGTGCCAAAGGGGTTTTTGAGCGCGTTGAGCGAATTTTGATTTTGGCGTGTGGCACCAGTTACTACAGTGGCAGCACCGCCAAGTATTGGCTCGAGAGCATTGCGAAAATCCCCACACAAGTGGAGATAGCCAGCGAGTACCGATACCGTGAATCGGTTCAGGAGCCGGGTACTTTGGTGGTGAGCATCACCCAGTCGGGGGAGACGGCGGACACCTTGGCGGCGGTGAGACACGCGGTCTCCTTGGGATTGAAGGACACATTGACCATTTGCAATGTGGCCTCTTCTGCCATGGTACGAGAGTCCTCTTTGGCTTACATCACGCGAGCAGGCGTGGAGGTGGGGGTGGCCTCTACAAAAGCCTTCACCACGCAACTCGCAGGATTGTTTTTGTTGACTTTGGTTTTGGCCAAACAACGCGGACATCTGAGCATGGCACAAGAGAGAGAGCACTTAGAGGCCATGAGGCACTTGCCCGTGGCTTTGCAATCGGTCTTGGCGCTGGAGCCTCAAATCATGGCTTGGGCCCAAGAGTTCACACCCAAGGAGCATGCGCTCTTTTTGGGGCGTGGCTTGCATTACCCCATAGCACTTGAAGGTGCGCTCAAACTCAAGGAGATCAGTTACATCCATGCAGAGGCTTACCCGGCGGGTGAGTTAAAGCATGGGCCACTCGCCTTGGTCACGAATGCCATGCCTGTGGTGACGGTGGCGCCCAACGATGCCTTGCTTGAAAAACTCAAAAGCAACATGCAAGAGGTTCAAGCCAGGGGCGGGGTGTTGTATTGTTTGGCCGATGCAGACACTCACATCGAGTCGCAAGAGGGATTGCATGTGATTCGAATGCCTGAGCATTACGGCGCGCTTTCTCCTATTTTGCACGTCGTGCCTCTTCAATTGTTGGCCTATCACACCGCATTAGCGCGTGGATCTGATGTGGATAAGCCCAGAAACTTGGCCAAGTCCGTCACTGTTGAGTAAGCCAGATTAGGCGGTTTATTCGCGTTTAAACATTCATATTTTTATTCGCAAAGGCTGCAGGGTGTTTTTTTCTAAATGGAAATTGAGTTTTAAAAAGACCTAAACCGTCTCTTTTAAGACCATTCTGAAACAAAGAGTACGACTATGCTGTCGCAATTGTGGTGCCTGTTGAAAGAGTGTTTTGATCAGATAGATGGACTTGACTACATATGTATTTAAAGACATAATTAAGCTTATGACGTGGACTGTTCTTCTTCACGACGACTTTGCGGATGAGTTGACGGCTTTGGATGAAAAATTACAAGATGAACTGTTGGCTCATGCCAAGTTACTAGCTGAGTTCGGTCCCAATTTGGGGCGCCCCACAGTAGACACGCTTAAAGGTACTTCGCACGCCAATATGAAGGAAATGCGATTTAACTGGATGGGGGATGTTTGGCGCGTTGCTTTTGCATTCGATCCACAGCGTCAAGCGGTTTTGCTTGTTGGTGGAGACAAAAGCGGGGTAGATCAGAAAAGGTTTTACAAACGTCTGATTTCTGTAGCGGATAACCGTTACAGCCAACATCTGGCAACGTTAAATGACGCAATAGCAAAGGAGACTAAAAATGGCAAGAAAACTCGATGACATCATGTCAGCGTTGCCCGCAAAGCGCAGAGCTCAAATTAATGATCGTGCGATGGAGTTGGCCACGCTCAAAGATCTTCGCAAGGCGGCAGAGAAAACTCAACAAGATTTGGCGGCTGCACTTGGGGTCGGTCAAGACACAATTTCACGCTTAGAAAAACGCACTGATATGTTGTTATCCACGCTTCGTCATTATGTGGAGAGCATGGGCGGGAAGCTAGAGTTGGTCGCTCAATTTCCGAATCGCCCACCTGTGGTTATTGATCACCTTGGTGTTGAGCGTTCTTCAATTCCCCAGAGTACATCTAAGACGACTCGTATTCGCTCTCGTTCTGCTCGGGTTTCTGCATAAATTTTGAGTAATTCTTTGTCGACCAATAGCCTGTCACTATGGCTACATTGGATTGAAAAGGCTAAAAACAGTACGCTGAATTGCTTGCAAACTCACTTGCAAAACCATTCCAAGACAGTGGAGCATCTTGTCGCTTGAATTTGAGTTTTGGGTTGAGATTCAAATTCATCACAGATTCGACAGAACTTCAAAACCAGGTGGTTGGGGAAAATATCACTCATGCAGTCTCACACTTTCCGCATCAAGTGAAAACAGTCAATTGAAAGATGTCCTGCAACTAAAATACATCCACCTTAACCTTTGGAAATCAACATGCAAGCTCTGATGGTCAGTGCAGGCGCGGTCACTTTGGCTGAAGTGGGCGATAAAACGCAATTGTTGGCCTTCATCTTGGCTGCACGATTCAAAAAGCCAATACCCATCTTGCTGGGTATTTTGATCGCCACCCTGATCAACCACGGATTGGCAGGCGCTTTTGGGGCATGGATCACCACTCTGATTGATCCACAGTGGTTGAGGTGGATCTTGGGTGGATCCTTCTTGGCCATGGCAGTTTGGATCTTGATACCCGACACGATTGATGAAGAAGAAACGGTGAGTCTCAAAACCATGGGCGTTTTCACAACCACTTTGGTGACCTTCTTTTTAGCGGAAATGGGGGATAAAACACAAATCGCAACCATTGCACTGGCCGCCCATTACCCAAGTACGGTCGAAGTGGTAGCGGGGACTACGCTTGGGATGATGCTCGCCGATGGGCCCGCTGTGTTTGTGGGTCAACACTTGGCGCAAAAAATACCCATGAAACTCATGCATGCCATCGCAGGCGGTATTTTTGCGCTATTGGGTGTGGCGGTTCTTGCCAACCTAGATACCCTCATTGAGCAGTGGCTAACCTAGCCTTGTTTGATTGAATCGGTTTGTCCTTTTATGTGTACGAATTTCACTTCCAACTTGGATGGGCAATGGAGTCTCAAGCACTTAGGGATTGAGCTCACCCACGATCTTCCCCTTGAAGCTTACCCAGGCTACTTGGCACCCTTTTTGAGGCTTGAAAAAAACGTTTCTGGCCAGACTTCTTTCGACTTGAGACCTGCGCGCTTTGGACTGGTGCCTCACTGGACACAGCCTGGAGAGGTGCAACGCATTTCTCGATACACCTACAACGCAAGAAGCGAGTCAGTGAGCACCAAGCCCAGTTACAGATTGCCTTTTCGACAAAGGCATTGGGGAGTGGTGTTGCTGAAAGATTTTTTTGAACCCAGCTATGAAAGTGGACAGGCGCAAAGAATGCGCATTTCTTTGCTGGACGATGAGCCATTTGGGATTGCTTGTCTTTGGGATGAGTGGACAAATGCAGCCGATCAACAAAAGAGGAAAGAGGTGCAAAACCCGGATCAATCACAACTTGCGGACACGTCCAGAATCTTGTCCTTTTCGATGCTGACACTAAACGCTGACAGGCACCCGGTGATGTCTCGCATGCATGCGCTGGGGGAAGAAAAAAGGACCCCCCTGGTACTCACCGTGGATCAATTCAAGCCTTGGCTCGAGGGCGGTCATGAGGACGCAAAGCATTGGCTCAGTGGGGAGCAGATGCCAGCCTTGAAAGCACAACTGGCACCGATTTCTAAAGCTTCTCGCAAACGAGCTCCAAGCGTTGTCAATCCAAACCCCAGCAACTCAGCAGAGCAAGGGCAGTTGTTCTAACGAGGGTCGTTGGTGAGACCGCTCACCACATGTCCAGAGGGGACGTGTTTGGATGCGCGTTCAATGTGACCGGTTTGGTCATCAAAGAAAAAGTCCGGTTCGAACTCGCGCAGAAAGCCACTCTTGTCTAAGCCACCCAAGAACATGGCCTCATCGACTTGAATGTTCCAATTCATGAGGGTGCGGATGGCTCTCTCGTGTGCAGGAGCACTTCGAGCGGTTACCAAAGCGGTTCGAATTCTCATTTTTGCAGTACCCACTCGTTGGAGTTGGTGCAGCGCTTCAAGCAAGGGTTTGAAGGGCCCTGGGGTCAGGGGCAAGCTTGCATTGGCTTTTTCATGCGCTTGAAAGGCAGAGAGTCCTTGCGTTTGAAAGACCCGCTCGGCCTCGTCGGAGAAGAGTACCGCGTCACCATCGAATGCAATGCGAACTTCGTTGGGATGTTCAAGGGAAGCATGAGCGGATTGAGGGTAGACCTGAGCAGCGGGTACCCCAGCCAAAAGCGCCATTCGCACATCGCTCGTGTGGGTCGATAAAAACAAATTGGCTTTCAGGGGTTTCAAATATCTCCAGGGAGGCTCACCCCTGGTGAAACTTCCCCTTTGAATGGGAAGACCGTAGTGTTGGGCAGAGCGAAAAACGCGCATGCCGCTCACAGGATCGTTCCTGGACAAGATCACCACTTCAATGTGAGCCTTCCCGCTAGGGGCTTGCTCGTTGAAGGCCAGGAGTTTTTTCACCAGTGAAAACGCAACACCAGGCTTGGCAGGTGTTTCAAGTCTTTCGAGTTGCAAATTCATGTAGGCTTGGTCATTGGAGGCCTCAAAGACTGCGTTTTCTTCTTCGAAATCAAATAGCGCTCGCGATGAAATGGCAACCACCAATTGGTGCTCAAGTGAGGCGCTCATGCAAGTCTCCTTGAAAAGGGGTTGTGATCAATGGGCCAGCATGTGTTCATGGATTGCATCATTTCACCAATTGGTTGAGTTCAATGATGGGCAACATGACCGAGAGCACAATGAGCATCACAATGCTGCCCATCACCACGATCATGAGCGGCTCCAAGAGACTGGCCAGTTGCATGGCGCGCCTCTCCACTTCGGAGCTCAATTGTTCGGCTGCTTTTTCAAGCATCGGCCCAAGCCTTCCGGTTTGTTCACCAAGCCTGGCAAACATGGGCAAGAGACCTGGGAGTTTTTTGCCTTGACCCAGGGCCAATCCCAAAGATGCTCCTTCTCTCACCATGTCTTGAGCCACCAACATGTCCGCCTTCATGGCTGAGTTGGAGAGGGTGTTGGCGCTGGCTTGGAGCGCTTTCAAAATGGGCACGCCTGCGCCCACCAATGTTGCCAAGGTGTTGGCAAAGCGCGCGGCGTTGTAGCCTCGAACCAAGGGGCCAATCACAGGGGCTTTAAGGAGCCTCGCGTCCACCGTTTCTTTGAACGCAGGCCTCTTCATCGCTTCATGAAAGCCCCAAAAAGCACCACACAAGAGAATCAACACATAGAGCCAATCGTGTTGTACAAAGCCCGAGACGCTGAGCATGATGCGGGTGAGAAGGGGCAACTGTTGGTGTGAACTCTCAAAAACATGAGTGACTTGTGGGACCACGTAGCCGAGCAAAAAAAGCACAATGAAGAACGCAATGACGCTCACCACCGCGGGATAGAGGAGGGCTTGAAAGACTCTCGACTGCAAAGCGTTGGCGCGTTCAAGATCTTTGGCCAGTCTTTGAAGCACCTGCCCCAAGTGTCCGCTTTGCTCGCCTGAGGAGACGCTGGCACAGTAGATCAATGAGAACTCTTTTGGGTGCATCGCAAGCGCTTGTGCCAAGGGGGCGCCAGCGTTGATCTCAGAACGAATGCCAGCCAAGAGGTCTCGAACTTTGTCTCGCTCGCTTTCTTGGGTGAGGGCAGACAAGGCCCGCTCAAGGGGGAGGCCAGCGTTCACAAGTTCCGCGAGTTGGCGCGTGAGCAGTGTCAACTCACCTTGGGACAAGATGCGAGAGCTCCAAATCTCGGTTTGCAAAAAACTCTTTTTTTGCTCTTGGATGGCTTGAACTTCCAAGGGAATCAAGCTCTGTTTTTTAAGCCAGGCCCTCGCTTGCCTCTCAGAATCGGCCTGGGTCACGCCACTCAATGTGGCGCCACTGGCGTCCATGGCTTGGTAGGTGAAGGCAGGCATGGTTGAGAGGTGATGGAGGTGTAAAAAGATTGTTGACTTGGATGAAGAGGTCTAGCTGGCCATCAAATCGGTGTGATGCTTGAACAGGCTCATTCCTGCGTCACGCGAAGCAGTTCCTCGTTGGAAGTGATGCCTTGTTGCACCAATCTCAGTCCATCGTCTCGCATGAGTTGCATGCCCTCTTGCATGGCAGAGGATTTGAGCTCGGCCTCAGAGGCCGCGGTGTGAATGAGTGCTCGGGTCTGGCTGCTCGTGACCAAGAGCTCAAAAATAGCCGTTCTTCCCTGATAGCCTGTTTGGTGGCAGTCTTGGCAACCACTGCCGTGGCAGTGCACACACAACTTTCTCACAAGCCTTTGGGCCAAAACGCCCAAAAGTGAGCTGCTGAGCAAGAAGGGCTCTACACCCATGTCCACCAAGCGGGTGACCGCTGAACTGGCGTCATTGGTGTGCAAGGTGGCCAACACCAAGTGGCCGGTGAGAGAGGCCTGGATGGCGATTTGTGCAGTCTCAAAATCCCTGATCTCACCAATCATGATGACGTCTGGGTCTTGTCGCAAAATGGCGCGCAAGGCTTTTGCAAAGGTCAAGTCAATTTTTGCATTCACTTGGGTTTGTCCCACACCTGAGAGCTCGTACTCAATGGGATCTTCAACCGTCAAAATGTTGCGCGTGCTGGCGTCCAGCTGCTGCAAGGCTGCATAAAGCGTGGTGCTTTTGCCGCTGCCTGTGGGGCCAGTCACCAAAATGATGCCGTGGGGCTGCTCAATGAGTTTGGAAAATTTGGCCAAGGTCTCGCCTTGCATGCCAATTGAGGAGAGTGTCAGCCGAGCTTGAGACTTGTCCAAAAGTCTCAAGACCGCGCGCTCGCCATGCGCACCGGGTAGGGTTGAGACTCGAACATCGATGGCGCGTTGGCCAAGGCGCAGCGAAATGCGACCGTCTTGGGGGAGTCTTTTTTCTGCAATGTCCAAGTCGGCCATGATTTTGAGGCGTGAGATGAGAGCGGCGTGCAAGGCGCGGTGGGTCTGCACAACCTCTCTGAGTCCGCCATCGATCCTAAAGCGCACACAAGAATGCCGCTCATAAGGCTCAATGTGAATGTCACTCGCAGCCTCCTTGGCCGCTTGCGTCAAAAGCGCGTTCAAGAGCCGAATGATGGGCGCGTCATCTGCAGATTCCAGCAAGTCTTCAACGGCGGGGAGCTCTTGCATCATGCGCTCCAAATCCACATCGCCTTGAACCTCGCTTGCAACCAAGGCGGCGCTGGACTCTTCGGTGGCATAGACGCTGCTGATTTTGTCTCGCAACGCTTTTGCATCCATCACATGCCAGTGCTCAATGGATTCGAGGGGGTAGAGCCTGAGCACTTCTGACCAAGCGTGGGCGTTGGGGTCGGGGCTGAACCACAAGGAGCGTGAACCCGAATGCTCCTCAAGGAGCAGTCCGTGCTCTTTCGCAAAGGCATAGGGAAGTGGGTGGCTCATGGACTGAGTGGATCTGAATTACTTGGCAACAGAGCTTGGGGCGCTCGGTGCATTGGTGCTTGTGGGAAAGCTTGGCAAAGTGATGTTGTTTTCAATGGGCATGATGGCGTTGCCTTCGACGCGAGCATTGTTTTGTTGGCCCAGCATTTGGTCGTATTTGCCTTGTGAGTAGGACTCAGTGGCTTTGGCGTCACGCAAAATTTGGGGTCGAATGAAGACCATCAAATTGGTTTTCTTTCTTGTGCGATTTTCGTTTTTGAACAAATTGCCCAGCACTGGAATGTCGCCAAATCCCGGGACTTGGTTTTTGGTGCCATCGTACTCATCGGAGAGCAAACCGCCCAAGACGACGACCGATCCATCCTCAACCAAGACGCTGGACTCAATGGCTCGTTTGTTGGTGATGAGACCCGAGACCGAGCCCACAGAAGTTGGATCAACGCTTGAGACCTCTTGGTAGATGATCATCTTGATGGTGCCCGTCTCGCTGATTTGGGGTTTGATTTTGAGGGTCAATCCAACGTCTTTTCTCTCGATCGTTTGAAAGGGATTGACCGCACCGTTCACACTTGCGTTGTTGGTGTACTGACCCGTGACAAAGGGCACGTTTTGACCCACCACGATGCGAGCCTCCTCGTTGTCCAAGGTGAGCAAGGTGGGGGTGGAGAGGATGTTGGTGCCGCCATCTTGTTGGAGAAAATTCGCCAAGGTGCTGAGTACATAAGCACCGTGCACATTGTTAAAGGAGGCGATGTTCAAGCCCGCACCTGGAGTGGTGCCAGACAAAGCGCCTGCAGCCCCCGCCAAAGCCAGTCCCAAGATGTTGTTCCCACCGCTGCCAAAGTTGGTTCCAACCGCAGTGGCTCCGGCTCCTTTGGAGAGAAAGTTCTGCCACTGAATGCCAAATTGACTGGCTTTGGTGGCATCCACCTCTGCGATCAAGGCCTCGACCATGACTTGGGCGCGTCTGCCATCGAGCTCATCGATCACCGATCTGAGTTGCCTGTATTGAGGCTCTGGTGCGGTGATGATGAGGGAGTTGGTGGTCGTGTCGGCTTGAATTTGGCCGCCTGTTGTGGCCAAGGAAGCACCGCTTGAGCTGCCCAGAGGTTGGGTGGCCATCGAAGGCCCCGCTCCAAGCCCCATGCTGGGTGTTGAGAGGGAGGGGGCAGCTGGCAAGGACGTGGGCTGGCTCAAGCCAACTGCGCCAGCGCCAGCACTGCCACTCATTCGAGACTCACTGGCCAAGGCGGCCCTGAGCGTGTTGGCCAATTTAGTGGCATCTGCGTTTTTGAGGTAGACCACATGGATGTCACCGCTTGCGCGCTCACTGGAGGGGCGATCGAGTTTGCCAATGAGAGAGAGGGCTTGCTGAGATTTGGCAGGGGTTGCTGCACGGATGATGATGGAGTTGCTCTTGGGCTCGGCGATGAGCGTCGTTTTAAAGGACCCCTCAGCTCCTGGTGTTGCAGCTGGAGCGCCAGCGCTCAAAGAGGAGGGGTCAAGCAAGCGGCTCACCAAAGGCGCAAGATCGGTGGCGATGGCATGCTTCAAGGTGACAACCTCAACCTCTCCAGCGCTTGCCGAATCCAAGTTGGCAATGATGCGCGAGAGGCGTTGCAAGTTGTCGGTGTAATCGGTGATGACCAACGCATTGGAGTTGGTGTTCACGTTGATGGTGTTGTTGGGGCTGATCAAGGGTCGAAGGACTGCGATCAGGTTGTTGGCGTTTTCGTGCTCTAGCTTGAAAATTTGAGTGAGCACTTGTCCAGAATTGTTTCCAAAGGAGTTTGCGGCGTTTGGAGCGGTATTGCCACCAGAGGCTACTTGTGCAGCAGCGCCACTCGCACTTTGTCCGCGAGGTGAGAGGGCCACACCTCCGCCTTGGAGTTTGGCGTCTGCCTCAGGGATCACTTTGAAAAGACCATTGACCTCAACAACGCTGAACGCTTGCAGTCTCAAGGAGGCGAGAAACAAATTCCAAGCCTCTTGAGTTGAGATGGGTTTTTCAGTGCTTAAAGACAAGGTGCCATGCACTTTGGGGTCGACCACAATGTTTTTGTCGATCAAGCTTGCCAAGGTGCGAGCCACGGCTTCAATGTCGGCGTTGACAAAGTTCAGACTCAAACCTTGGCCATTTTTTTGAACTGAAAGTGTGTTCTCAATCGTTCCACTGGCTTTGGGCACGTTGTTCATGCCTTGTGGATTGGAGGAGGGAAGGGGGGACCCGTTTGGAGGCGCCATGCTTGAAGGGTTGCCAAGGGGCAGGCCTTGGGGAGAGGCGCTTTGGGCTAGACTGAAGTCACTGAGCGCCAGGCACAGCAAAGGCATGAGTGCCCATGAGAGCTTGGGTTGTGAGGCCCACAGGGGACGGGGCGCTCGTTTTGTTTCTCGTGTGGTGCAAGTCATGGCAATCATGGTCTTTTCATTCAATTCAAGTGAAGTCGAGCCTCTTGGCCTTGTCGTTGACCCAAAACATTCAACAAGTTTGACAACGCCATCTCGTCCCCAGGAGCGGTGCTTGCCAATCCATCAAAGTGAATCAGCCCGTGCTCGAGTGTGCCGTGACCGTTCAGCAACAAGTGGCTGGACGCTCGAGTTGACAACTCTATCTTGGGCACTTCGCCTCCAATGATCTCAAGTTGATAAGAACCCAAGGGTTGCAAGGTCGATAGCCGTGAGGATAACTGATCTAAGTTAATTTCAACTCTTCCCATCGGTTTTAGTTGGCTTTTATCCCATTCTAGGCTCAGATTGTTGCTCTGAAGGTGCAACAAACCGCGCAGGGCCAGGGTGTTCCATGGTGCGCCCAAGCCTTCGAGCCAGCGGGTGGGAAGCGTGAGTTGTGTGTTGCTCACTCCCAAGGCCCATGAGGCGTTTTTAAAGCCCAGGCTCAACTGCATGGGGGCTGCAAAGCAGCACAACGCATTGAGCTCCAGTCGCAAGGGGGTGTCCCAACTGGGATTCACTCTCCAAGTCAGTGGGGAGGGTAGGCTCAAGGCTCCCTTGGAGCCAGATCCTGCGCTCAGGGTCAATTGGGCCTGACCCGACCACAGTGTTCCAGTGGACCTGAGCATCAGAATTTGATGATCACTCAGTTGGTCAACTCCGGCGGCAAGCCAAGCACTGGGGGCCCATGTGAAAAGGGCCAACGTCGCACCTAAAAAAGAGCCCAAGCAGGCGGTGAACCAGCTTTGTTGTTGAGCGAAAGAGTTGGGCTTCAAGGGCTTGGGGTTTGGGCAAAGAGGGGTGTCAACCCCAGCAGATGCATCAGTGTTTTTTAGGCAGGCTCACCACAATGCGAGCGCTCCAAAAAACACCACTTTGATTGGACAAGGCGCGGCTCAAGGTGGCCTCAGTGATTTGACATTGGGCATCTTGTCGGATGCGCGAAATCCAATTGGCCAAGTCTGTGGCTTGTACCATGGGGACGGTCACGGTGACTGCATTTGCCAAAGCGCTCACCTGAGCTTGAGGCAACAAGCTTTGGGTGATTTTGTTCAAAGCGGCCTGAGCGTCAGATGAGCTCAGTTGTGGCTTGGCCAACAGCGTTTGTGCTTCGTTGGCTTTGATTTTCATGCTTTGGAGCTCTTCAAAAATCAAATGCTCAGACGCATTTTGATTGTTGGAGATGAAGTTCAAAGGACGCCAGACCAAGGCCCAAAGCAACGACAAGGCCAGCAACCAAGCCAAGCCGATCAGCACTTGTTTTTCTTGAACTTTGAGCTCAGACCATTTGGAGTGCAATCTTCCAAGCTCTTTGCCGAAGGACTTGGATGCATTTCTTGTAGGAGAGTTGGGTGCGCTCATGGTGCGTCCCTCCAAGATAAAACCATCTCTGAGCCGGTCTTTTGAAGTTGGTAACCCTTGGAGAGCATGGACTCACTCAATTTGAGCTCCAGGCTGGTGAAAGCGATGTTGGGGTTGTAGCGCCATTTGAGCGTTTGATTCGCAAACTGCACGCCTTGAATGTCGTTGGTTTTTGGGTTGTATGCAGAAGCGCTTTGTGTGGGGTCGTGCAATTGGCGCATGATGTCAAGCAAATGCTCGAAGTCTCCAAGGCTTGGTTCTCCCAAGTTTTGTTTCAATGCGTTGAGCTCTCGTGCCATTTGAAGCTTAGCATCAACGACCAATTGAACACTGGGAAATGTGCTTTGCAAAATTCGCGCTTCGCTCAAAAGGGCCTCCTGGTGCGCTGCTCTCAGGTGCCAAGCCCACCCATTCAATCCGAGGACTTCAGTGAACAATGCCAACATCAGTCCCAAGCGCGCGAGTCTCCACTCAGGGGCAGACCAAAAGGTTTGGATTGTGCCTTTGATGCTGCGAATGGCTTTTTTAGCAGGACCTTGATCCCATTCGCCGGTGGCAAAATCCCAACTGCTTTGCGCACTGGCCAACAAGCGTTGGTGAGCGGTTTGCAGTGAGGCTTGCCCGAAGAGCATGGAGACGGAGTCAATGCTTGAGGGTTCGGCAAAGACTCTGAGCAGGGGGTCTTTGAGTTGTGAAAATCCACCCATGGCCGATCTGGGAAAGGCTTGAACACCGCTTGGGGTGCAAAGCACAAAGGTGATTTCGCCAAGGGAATTGAGGGCGTGAAGCGTGGGTCCCGGTGTTTCGGGTGTGGGTTCCATTTCCGGCACAAGTTGGTTGGGGGTGAGGTTGACCGCTTGCAAGCTCTCAAGTGCCATTCTGAGCCAAGACTTGGAGCAGTAACCGATTTGCAATATCGCAGTGTTGTCCGCTGCGTTCACGGCGTGGGGGGAGTCCGAAGCGTCGCTTGAATTGGGCGTTTTTGCGATCCAATGAATGTCAGATGGGTCGCAAAGCAGTTGCTCCTCCAATAGGCCTTGGACCAAGTTTTGTGCTTTGGGGCTTTGGGCGCCGGAGGCATTTTTAGGGCCAGTGAGCCAAAGGGTTTTGGATTCAAAGAGCCGCAATGCGCTTTTGGGCACCGTCAAGTTGATCCAAGACAGGCATTGCCAAGGGATCACGCCCACCACTTCAGTGTGTTGCGATAAATCGGGCAACTCACTCACACGCGAGCGCGAGCTGTGTGTGATTTTTTCAGGCGTCACACACAAGAGGTGATCGACCTCTGCGTTGGGGTTGAGTGGGAGTGAAACGATCAACATCAGGGGTTCATTGTAGTGCTGGAAAAAGACATGTTGTCAGTCTGTGCACCGCGCTCGCTCCAAACGATGAGCACCTGCGAGGGTGTGCGTTGCACCAAGGAGCGCGAGACAATTTGGGTTTCATCAATTCTGATTTTGCCACTCACCATGAAGTACTTCGAGCTCAGTTGGTGGTAATTGGCGTTCACGCTCAGTGCATGTTGCGGCCCCAATGCATTTTGAATGTCGCCAAGGGTGCTCCAAGGCTGGCTGGCGCGTTGCGAGGCCAAGCGCTCGGCTTGACTCATTTCGATGTCCCCTAAGGTGGCATAAAGCACCAAAGGGCTCGCGGTGTTCAAATTAACCGTCGTGCTTTCGTTGATCCATGTGGCATAGGGCTTCAAAGTGGCCAGCGTTGAGGGGGAGAGGCCCCAAGAGGTCAGGTTCTCCAAGCGCTGTGGCCAAAGGGGCGCATTCTCGTTTTTTTGGGCCGAGGCAAAGGCGCTCATCAATTGAAGCAACTCCGATTGTGGCAGGTGCAAGGACTCAAAGAGTCGGGCAAAAGCATTTGCAACAGGGGGCGGTGTGGGGTTGGTGGCCAGCAGGTTGAAGAAATTCAAGCGTGAATGCTCATCGGTGATTTGTCCTGATAAAAAGACTTGAGAGGCGAGCAGGTCGTCTTGTGCATTGTTGCTTTGGGTGGCTTCATTTGAGTTGGCACTGGCTTTGAGAAAGCTCGAGAGTTTGACCTCCTGAAGGGGCACCGCCCAAGGCTCAGTCAAATTGTCGGTTTGACTGGCGCGCAAGTCTTCTTTCAAAATCACACGCGACCAGTCCAGCGCTGCGCTCAAGAGCCACTGCGCTTGATCGGCATGGCGTTTTGAGCTCTCGGCTTGTGCGAGTGTCCAACTCTTCCAAAGTGCAGCCGAGACGATGATGCTCACAGCAAGCACGGTGATCATGGCTGTGATCAGCGCCATGCCGCTTTGCCCTTTGTGCTTTGAATTGAAGTGGCCAGCACCGGCAAGCTGTTGGAGGGTTTGATGCTTCATGATCTCACCGGTGTGAAGTTTGGCCTTGCCCAGTCCAAGGTGATGCTGCCATCATTGGCCCCAGTCGCCTCTCCTGGAGCTAACTGGTCGACCACTGAGGTGTTGGGCATGTAGATCTTGAGTCGAATGCCACTTGGGAGTTGTTGAACGAGATTGGCTGGAGAGGCGGCCTGAGTGGGGGAGGAAGAGCTCAAGCTTGCGTTGCTGTTGCTCGTGGTGGAGATTGTGTTTGGGTTTGAGTTGTTCGCGGCGCTTGAGTTGCTTGTCGAGTTGGAGTTGGCATTGAGCTCAGAGGATGAGCCCGCGCTTGACAAGGCGTTGGACCAAGCGTTGTCACGGTAGAAGTAAATTTGCCATTGAACGATTGGAAAGAGCACCGTTTCTCGGGACTTGATGGGTGCGCTGGCGGTTTGAGACCAAACGTTGGCCATCTCCATGTAGTCGTTCAACTCCCTCGTGCTGCTGAACGCTTGCGACTGCCAGCGCAGCCAATACAGTCCGGGAACAAACTGCGGACCCAAAGGCATGAGCTCTTCGCTGGAGAGAGTTCGTGCACTCCACGCCACCACTTGATAGCCCGGGTCTTGAGGGGAGTTGCCAACTTGGGGTGCTTTTCGAACCAGTCGCAGCACTTTGCCATCCCAGTTCATGGAGCTCACATTTGGGGCAGGCATGAGGGGCAAGGTCGCATCCAAATCGCTTTGCCATTGAGAGAAACTGGATTCGATGCTGGAGAGGGAGAGCTCATGGTCTTGGGTGATCTTGAGGGTGTTGGCGACCGTGGAGACGCCTTGCCAGCTGAGGGCCGCCATGATGGACATGATGAGCAGCACAATCAGCACTTCAACCAAAGTGAAGCCTCGATGTGGAGTCGCTTTGAGCTGTGGAGGAGGGCCGTAAGTGTTCACAAGACCCCCACCACTGTGGTGACTTTGAGAATGGGCTGTTGTTGAGAAAAAACTTGCGCTTCCACCCGTCTAAAACTGGGGTTGGGTGTGACATCAATGGAGATGTGAAGGGAGAGTGTTTGAGTGCTTTGAGGGCATGCAACTTCGCTCATCCCCGTACCCGGTAAAAGTCCAGACAGGCGCAGACCTGTCAAATAATTGTCGACGCAAAGTTGCGCTAAAAAGTTGCTGTTTTGTCGCTCAGCGCTTTGCGTGAGTGAGGCGCTGGCTTTGAAGGCCGAGACCAAGGTGAGGGAGACAATGAAGAGCGCCACCAACACTTCAATGAGTGTGAAGCCCCTTGCTGTGGCGTTGGGCCCAGACGCCTTGTGACAAGTCCTTTTGAACTCTTGCATTGCATTGAGGGGGTGGGCGTTCATGGGGAGGGCTTGAGCGTCTTTGATGGCTCAGCGTGAAATCACTTGAAAGGGCCTGAGTCCATCTGAGGCGATGGTGATGCGTTGGTTGGGGTTCATCGCATCTGTGAGCACGATGCTAGAAGGAGGTGTCAACGCTTCTGGACCCAAGAGGATTGGACCGGTTGGAAGTTGTGCTTTGGTTTGCGGGTAAAGCCACGGGTATGCGGTTTGTACCAAGGGGTTTTGAGAGAGTCCCGAAAAATAAAACCCCTCAGACCCAAGCCCCATGGAGACGCTCAAAGACGATGCGCGGGCTTGCGCTTTGGTGCTCTCGAGTTGAGCGATGAGGCGCGTGGCCTCCTCGCTCAAATGTTGTTGGCTGCTTGGAGCCAAGCTGAGCGCAGCCAAAGAAGCGCCAAGCGCCATGATCAAAAGCACCACCAACAATTCAACGAGGGTGAAACCCTTCTCAAAATTTTGATTTGTGGCGAGGCGTTGTTGACTCAAGTCAAGCCCAAAGCGTTGTGCGCCTGAGGCAGGCAATGGGTTATTGCCAAGACCCGAGGTCAGCATTTTTTCCCTCTCCCCCGCTTTGACCATCGGCGCCAAAGGACATCACATCCACTTCATTTTTGATGCCAGGAGCCAAATATTGGTAAGGGTGTCCCCAAGGGTCGTTGGGCACTTTGTCCACGTAAGATTTCCAATTGGTCGGTGGAACACCTTGGGTGGGTTTGGTGGCCAGGGCTTGAAGGCCTTGGTCCGCACTGGGGTAGGTTTGGTTGTCAAGTTTGTACAGCTTCAAGGCTTGCATCAAATTGCTGATGTCGGTCTTGGCAGCGGTGACGCGGGCTTCATCGGCACGCTCGAGCACGTTGGGGATGATGAGAGCGGCCAATACGCCAATGATGACCAGGACCACCATCAACTCAATCAGTGTGAAGCCTTTTGAGGCGAGTGCGCGCAGGGTTTTTCTCTTGGAGATGGCGGCCTTCAATGCGTTGGGCTTTGCTGATAGAGGGCTTGAGGGGTCGCAGGTTCTTTTCATGGTGCAAGTGTTGGGCACAAAAATGCCCCAAAGGTGGGGAATAAGTTGATAGCTTACCTCAAACTCATGAAGACCTGTGTGACTGACTTTTGAATCCAAGTCAATTTTTTTGCACCACATGACAATCTGCAATAGGGGAGCACTCAAGACGTGTCAACTGGGTCATAATTCAGTCCATGGTCTATTCGAACCCCTTCAAGTCAACCCCAAATCAAGCCAAGCGCTTGGGCGTGATGCCGGCACGCAAAAGTGTGTGGTGGACAACGCTCTTGAGTTGGGTTTTGTTGTCGTACCTGCTTGTCTTTTGGGTATTGCGTGGCTGGGGTAATT
>Ga0007825_1000249_pt1 | contig 16637 bp, 23 predicted proteins | sample CryBogCBE13Jul09_FD_71229 | JGI IMG/M metagenome (GOLD analysis project Ga0007825, IMG submission 71229) | Freshwater microbial communities from Crystal Bog, Wisconsin, USA - CBE13Jul09 | ecosystem: Environmental > Aquatic > Freshwater > Lake | place: Crystal Bog, Wisconsin, USA | collected... | reverse complement strand
GGCGACCGCCCGCGAGGCTCGCCGCGTGCGCGAAATCAAGGCCGTGGCCCGCCGCCTCAACGCCAAGCATTTTAACCTCAGCGTCATCAAGGAAGGGGTGAAACAAACCAATGGCGTTCGACCCGCCTCCGATCGAGGCAACGAGCAGATCGGGCAGCCGACCTTCGCGCGCGAGCAGTTGCGCGCGCGCCTCGGTGCCGATCACCGACTGAAAATCGCGCACCAGCTCGGGGTAGGGGTGCGGCCCTGCTGCGGTGCCGATGATGTAGAAGGTATCATGCACGTTCGCGACCCAGTCACGCAGCGCCTCGTTCATCGCATCCTTGAGCGTTTGCGCGCCCGATGTGACGGGGTGCACTTCAGCGCCGAGCAATTTCATGCGGAAGACATTAGGCGATTGGCGCTCGACATCGCGCGCGCCCATGAAGATGGTGCAGGGCAGGCCGAAGCGCGCGGCGACGGTGGCGGTGGCGACGCCATGCTGCCCCGCGCCCGTCTCGGCGATGATCCGCGTTTTGCCCATGCGTAGCGCGAGCAGGATCTGGCCGATGCAATTGTTGATCTTGTGCGCGCCGGTATGGTTGAGCTCGTCGCGCTTGAAATAGATCTTGGCGCCCATGCCCTTGGGGGCGCCGCCACGCAGATGATCGGTCAGCCGCTCGGCATAATAAAGCGGGCTGGGCCGCCCGACATAATGTTCGAGCAGATCGTCAAACTGGGCCTTGAACGCGGGGTCGGCCTTGGCCGCGCGGTAATGCTTCTCGAGATCAAGGATCAGCGGCATCAGCGTTTCGGCGACATAGCGCCCACCGAATTGGCCGAAATGGCCATCATGATCGGGGCCGGTGCGGAGTGAGTTTTGTAGGGTCATAATAGGCTAGCCGCTTGCAGGAATGCGGTGATCTTGTCCACATCTTTGACGCCGGGCGCGGACTCGACACCCGAGGACACGTCGAGCAAGGTCGCGCCGGTCATGCGTACGGCCTCGGCGATATTGTCTGGATCAAGTCCGCCTGAGAGCGCCCAGGGCATCACATGCCGATGGTTGCGCAAAATCGTCCAGTCAAAGCGCAGGCCGTTGCCACCGGGGAGCTGCATACCGGGCGCGGGCTTGGCATCATAAAGCGCGAGATCGGCGATCCCGACATATTGCTCGGCCTGCGCGAGATCGGCGGCGCGGCGCACGGCAATCGCTTTCCAGACCTGCTTGCCGGTCATGGCCTTTATGTGCGCAACGCGGCTCGGCGACTCCTCGCCGTGCAACTGGATGATATCGAGCGGCACCTTGGCAAGGATCTGGTTCAGCACCGCATCGGCAGGGTTCACGAACAGGCCGACGATCTTCGCGCGTCCCGCCACGCGCGCGGCGAGCGCGGCGGCCTGATCGGGCGTGACGTTGCGCGGGCTTGGCGGAAAAAACACAAAGCCCACATAGGCCGCGCCCTGATCGAGCGCAGCATCAAGGGTTTCGGGCGTCGAGAGCCCGCAGATTTTGGTGGTGATGGTCATGAGTTCAGAGTGTGGCTTCGATGGCTCTTGCAGCATGGTCGGGGTTCTCCGCCTGGGTGATTGGTCGCCCCACAACCAGAATTGATGCCCCATTATCCAGCGCCTGACGCGGCGTCACGACGCGCTTTTGGTCAGCCTCATGCCCATTTGCAGGACGCACCCCCGGCACCACGAAAAAGCCCTTTGGCCAGATTTTCTTGGCGGCTTTCACCTCGTTCCCCGAACAGACAACACCATCAAGCCCCGCTTCCATCGCGAGCCGTGTGAGCCGCTCAACCTGCGCATGCGGATCATCACCGACACCGATGCTCGTCAGATCTTCGCCGTCGAGGCTGGTCAGCACCGTCACGGCGACGACCTTCGTGCCCTCGGGCGCTGCCGCCTTCGCATCTTCCATCATCGCGCGCCCGCCTGCGGCATGAACGGTCAGGATAGCGGGTTTCAGCGGGCGCAGCGCCTGTATCGCCTTGGCGACGGTGTTCGGAATGTCATGAAATTTGAGATCGAGGAAAATCGGCAGGCCGAGCGCGGCCATCTCACGGACGCCGGCGCGGCCATTGGCCGAGAAAAATTCCAGCCCGAGCTTTATCCCGCCAACATGCGCCTTCACTTTTTTGGCGATGGCCATCGCCTTTTCCAGATCAGGCGTATCAAGTGCGACAAAAATTGGGCTCGTCATTTGGTATCCTGCGGCAGCGCGGGCGCGACTTCATGCTTGCTCGCCTCCAGCTCGCGCTTGGCTTGGCTGAGCTTTTTGCGCAGCGACCAGCGCGTCATGCGGTGGATGATGAAATAGGGCAGAAACCCGACAAGGAAGGTGACGAGCAATAGCAATGGCAGATTAATGCTGACCACCGATTGTTGCGGGATGACGGTGATGTCAACCGACTTCCAATTCAGGCCAGCGAGGAAAACAAAGCCGACCAATATCAGAATCCAGAATACTGCTTTCAAAAACTGCATACGTCGCTGCCTCCCGCTTTCTGGCGATACGTTAGCTGATTTATGTCGTCATGCAAACAGCGCATTTCCATTGCGGGCAGGCGGAGAGGTTGCTATGTTCACACTTCGTTCTAAAGGAGTTTGCTGTGGCCAAGCCGCAAAAGCGTTATGTCTGTCAGGCCTGCGGGTCGGTGTCCACAAAATGGGCCGGACAATGTGTCGATTGTCTGGAGTGGAACCAGATGGCCGAGGAGGTGAGCGCGGCGGTGACGCCGTTCGCCGCCAAGCACAGTCTGCAATCGGGCGGGCGGGCGCTCGCGCTGGTTGGGCTTGATGAACGGATTGCGCTGCCGCCGCGGATGGCAAGCGGGATTGCCGAGTTGGATCGCGCGCTTGGGGGTGGATTCGTGGCGGGCTCGGCCACGCTCATCGGTGGCGATCCCGGAATCGGCAAGTCGACTTTGCTGCTGCAGGCGGCCGCCAAATTGGCGAGCGCGGGGCGGAATGTCGTTTATGTTTCGGGCGAGGAAGCGACGGATCAGGTGCGGCTGCGCGCGCAACGGCTGGGATTGGGCGGTGCGCCTGTGCAACTCGCGGCGGCGACCTCGGTGCGCGATATCCTCACAACCTTAGGCAGCGGCAAGACGGACCTGCTGGTGATCGACTCGATCCAGACGATGCATTCTGACCTTATCGAGGGCGCACCCGGCACGGTTTCGCAGGTGCGCGCCTCGGCGCAGGAACTCATCCGCTTTGCCAAGACGTGCGGCTGCGCGGTTGTGCTCGTTGGTCATGTCACCAAGGATGGTAGCATCGCCGGGCCGCGCGTGCTTGAGCATATGGTCGACACGGTGCTCAGTTTTGAGGGTGAGCGCTCGCACCAATACCGCATCCTGCGCGCGATCAAGAACCGCTTCGGCGGCACCGACGAGATTGGTGTGTTTGCGATGGAAGAGGGTGGCCTCGGCGAGGTCGTTAATCCCTCGTCATTGTTCCTGACGACGCGCGGCGAAGCGGTGACGGGGACCTGCGTTTTTCCGGCGCTGGAGGGCACGCGGCCCGTGCTCGTTGAGGTGCAGGCGCTCACCGTGCGGCTGGCGAGCGGGGCAACGCCGCGCCGCGCGGTGGTCGGCTGGGACTCGGGACGGCTGGCGATGATCTTGGCGGTGCTTGAGGCGCGCTGCGGGCTCTCGCTGTCGTCGGCGGAAGTTTATCTCAACATTGCGGGTGGATATCGGTTGAGCGATCCGGCGGCCGATCTGGCAGTGGCGGCCGCACTCGTCTCGGCATGGAGCGAGCGGCCCATCGCGCCCGATCTGATTGCCTTTGGCGAGGTGGCGCTCTCCGGCGAGGTGCGGCCCGTTGCGCATGCGGGCTTGCGGATGAAAGAGGCGGCGAAACTGGGCTTTGAGCGCGCGCTTGGGCCGCCAGCGACCAAAATCGACAAAGCCTCGATGCGCGTTCAGGAATTTCGCACGCTTGGCGCGCTTGTCGATCATCTGCTGGGGCGTTAGAGCAGGTATCCCATGACCGCACTTGATATCATCACGCTTTTGCTCGTCGGCGTTGCCGGATTTTTCGGCTTTATGCGCGGATTTGTGAGCGAGATTTTGTCGTTGGTCGCTTGGGTTGTTGCGATCGCGGCGGTGAAACTGTTCGAGCCTTTGGTCGCATCGCTGTTGGTCGGCTGGGTCGGTACCGAATCAGGCGCGGCGGTGCTCGCCTTTGCGTTGGTGTTCGGCGTGACGTTTGTGGCGGTGCGAATGATGGCGAAATCGATGGGGGCCACGACGCGCAATTCGCTGCTGGGGCCGGTTGATCGGTTGCTGGGCTTCGGCTTTGGCGCGCTCAAGGGCCTGTTCGGCGCGGTCATCCTCTTCCTGCTGCTCACGCTGGTGATTGATACTTGGTCGGGCGGTGATGCGCCGCGCCCCAAATGGCTGACTAAATCGAAATCCTACCCGCTGCTCAATGCGAGTGCGGGGGCGCTGGTGAGCTATATTCAGGAACGGCAGCATCGCCATCCGCGACCAGCGGCGGCCGATACTTCAGATAACAGCGTGTGAGCAGCGTGCTGTACACCACAGAGATATTGCGGCTGGCAACGTCGATCCCGCATCTCGGGACATTGGCGGACGCGGACGCCCACATTGAGCGGCGGTCACCGATTTGCGGGAGCCGTGTGAGCATAGATGTCGCGCTTGATGCGGCGGGCCGTGTCGCGGCGTTCGCGCAGACGGTCAATGCCTGCGCGCTCGGACAGGCTGCTGCGGCATTGCTGGGAGCTCATGTGATGGGTCGCAGTCTGGTCGAGCTTGAGGCGGCAACGGACGCACTGACCGCCTATCTGAGCGGCAATCGGGAGGATCCCGGCACATGGCCGGGACTGAGTATTTTCGCGGCTGCACGCCCGCACACCGCCCGCCACGCGTCGATTCGGTTGCCGTTTGAAGCCGCGACCGCGGCGGTGGCCGAAGCACTGCAGGCGCGTCGTCATGCGGCGTGATCGGCTCGTTATTGCCGCGGCGCTATCGGCCATTATTGCCATTCTTGCGGGCACATTTGCGGCGCATGTGGCAGGTGGCAAGGCCATCGAATGGCTGCGGACGGGCGCGCATTATCAGCTGATTCATGCGGTGGCCGCACTTGCGCTCGCACGAACAAGGGCATGGCGGTTTTCGGCCATGCTGATGCTCTCCGGGGCGAACCTGTTCGCGCTGACGTTGTATATGCTGGCGCTCGGTGCGCCGCACTGGGTGGGTGCGATCACCCCGCTCGGCGGCGTCGGTATGATTGCGGGCTGGCTATGCCTGTTGATCAAGGAAGTGCGCCACGGCGTCGAGCGCGACTGATTTATCGACAAAAGCCTGGCCAATCCCGCGCGCGAGAATGAAGGGCAGGGTGCCGCCCGACATTTTTTTATCATGCAGCATATGCGCGACGAGCGCCTCACCCGATGCGGTGATCCCGGCCGCGCGAAGGCTGTTCGGCAGACCGACCTGCGCGAGATGATGTGAGACGGTCGCCGCAGCGTCTGCGCTGCATAAGCCATTTGTAGCCGAAAATTGGTAAGCAAGCGCCATCCCCGCCGCCACAGCCTCGCCGTGCAACAGCGCGTCGGAAAACCCGGCCTCGGCTTCCAGCGCATGGCCGAACGTGTGTCCCAAATTGAGCAACGCACGTAAATCGGCGGTCTCGCGTTCGTCGGCGGCAACGATCTGCGCCTTGGCCCGCACACTGGTATCGATGGCGTGAACGCGCGCGGCATTGTCGCCTACAAGCAGGTCAGCGGCATGGGCATCGCACCACGCAAAAAAGGCGGGGTCATTGATCAACCCATATTTGACCACTTCAGCATAGCCCGCGCGCAGATCGCGCAACGGCAGCGTGTTGAGCACATCGGGGTCGATCATGACGAGTGCGGGCTGATAGAAGGCGCCGACCAGATTTTTTCCTGCCGTCGTGTTGATCGCAGTCTTGCCGCCGACCGATGAATCGACCTGCGCGAGCAAAGTCGTCGGGATCTGGATGAATTTGCAGCCACGCTTGAGGATTGCGGCCGCAAAGCCAACAAGATCGCCAATGACGCCGCCACCGAGCGCGATGAGATAATCCGAGCGCTCAATGCCATAGGCGAGCAGTTGATCGACAAGCGCACTCAATTGCGCCCAGCTTTTGGTGCTTTCACCGGCGGGCAAGATAATTGCTTTGGCCTGTGGCAACGCGGCTTGGAGTGCGGGCAAATGCAGCGCGGCCACGTTTGCATCGGTAATGATCACCGCGCGCCGCTTGCCGACAAGTGGTGCGAGCAGCGCGTCCGCACGCTTCAAGGCACCGACCTCGATGATCACATCATAGCTGCGCGCACCGAGCGAAACGGGAATGGTTAAGGACATAAATTCAGCGCCTTGATGATTCGGTCCACCACCACATCCTGATGGACGGGCTGGCTTTTGATATGAATGGGTGCGAGCGCATAAACCGGATTACGCACTTCGGCTAGCTGTCGTAGCACGTTGTGGACATCACCGTTTTTGAGCAGCGGTCGGTTGCCGCGTCGGCTCACCCGCTCGGCGAGCACGCTCACTTCGGCATCAATCCAGACGGCCGTTGCCGTGTCGAGGATGCGTTGCCGCGTTGCGGGGTGCATGAAGGCGCCGCCGCCCGTTGCAATGACTTTTAACGAGCCATCGAGCAGCCGCGCGATCACACGGCTTTCACCATCGCGGAAATGCGCCTCTCCATAGCGCTCAAAAATTTCGGCAACGGTCAGGCCGGCGGCCGCTTCAATTTCATGATCGGCATCAACGAACGTCAGCCCCAGGCGCGCGGCCAGTCTTCGGCCAATCGTCGTCTTGCCCACGCCCATCAGTCCCACCAAGACGATGGGCTTGGTCAAAGTGCCACGATGAGGAGATGTTGAGTGCATAGCGCAAAGGGCTATACACAGCGATAGTGTTTGGGGCAAAAGGCTCTCGAATTTGGAAACGGGTGAGCGGAATGTCCAGGCTAGGGTTGATTATCATCGGTGTTGTGGTTGTTGCGGCGTGCATCCTCTTGTCTTTTGTCGCGCATGAACGCCCAACCACGCATATCGAGAAGCAGATCGCTAATGTTACGATCACAGGTTAAGTTTATCGCGTCGATGTTGCTGGCCGGTGGCGCGATTGCGGTCGCGTATCCGGTTCTGGGTGAAAAAAAGCCGCAATCGCTGCTGCCGCCGGGTTTTGCGCAACCGGCGCCGCCTAAAGACACCGCGACAAAGCCCGAAAAGCAGACGGTGCCCGATCAGCCGCCGTCGGATTTGCTCGATGAGCTCAAACTCAACACGCCGGAGCCACCCAAAAATGAATCGGTGGCGGCGCGATCAACGCCTGCGCCCGCAACCGACTCAAGCGATGCGCTCGGCAATGCGGTTGCCGCTGTCGATGACACGACCGCCGAACCCGCGCCCGCCTATGATTTGCCGCCCGAAGCGCGGCGATCACTCGCCAAAATTGGCCTGCTCGCCACCAATGCGGGTGGCCTTGGCGAACATGCGTTCGGGCAAATAGATGGCAAGGCACTTGAGCAGACAATGCGCGCGGTGGCAGCGCCAATCGCGTCACGCTGGGGCTCCATCCTGCTCCGCCGTGCTTTGATCAGCGAAGTTGATACGCCAAAACATGTCAATGGCGCCGACTGGACGGCCGAGCGGGCCTGGCTGCTCTTGCGGATGGGCGAGGCGGATGCCGCGCGTATGCTCATCCAGCGCGTGGATATCGATAATTACACGCCGAAACTCTATGCGGTGGCGATGCAAAGCGCACTCGCGAATGGCGATTTGGCCAGTTTTTGTCCGTTGGTGCCGCAAGCCAGCAAGCTGAGCGACGAGCCTGCGTGGATGTATGGCCGTGCGATCTGTGCGAGCCTTTCGGGCGAATCGGGCAGTGCGTCGTCCTTGCTGCACGAGGCTGATCAGGAATCCGGCATTCAGGGTATTGATTCGCGTTTGGCCGAGCGCGTTGTCGGTGCTGGCAAAAACACCCGACACGCCGTGATTATTGAATGGAACGACGTTGTCTCGCTCAATGCTTGGCGCTTTGGGATGGCGACCGCCGTTGGTTTGACCATTCCAGCGCCGCTGTACAATACCGTCCGGCCCAATGTGCGGGCGTGGGAAGCGCGCGCGCCGATGCTCAAATTGTCGGATCGCGTTGATGCGGTTGATTGGGCGGCGGCACTCGGTGTCTATTCGAATGCGGCGATGGTTGATTTCTACAGCATGCTTGCCGATCAATCTGATCAGACCCGCAACGACAACTCGCCGCAAGCCCTATTGCAAACCGCCTATGCGGGCGATGGCACGCCCGCGCGGATGGCCGCGCTTCAGGCACTTTGGGCGCAACCCAATCTTGATCCGATTCATCAATATGCGCGACTCATTTTGACGGCACGAGCGGCCGCACGCGTGCCGGTCGATTCGGCGCAGTCAAAGGCGATTGATGCGTTAACAGCTTCGATGATGACCACGGGGCTCGACATTCAGGCGGCGCGCTGGGCACGAATCGCGAATGACGGTGATGATGATGCGGCAAAGCGGGCTTGGGGCCTGCTGGCCGTCGGTGCGCCCAGTGCAGCGGTTGAAATGAGCGAGCGTCGGTTGAACGGCTATCGTAGCACGGGCGTGCTCCGTAGCCGCTTCTTGGTTGCAGCGCTCGCGGCATTGGGCCGCCTCCGGCCTTCGGATTCCGAGCGTCTTACGGGTGATTTTAACATTTCCGTCGGCCAAAAGACCGTCTGGTCGCGCGCAATCGACGCCGCTGCCGATCGCGGCGAGGCTGGCAGTGTTGCGCTGTTGGCTGCGGCCGGATTGCAAAGCAGCGACTGGAGCCACATCCCGGCTGAGCATTTGTTCCACATCGTTCGCGCGCTCAAAGCAGTTGGTCATGAACCCGAAGCGCGCATGATCGCGGCTGAGGCGCTCACGCGCGCGTGAGCGGTGACTCGCAAGCGCGCGCTGACGATGAGGCGGCTCTGATCGACGCGTTTCTGACGATGATGGCCGCTGAAATGGGGGCGGCGAAAAACTCGCTTGCAGCCTATCGCAGTGATTTGCGGCTGGCGTCGCAACAGTGCGATGCCGCGCTGAGCCAGATTTCGACCGTTGGGCTGACCCAATTGGCGGACCAATGGTCGTCGCTTTCGCATAGCAGTGTCGCACGGAAGTCTGCGGTGCTCCGGCGATTTTTCGGCTTTCTGGTCGATGAGGGGCTGCGCGCGGATGATCCCACCCATGTTTTGCCGAAATTATCGCGTCCACGCAGCCTGCCCAAGATATTAAGCCATGATGATATTGAGCGGCTCTTTGCCGAGGTTCAGACGCGGCTTGCGCGTGTTCCGGCGCAAAATAATGCGTTCCGCTTGGCCGCGCTCCTTGAATTGCTTTACGGCTCGGGGTTGCGGGCGACGGAGTTGGTCGCGCTCGATGTGCGGGCTATTGCGCTCGATCGACCGTTCATCATCCTTACCGGCAAGGGCGAGAAGGACCGGCTGGTGCCCATTTCGGATCGGGCGCGTGCCGCAGTCGCGGCTTGGTTGCCGCATCGCCCCAAAGGCAGCAATTGGCTGTTTCCGTCGGGCAAGCGTCAGCATCTGAGCCGAATCAGGCTCTATCAACTCATCAAAGAGCTGGCCGCGGCGGCGGGTGTGAACCCTGACCGCATCAGTCCGCACGTTCTCCGCCACGCCTTTGCGACGCATCTGCTGGAGGGTGGGGCCGATCTGCGCGCCGTACAAATGATGCTGGGCCATGCCGATATTTCGACGACCGAGATTTATACGCATGTGAACAGCAAGGCGCTGGTTGATCTGGTGAATGCGCGTCACCCGCTCGTTGACGTAGCAACGCCGCGCTCCTAACGATGCGCTTATGACGATTTTCCTCGACTTTGAAAAGCCAATTGCCGAGCTTGAGGCCCGTATTGCCGACCTGCGGGACAGCGCAAACAGCGGAATCCCCGATATATCTGGCGAAATTGGACGGCTGCAGGCCAAGGCGGACAAGCTGCTTGCCGACACGTATGCCCAGCTCACGCCTTGGCAAAAGACACAGGTAGCCCGGCACCCCGAGCGCCCACATTTCAAGGATTATGTAGCACGGATGGTCGAGGGTTTCATCCCGCTGGCTGGCGACCGCGCCTTTGGCGATGATCAGGCGATTATCGGCGGATTGGGTAAGCTACGCGGGCATCGGGTGATGGTGATCGGCCATGAAAAGGGCGATGATACCGCGTCACGGCTCAAACATAATTTCGGGATGGGGAAGCCCGAAGGTTATCGCAAAGCGATTCGGCTGGTGCAGCTGGCGGACAGGTTCCGCGTGCCGGTTGTCACGCTTGTTGATACGTCGGGCGCCTTCCCGGGCATTCAGGCGGAGGAGCGCGGTCAGGCTGAAGCCATCGCCCGTTCGACCGAGGCCTGCCTCAACCTTGGTGTGCCGATGGTCTCGGCGATTGTGGGTGAGGGTGGCTCGGGTGGCGCAATTGCCCTCGCAGCAGGAAATAGCGTGCTCATGTACGAACATGCCGTTTATTCGGTGATTTCGCCCGAAGGGTGTGCATCCATCTTGTGGCGCACGGCGGATAAGGCGGCCGATGCCGCCGAGGCGATGAAGGTAACGGCGCAGGATTTGCTGCGACTGAAGATCATCGATTCGATTGTGCCCGAACCCGTAGGTGGCGCGCATCGTAATCGCGAGCAAGCGATTGACACGTTGGCGCTGGCGATTGGTAACGCACTTACACAACTGGGTGCGCAGGACCCGGCGACATTGAAAGCGGGGCGACGCAAGAAATTTCTTGCGATGGTCGGCGGTTAACCGCGCGCGTAAGTTCTCGGGCTTTTATCGAAATAGCGGGTAAACACAATATTACGCAATAAGTGCGCCCATCTGAATGGCCAGATCGCACAAAAAAACAGGGAGCGAACTTGCGTTCACTCCCTGTCGAATGTTCAACGTAAAGTCACTATAAAGTGATATTACGAAACCTTCATGTTGGTTGCAGCGTTGTTGAAGGTCAGGGCGATCTTGTTACCAAGCGTACCCATTGCAGCAACAGCAGCAACAGCGATGAGAGCAGCGATCAGGCCGTATTCGATAGCCGTGGCGCCCTTGTTGTTCTTTACGAATTTGCGAATGAAAGTCATGTTAGTCTCCTTTAGTGTGTAACCCATTTACCCGGTTGAAGTTCAAATCTTGATCATCAACACCTAAATTTCTAGCTGGAATTTCTTACCAAAGACTTAAGAGAAAAAAATTAATGTGCGACCACGGTGTTCGCGACAAAATTCCACATCAAGGAGAGATGGCTGCCATAATAATTGAACGCACCTACGCAGGCGATGGCGATCAATGCCATAATGAGACCGTATTCGATTGCAGTCGCACCGCTCCTGTCGCGCAGCAATGCACGTATCGCTCTAGTCATTCGGCATTCCCAGTCTTAAGTGTTCCCGCTGATACGATACGAGCTTAAGTCTTAATTATTTACTAAAAGTACATGCAATGGGACTCGCGAGAATGTTGATGGTGGTGGCTGCCGCTCTGGTCGATGGGCAGGGGAGAGTGTTGGTGCAACAACGCCCACTATCCGGCCAAATGCCCGGACTATGGGAATTTCCGGGTGGAAAAGTCGAGCCGGGCGAAACTCCCGAGGCGGCGCTGGTTCGGGAATTGACCGAAGAACTGGGGATCACAACCGACACCGCCTGCCTTGCCCCAGCCTGCTTCGCCTCGGAGCCGCTCGGTGGGCGGCATTTGCTGCTTCTGCTCTATGTGTGCCGCAAATGGCAGGGCGAGCCGCGTGCGCTCTACGCAACGGCGCTCAAATGGGTTCGGCCAATCGAGATGTTTGCGCTCGATATGCCGCCCGCGGATCGTCCGCTGATTGGCTTACTTGAGCAGTTGCTCTGAGTCGGGAGCCCAACCGGTTAGCGTGACGATGCTGACCGATTCGCGAATCGGAGCATTTTGTTCTAGCTCGGCTTTGAATAATTTAGCTACCTGCCGCCGCATCGGCTGGCGCTGCTGCAGAAGATTGGTCGCGGCATTGGCACGCAACGCGCGAATCAGCGCATCACTGCTCTCATACGTTATGTAGAGTGTATCGGTATCCGCGACCGGACGGGCGAACCCAGCGCGTGCCAATAAATCCCCGCCAGCGCGCACATCAATCATCGGGTGGGTGCGTTGAACATGCGGCTCGACATGCCGCAGCGCCTCGCGAAGCAATGGGAGGCTACCCGCTCCGGCGAATGCGCAGAGCATCAATCCGCCCGGCTTCAGCGCGCGCCGCAGCAGCACCAGCGCGCCGGGGACGTCATTCACGGTATCGAGCAGCCCGACCGAGACGATCAGATCGAAGCTTTGATCCGCGAACATTGGATGGTCTTCATCGCTGACGATGCCATTGACCCGCTTCGCAAACAGCGCGCCCGGATCAGCGCAGGTGACCGATTCGCAAATGGCGCGCAGGCCCGCGTTCAGCCGCTCAGCGGCACCGTTAATCAGCAAGGCGCGTTCGTAACGGTGTTGCCCTTCTTCCAAGCGATCGAGCAGATCCTCACTAACATTATCGAGAATGCGGGTATCTGGTGGCAGCATCGCTGCGCGGTCGCGGCGCACACGCCGGAGTTTTCGATCAAAGATTTCCGAGTCGGACATCAGGGGCTTGTGCGGCGACGACAGACGCGGAACAAGTCCCCCATGAGGCGTATCGCGTTGTTCGTGAAATGGGTGGTGGATTATGCGTTGCCGCCGCGTTGCCCCGGTTGCGGCGCGGTTACGCCCGATGACTATCAATTTTGTGCCACATGCTGGCAATCGATTGATTTTATCGGTGATCCCTCCTGCATCCGGTGTGGCGTTCCGGTCGCAACTGACGGGATGATCTGCGCCCCGTGCCTCGCTGATCCGCCACGACACGATGGTGTCCGCGCCGTCATGGCCTATGGCGATGTCGCGCGCTTCGTCGTGCTACGGCTCAAATATAATCGGCGAATCGGCAATGCGCGGACGATGGCAGTGCTGATGGCGCACCGTATTTCGCCGGATGATGATGTTTTGCTGATACCGGTGCCGCTGCACCGTTGGCGGATTTGGCAGCGCGGCTTCAATCAATCGGCACTAATCGCCGGACACCTTGCCCGAATCATACACATGCCGATGATCGTGGATGGCCTGATGCGGGTGCGCGCAACGCGCTCGCTCGCGGGGATGGGGCGAAAGGCACGCGCCAAGGAGGTGCGGGCGGCCTTCCGCCTCAATTCGCAACACCGCGCGTTGGTTCGTGGGCGGCATGTTCTGCTCGTTGATGATGTTTACACGACTGGGGCAACGGCCAATGCCTGCGCGCGAACGTTGAAAGCGGCGGGAGCAGCGCGCGTTGAGGTGCTCTGCTGGGCGCGCGTTATCGCGGGCGATGATTGACAAATTTCTGCGCTGCACCCACCTAGCAGCTAAGGAGTATGTCATGTCGCGTGTTGAAATTTATACTAAATTTCTCTGTCCCTATTGTTCGCGTGCCAAATCGCTGTTGAAGGCGAAGAATGTCGCGTTTGAAGAGGTCGATATCACGATGGACGGTGCCGCGCGGAATGCGATGATTGCGCGTGCAAATGGCCGCGCGACGGTGCCGCAGATTTTCATTAATGATCACCATGTCGGCGGCTGTGATGACCTGCTGGCGCTCGACTCGGCCGGCAAACTTGATTCGCTGCTGGCCGGATAAGATCATGACGCGCATTGCGATTGCCCAGATGTGCAGCGGTGTTGATCCGCACACGAACGCGGACGCGCTTGTGCAATCCGTTGCTGGGGCGGCGGCAGGTGGTGCGGCGCTGCTCTTTACGCCGGAAATGTGTGGCCTGCTTGATGGCAATCGTGAGCGCGCCCGCCCCAATCTGCGGCATGAAGGTGATGACGAGACATTAGCGCGGGTGCGTGAAGCAGCGGCAAAACATCGCATCTGGGTTCATATCGGTTCGCTGGCGGTCTTGTCCGAAGCAGCTGATGGCCGCGCTGCGAATCGGGCCTTTGTCATTGATGACGGGGGCGAGATTGTCGCCCGATACGATAAGATGCATTTGTTTGATGTTGACCTCCCCACCGGCGAAAGCTGGCGCGAGTCTTTGGCCTATACGCCGGGCGAGACGCCGGTCGTAGTTGACACGCCGGTTGGGCGGATCGGCTTGTCGATTTGTTATGATCAGCGCTTTCCGGCGCTGTATCAGGCGCTGAGTGCGGCGGGAGCACAAATCATGAGTGTTCCAGCGGCGTTTACGGTGCCAACGGGGCGGGCGCACTGGCATATTTTGCTGCGCGCGCGCGCGATTGAGAATGCCTGTTATCTGGTAGCGGCCGCGCAATATGGGCATCACGAGGATGGCCGTGCCACGTTCGGCCATTCATTGGTGATCGATCCCTGGGGTACGGTGTTGCTCGATATGGGCGAGGGCGTGGGCTTGGGATTTGCGGAGATCGACCTTGCGCAGATCGATGCGGTGCGCGGTCGCGTTCCGGTCATTGCTCATCGGCGCGCCATCCCCGAGGTTGTCCGCGCATGATCGTTTTTGATCTGCAGTGCGCGGCGCATACGCACGTGTTCGAGGCTTGGTTCGGCTCAAGCAGCGATTTTGAAGCGCAGCGGGCGAGCAATCTTATCGCTTGCCCCATTTGCGGCGATACCCACATCAGCAAGGCGGTGATGGCACCGCATGTGGGTGCGAAAACGAACACTCTGCCATCCGTTTCCGCGCCTTCGGTCGCGTCCGTCGCGCTGGCTGCCGACTCCGCACCAGAGATGAAAACGATGCTCGCGCTGATGGCAAAGGCGCAGGCGGCCTTGCTCGAAAAATCAACCTGGGTCGGGCGGTCTTTTGCCGATGAGGCGCGGGCGATGGATGCAGGCGACATCGCGCCCGCGAGTATTTATGGCGAGGCCACTCCTGCCGAGGCAAAGGCGCTGATCGAGGATGGGATCGGTATCGTGCCGCTGCCCTTGCCCGTCACGCCGCCCAAACAATTGAATTGAGCATCCGATGAGCATTGCCATTCGTGTGGCCGTGGAGGCCGACCTCGACCTTATTATTGGCTATATCAATGCGCTTGCGGACTATGAGCGCTTGCGCGATGAAGTGCGGATCGAACGCGATACACTGCGCGCGCACCTCTTCGGGGCACGTCGGATGGCGGAGGTTCTGATTGCGGAGCTTGATGCCGCACCGGCAGGATTCGCGCTCTTCTTTCATAATTTTTCGACATTCGAGGGCCGGCCCGGCATCTATCTCGAGGATTTGTTTGTTGATCCGGCAGCGCGCGGCGCGGGTGCAGGGCGGGCTTTGCTTGCGCGGTTGGCGCAGCTTGCCCTTGAACGCGGCTGTGCGCGACTCGAATGGGCCGTGCTTGACTGGAACGCGCCCGCTATCAAATTCTATCAGTCGCTTGGTGCACGATCGATGGATGAATGGACGATCAATCGCGTCGAAGGTGCGGCGCTCGGCGCGCTTGCCTCAGGCGGCTGAGAATTTGCCGGTTGTCTCGTCGAGCAGATGCAACTGACCGTCTGAAATCGCAAACCAGCCGCCGCGCAGTTTCAACAGGCCGCTCGCCTCACGATCCCTCACATAGGGGAAGCTCCGTAGGTTCTCGAGCGACACCTTAACCGTTTCGTGCTCCAATTCGGTCGTCGCGTCCGCCCCGTGACGGGCGGTCACGCGGTCACGCGCGTCATCGAGCAGATCGATCCAGTGGGCAATGAATCCGCCTTCGCCGGGCTTAGCATGTTCAAATTTGCGGGACAGCGCCGCTGCCACACCGCCGCATGAGCCGTGCCCGAGGACAATAACCTCTTCGACTTCGAGCTGCGTTAATGCAAATTCGAGCGCGGCGGACACACCATGTCGTCCGCCACCAACCTCATAGGGCGGGACGAGATTTGCGACATTGCGGACGACGAACATCTCGCCCGGCGACGTATCAAAAATAGTGGCTGGATCGACTCGGCTGTCCGAGCAGGCGATCACCATCATTTTGGGCGATTGGCCCTCGGCAAGCACTGACCAGCGTTCGCGCTGTTGTTTCCAGCCGCCGGAGCGGAATCGGCGATAGCCCTCGAGCAGTTGTTCGAAACTCGTCATGCCAAGCCCGTAAAACAAATCGCCGAGCGATTCTAGCAATTGTCGTCATTTGGTCTTATCTGATCTGCATGACGATATTGAACGCACCGATCACACCCGAACGTGTCCGCAAGCCTGATTGGTTGCGTGTGAAAGCGCCGACTTCGGTTGGCTTCGCCGAAACTAAGGCGCTGATGCGCCGGCTCAACCTCGCGACTGTTTGCGAGGAGGCCGCTTGTCCGAACATCGGCGAATGCTGGACGAAGAAGCACGCGACGGTGATGATTTTGGGCGATACCTGCACACGTGCGTGCGCGTTTTGCAATGTGAAGACGGGGATGCCGCGTGCGGTGGATGCGTCGGAGCCGCAGCATGTGGCCGATGCCGCCGCCGAGCTCGGCTTGCAGCATATCGTTGTGACTTCTGTTGATCGCGATGATTTACCCGATGGCGGTGCCTCGCAGTTCGTGAAGGTGATCGAGGCGCTGCGGCGGACGACGCCTTCGACGACCATCGAAATCCTCACGCCC
>Ga0007825_1000247_pt1 | contig 16724 bp, 16 predicted proteins | sample CryBogCBE13Jul09_FD_71229 | JGI IMG/M metagenome (GOLD analysis project Ga0007825, IMG submission 71229) | Freshwater microbial communities from Crystal Bog, Wisconsin, USA - CBE13Jul09 | ecosystem: Environmental > Aquatic > Freshwater > Lake | place: Crystal Bog, Wisconsin, USA | collected... | reverse complement strand
CCGCCGCGCGGATACCAATAGCCGCCAATCCGCAGCCAGACCGGCTTCATCTCCTCGAACAGCCGCTGGCCGATGCCGACGGTGCAATCCTCATGGAACGCCGCGTGATTGCGGAAGCTGCCGAGAAAGAGCTTCAATGACTTCGATTCGACAATGCTGGCATCGGGCACATAATCGATCACCAGATGCGCAAAGTCGGGCTGGCCGGTCACGGGGCAGAGCGACGTGAATTCGGGACACACGAAGCGCACGAGATAATGCGTGCCGAGGCGCGGGTTCGCCGGATAATCAAGCGTCGCCGTCTCGGGTGATGCGGGGAGCGCGCTGGCTTTGCCAAGATGTGTCGTTTGCATGACGGTGTTATAGCGCCCGCCCTCGACGAATCCAGAGGTGCGCGATATGGAACTCCATGGCTAAAGGTTCATCCACCAAAATCATTACCGCCGGTCGTCGCAAAGAATGGACGCGAGGCATCGTCAATCCCGCTGTCTGGCGCGCCTCAACAACGCTGTACGACACTGTCGCTGACCTCGAAGCGGGCTGGAGCAACAATGCCGACGGCAAATTGTTTTACGGCCGGCGCGGCACACCGACGCAATGGGCGCTGGCGGAAGCGCTGACTGAGCTCGAGCCGGGGGCTGTAGGGACGATGCTCTATTCCTCGGGTGTGGCCGCCCTCTCGCATGCGCTGCTCGCGGTGCTCAATCCGGGCGATCATTTGCTGATGACCGACGCGGCCTATGATCCGACGCGCAACCTGTGCAACGGCATTCTCAAGCGGATGGGCATCGAAACAACCTATTATGATCCGCTGATTGGCGCGGGCATTGAGACGCTCATCACGCCGCACACGCGCGCTATTTTTATGGAAAGTCCGGGCAGCCTGACCTTTGAGGTGCAGGACGTGCCCGCCATCGTCGCGGTGGCGAAGGCGCACGGGTTGCTGACGCTGATGGATAACACCTGGGCGACCTCGTTCTTCTTCCAGCCGATCGCGCTGGGCGTCGATCTCTCGATTATGGCATGCACCAAATATATCGTCGGCCATTCGGACGTGATGATGGGGTCGGTGACCTGTGCGCCATCGGTGCACACCCAGCTTCGGCTGTCGAGCCAACAACTCGGAGCTTTTGTGGGTGCCGATGATTGTTACCTTGCGCTGCGCGGGTTGCGCACGCTCGATGTCCGCTTGCGGCGGCATCAGGAAAACGCGCTGAAGGTTGCGCAATGGCTGGAGCAGCAGCCGCAGGTCGCGCGCGTCTTGTGTCCCGCATTGTCGTCCGATCCGGGCCATGCGCTGTGGCAGCGCGATTTTGACGGGGCGTCGGGCTTGTTCAGCTTTGTCTTGAACGGTGGCAATAGCGCAGCGCGGGCCAAGCTGATTGACGGTCTGGAGCATTTCGGGATCGGCTATAGCTGGGGCGGCTACGAGAGCCTCGCGCTACCGATCGATCCGCAGCGTTTCCGCTCGGCAACGAATTGGAGCGCCGAAGGGCCAGCCGTGCGGCTGCATATTGGCATTGAAGACCCGCAAGACCTGATCGCAGATTTGGCTGCGGGCCTTGCCGATTATCCCGCAGCGTAACTGTTGCGTGAATGCCACAGACTGTGACCTAGCGACACTTTGTAACATTTTATCCTTGTGCGGTGCAATAATTTAGGACAATGAAATGGCGTAGCTATGATTTGCCTCCGCCTAGAGAGCGCAAAGATAGCGACGCAGGCTGGGACGACGCATTTTTACGAAGGGAATTTCCATGCGCCAGTCCACTCTCCGCAATGGCATGCTTTGCTCTGCCGCTCTTGTTGCCGCCTCACTGAGCGCGGCACCCGCGTTCGCTGATGATACGCCGGCTGCTCCTGCTGCGGCACCCGCGCCTCCGGCACCCTACCTCAAAATCACCGGCCATATTGATGGTGGCATCACGTTCAATGCCGACCAGCCCGGTTCGAATTTGAACTGGGGCCATTTGTTCACTGATCGTGCTGGACAACCACTGCTCAACCAGGCTGTTTTGACGGTCGAGCACGACATCGACTCTTCGTCAAAGAGCTTCAACTGGGGCTTTAAGCTTCAGGGTCAATATGGGGCTGATTCGCGTTACACGCACATCCTCGGCATTTTGAATCACACAACCAGCGACATCAACCAGTTCGATATCGTTGAGGCGCACCTCGATGCGCATTTGCCCATCATCGCATCGGGCGGTGTGGACGTAAAGGCGGGCATCTACCCGACGCTTGAGGGTGCCGAAGTGATGGATGCCACTGGCAACTTCTTCTATTCGCACAACTATATCTTCAACTTCGGCGTGCCGCTCAAGCACACTGGCGTGATGACCGTTACTCACTTCTCGCATGGTATTGATATCTATCTGGGTGTCGACAGCGGCGTGAACACGAGCTTCGGTCTGGGTGGCGATACGAACGGAGCACCCGCATTCCATGGCGGTATCGGCTTTACCATCGGTAAGAACATCACCGTGCTGGCAACCACGCACATCGGCCCCGAGGACGCCCGTGGCTCGCTTGATTTCAACAACAAGCCAATCGCGACCAACTCGGCGCTGCGCTACCTCAACGATGTTGTGATCACCACCAAACTTGGAGCGAAGCTCACATCGCTGACCGACATCAACTATATCCATGATGACGGTTATAATGTCTCGGGTGGCGGGATCAGCGAGCAGCTGGTCTACACAGTCAATGACCATTTCAGTGTGGGTGCGCGGGCCGAAGTTTGGGATGATGGAAACGGCTATTTTGTCTCCGCCTTCCCGGGTAACCAAGGTTTCGTTGCGAATGCATTCGGTTATCCAAATGCGACCGGACTTGGTGTAAACGGTGTTTTGTTCGCACCGGGTGTGGACACGACCTATGGTGCAGTCACCGTCGGCCTCAACTGGAAGCCGAAAGTTCCGACCTACACAAAGAACTTCAGCCTGACGATACGTCCGGAGGCGCGTTATGACGCCGCGCTTAACAACACCAAGGTATTTGATCTGAGCACAGCAGCTAGCGGCTACACGCCCACGCGACACAGCCAGTTCACGCTGGGTGTAGACGGGGTCATCACCTTCTAACTTCGTTCGTGACGGGCGCTGTGGCGTTCGCTAAATGTCAAAGGCTCGGGGTGGCGCAAATCGCGCAGCCCCGAGTTTTTTGTTGGGAGTGCGTTATGTCGTATCGTTTTTTTGCTCTCGCGCTTCTGACGGTTGGAGCGGCTGCGCGCGCCGATCCGCTGACCGTGACCGGCAATGTCGATATTACAAGCGACTACGCATTTCGTGGTGTTTCGATCTCGAAAAAAACACTCGTCGCCTCGCCAGACTTTGAGCCCGCAGTGCAGGCCAGTGTTGAGGTTGATCATAAATCGGGCGCCTATGTCGGGCTGTGGTCATCTTCGGTGGGTGATCAGGGGCCGGGCGGCAGCGTCGCCGAGCTTGATATCTTCTCGGGATACAAAGCGACCGAGGGGCCGATTTCGTATGATCTTGGCCTCACCTATTATACCTTTCCCGGTGCGGCGCATAACACGAAGACCGGATTCCTTGAGGCGCAGGGCTCTTTGACCTACACAATCGCCTTCACCAGCGTGAAAGCTGGGTTGGCTTGGCGACCGAAATCGGGGAACGCGGCGCGCGATGGCCTGTATTTTCAGGCCGATCTGGGGCAGGTCATTCCCAAGTCGCCGTTCACGCTGCGCGCGCATATTGGTCACACGCTATCGAGTCTCGGTTCGGGGCAGGACTATTACGATTATTGCGCAGGCGTCGACATCTCACATCGCCGCTGGACGCTCAATCTGGCGTATATCGGCACCGATCTCAGTCGTGCGAAAGCCGGGACGCAATATAATGCCGTCCGCCCAAAGCCACAGGCCACGCTCTACTGGAGCTTCTAGCGCGCGCTTAGCCGCCCCGCTTCCATCACCAGAATGCGATCACACAGGGCCGCAGCCAACGCCTCATCATGCGTGATCATCAGCAGACTCAGGCGGCGTTCGGCCCGCAGCCGCTGCAACAATATGACGATGCTCTGGGTCGTGAGCGCGTCGAGCGCGGACGTTGCCTCATCCAGCAATAGCAGTTGCGGGTTCGAGACCAGCGCGCGGGCGATGGCGACACGCTGCGCTTGCCCGCCCGAGAGTTGGGCGGCGCGGCGGTCGGCGTACTCGTCGGAAAGCTCAACAGCAGCGAGGGCGGACAGAGCACGGGTGTGGCGCTCGGCCTTGCTCAAATCAGGCTCAAAATGCGCCAATGGTTCGGCCACGATATCGATCACGCGCCAAAGCGGATCGAGACTCGCCTGAGGATCCTGAAACACGGGCTGGATGTGGCGGCGGTGCGCGCGCGTCATCCAGTTGCGCGGGGGGAGCGGGACGCCGTTCCATAAGACTGTTCCCGAGTCGCATGGACCGAGCCGCGCGATGGCACGTGCAAAAGTTGATTTCCCCGAGCCCGAACCACCGACAATGGCGACCGCCTCGCCCTCCGCCACAGAGAGCGAAGCGTCCTCGACGGCGGTAAAGCGCCCGCTCCGCCAGCCGGGCTTTGGAAACGCCACGCTGATGTTGGTGGCGGTGAGGAGGAGTACAGGGCTGCCGTGCTCCGGCGAAGGCCGGAGCCGAGCGTCATCAGCTGGACGGGATTCCAGCCTATGCCGGAATACGGGAGACTCCAACCGCGCGCCCAACAGCGCCTTTGCATAGTCCGATTGCGGCTGTGCGATCACCGCTGCCGCATCGCCCGCCTCTTCTACCGCTCCGTCGCGCAGCACGACAACGCGGTCTGCATGGGCCGCGACGCCCGCCAGATCATGGCTGACTAGCAGCACCGCAAGGCCGCGCGTCCTGCGCAAATCGCCGATCAGCGCCATCACATCCTCGCGCAGTGCCGCATCAAGCGCGGTGGTCGGCTCGTCTGCGACAAGTAACTTTGACGACCGCGCAATCGCCATCGCAATCATCACCCGCTGGCGTTGGCCGCCGGAAAGTTGGTGGGGGAAACGCGGTAACAGGTCGGGCAAAAGACCAACCTCAGCGAGCCTATCGCGCAGGGTAGTGCAGTCGGGTTTCCCGCCACACGCCTCCACCAAATGTTGCTCGACCGTCAGATGCGGCGTCAGCGCGTTGAGCGGTTGCTGGAAGATGAAGCCCACATCACGCGCGCGAATCGGCCGGATTGAGCCCTCACTCTGACCAGTCAGATCGACTCCATTGAGCCGCGCGCTGCCGCCGACCACCGCACCATCGACCAGCCCAAAGGGTGCAAAACTGCTCAGTGATTTGCCCGAGCCCGACTCGCCAATGAGCGCGACACATTCGCCCGCGTTGATGCTGAACGAGACGTCGTGCACCAGTTCCCGTCCGCCGATACTTACACTCAGCCGGTCAACGGCATAAATGCTCATGTTGCCGTCCGGTCGCGTAGCCGCTCACCGAGCGCCGTCAGACACACGAGAATGGTCATCAAGACCGCAATCGGCACGAGTAGGGTGAGCGGCGCGATCTCCATATCATCAACGCCGTCCTTGATGAGGATGCCGAGCGATGTGAGCGGCTCTTGCACACCCAGGCCGAGGAAGGAGAGAAAACTCTCGACCATCACGACTTGCGGTATGGTCAGCAGCAAATAGGCTGAGGCAATTCCGGCGATATTAGGGAGGATGTGGCCAATCATAATCTGGCGGGTATTTGCGCCCGCCGCCTCGGCCGCGATGATGAAGGGCCGATGCTTGAGTTGCATCACTTGCCCGCGAACCACGCGCGCCATCGTCAGCCACTCGACCGCGCCAATGCCGAGAAAGACGAGCAGGATCGAGCGCCCGAACACGACCATCAGGATAATCACCACGAACATGAACGGGAGAGCATACAGCGCGTCGACAACCCGCATCATCAGCGCATCGACCCAGCCGCCGACCCATCCCGCAATCGCGCCCCACAATGTGCCGATCACCAATGCGACAAGCGCCGCCGCACCCGCGATGCTCAGCGATACGCGCGTGCCGACCAGCGTTCGCGCGAGCAGATCACGCCCGACCGAATCGGTGCCCAGCAAATGCGTCGGCGAGAACGGCGGCGCGCGGACAGCATCCCAGTCGATCGTGTCATAGCCCCAATGCAGCATCATCAGCCCGATCAGCGCGGCAAGGAGCAGTAAAGCAAAAACCCAAACCGCTTTCATCCGCGCACGCGCGGATCGAGCCAGCCATAAGCCAGATCGGCGAACAGATTGAACAGGATGATGAGCGCGGCATAAAGAATCACCACCGCCATCACGAGCGGGTAATCGCGGTTGAGCGCGCCCTGCACAAAGTATCGCCCGAGGCCCGGGATGCCGAACACCGTCTCGATCACCACCGCGCCGGTGAGCAAGCCCGCTGCTGCCGGGCCAAGATAACTCGCCACCGGCACCAATGCCGGCCGTAACGCGTGGCGGGTGATGACGCGCATCGGCGAGAGGCCACGCGCGCGCGCCGCGCGAACATTGTCGCCACGCATCACGTCGCTCAGTCCCGCGCGGGTCAGTTTGGCAATCGCGCCCGCAACGGGCAGCGCCAATGCAATGACCGGCAGAATCAGATGCGGCGCATCACCCCAACCCGAAACCGGCAGCCAGCCGAGCATCAGCCCAAACAGCAGCACCAGCAGTGGCGCACTCACGAAACTCGGCAGCGCGGTCAGCAGGGTCGCGGTCGTGCCGATCATCCGGTCTGGCCATAGCTGCGGAAAGCGCGCAGCGATCACGCCCCCGCCAATGCCCAGCGTCGTCGCGAGCACCAAAGCACAGCCGCCGAGCAGCAATGAAACGGGCAGCCCCTTGGCCACCAGCGCGCTCACGCTAAAATCGCGATAGACCATGCTTGGGCCAAAATCGGCATGCAGCACATGCCAGAGATACTGACCGAACTGCGTGGTGAGAGGCTCGTTCAGTCCATAGGCGTGCTCAAGCGCCATCCGCGTTGCCGGGTCGAGCGCGCGCTCCGAATCAAACGGGCTGCCGGGCGCAAGCCGCATCAACAGAAACGAGAGCAGGATAACCGCGAACAGCGTCGGGATCGCGGTCAGCAATCGGCGGATAATCAGGCTGAGCATGTCAGCATCAGCCCGACGCCCCTATTTTCCAGCATTCGCCCGCGCGGTTTGGCCATCGCCCTCGGGAGCGGCAATCACGTCACGCGTGACCGAGCCCTTGTCGACCGTTTGCGTGTTGGGATCACTCGCCTTCGAGCGAATCCCCGCCTCGGCACGGTCACCACCAGCGGCGCTCACCGCACTCGACTCAACAGCAGAGCGGGGCGCGGCGCCACCGAACAGCGCCTGCAGCGCCTGTGTGCTCGAATCAGCATCTTGCGGACGCGGTGCACCGGGCTTTGGCGGCACGAGCGTGAAATCTGGCGGCACGACCAGCGGCGCTTCGCGGCGCACGACAAACTCATCGGGATGCGAGTGGCTGAACGAGGACTTCGCGTGATGCGCGCATCCGGCCAGCGCCAGAGCACCGAGGCTGACGATCAAAATTCTACGCATCATTCTTCTCCAGTTGGGCGGTCGGCCAATTTCTGTTCCTTGGGGCCCGCCATAAGCGCACGCGCCAATAATACCAATACCCCTAGCGTAATCGCGCTGTCTGCAACATTAAAGACCAAAAAGGGTTGAAAGTCATCTGTCCGCCAAAAACCAAGATTGAGGGGGCCAAGGTGGATGTTCAAAAAATCAACGACATAGCCCAGCCGCATCCGATCGAGCACATTGCCCGCCGCGCCGCCCACGATCATCCCAAGGCCGAGCGCCTCAAATCGGTTGGTCTCGCGCGCGAGCCAGACGGCGGCACCAATGCTGATGGCAAGCGTGACCACGACAAGCGCCCAGCGCTGCGCATCGCTCTGCGCGGTGAACAGACCCGTCGAGACGCCCGAATTCTTTACGAACACCAGCTTGAAAATCGGCAGCACCGCGAAGCCATCGGGATTGAACGGATCGCGCATGTTTAGGAACGCTGCTTTCGATGCCTGATCGAGCATGAAGATCAGTGCGGCGAGCGCGACGCCGGTGCGGGCGGGGGTCATTGCGCGAGCACGTCCGCGCAACGGCCGCACAGCGCGCCATCTTCGGTGACTTCGGGGAGATGCCGCCAGCACCGCCCGCATTTGTGGTGGGTGGTTTTGGTTACAATAATGCCGACATCAGCGCTAACAGGATTTTGGCGCTCTATGGGCAAAGGTTCATCCCGCAGCCCAAATTCGGAAACAATCAGAACCTCGGCAAAATCAACGTTTCCATATAGAGACTCATCGATTGAGGGTCGATAATAAAGCACTGATGCCTCGAGTGACGAGCCTATTTCCTTGTTTCGACGAAATCCCTCTATCACCGAATTCACTTCGTCACGCAAAAGCTTGATGTTCAGGCTCCAGCGTGAAACCCAATCGGAGCGCTGAATTGGATCAGAGAAGGGATTAACCTCAAATATCGATGGAACTTCAGGCCATTCCAGCAGATGTACGCTCTCCGCGTCAGCGCCGAAACGCGTCGTCCACACCTCTTCCGCCGTGAATACCAGCACGGGCGCGGCATAGCGCACCAGCGCATTGAACAGGACATCGAGCACCGTGCGATATGCGCGGCGCTTGCTCGTCTGATAGCCGCTCGCCGGATTGACCTCGCAATAGAGGCAATCCTTGCGGATATCGAAGAAGAAGGCGCTCAGATCATTGTTTGCAAAATCGGTGATCAGCCGCAGATAGGTGTTGAAGTCAAAGTCCTTCACCGCCACGCGCAGCTTGCCATCGAGCTCGGCGAGCAGATGCAGCACATAGCGCTCCAGCTCGGGCATCTCCGCCACCGCCACCTTCTCGGCCTCAGTGAAGCCATCGAGCGCGCCGAGCAGATAGCGGAAGGTGTTGCGCAGCTTGCGGTATTGATCCGCGACGCCGCTGAGAATCTCCTTGCCGATGCGGTGATCCTCGGTGAAATCGACGCTTGCCGTCCACATCCGCAAAATATCCGCGCCATAATCGCGCATCAGATCGAGCGGGTTGATGGTATTACCGAGCGATTTGGACATTTTCATGCCCTTCGCATCCATCGTGAAGCCGTGCGTGAGCACCGCCTTATACGGCGCGCGCCCGCGTGTGCCGCAGCTTTCGAGCAGCGACGACTGGAACCAGCCGCGATGCTGATCGCTGCCCTCCAGATACAGATCGGCGGGCCAGCTCTCCTCGGGCCAGCGCCCGCTTTCCAGCACAAACGCATGGGTGCAGCCCGAATCGAACCACACGTCCAAAATGTCGGTCACGCGCTCATAATCGGCGAGGGCATATTGATCGCCGAGATAGCCTTGCGCGGCCTCATCGCTCCACGCATCCACACCCTCAGCGCGGACGCCGGCGATGATGCGCGCGTTCACGGCGGGGTCGTTCAGGTAAGCGCCGCTCTTGCGGTTGACGAACAAGGTGATCGGCACACCCCAGGCGCGCTGGCGCGAGAGCACCCAATCGGGCCGCCCTTCGACCATTGCGCCCAGCCGGTTGCGGCCCTTTTCCGGCACAAAGCGCGTGGCGGCGATAGCGGCGACGGCGGTTTCGCGCAGCGTCTGGCCGGTGCCTAACGGCCTATCCATAGAGACAAACCATTGCGGGGTGCAGCGGTAGATCAGCTTGGCTTTGGAACGCCAAGAATGCGGGTAGCTGTGCTGGAAATTGGCTGCCGAGAGCAGCGCGCCCGCCTCGCGCAAATCGGAGCAGATCGGGCCATCAGGCGCGTTGAGCTTGGGGTTGATGACCGAGCCTTGGCCGCCCATCCACGCCCAATCGGCGCGGTATTTGCCATCGGCCTCGACCGCGAAGACCGGCTCGATGCCATTGGCCTTGCACAGCGCAAAGTCGTCCTCGCCATGATCGGGCGCCATATGCACCAGCCCCGTGCCCGCATCGGTGGTGACGAACGATGAGCCATCGAGGAACGGGCGGGGCGTGGCAAAGAAGCCGCCATGGGCGTGCATCGGGTGCTGCGCGGTTGCACCTGCGAGTTGAGAGCCTTTGATATGGCCCCAGAATTGCTGACCAGTCGGCACTAGGTCCGTACGTTTCTTGAATGCTTCGACTAAGTCCGCAGCGATGAGGAATTTCTTCTTAATCTGGTTAAAATTTGGGCTGATTTCTGGGCCGTGGTGCAAGGCAGCAACAACTTCGAATATTACGTAATCCACCTCAGCCCCATAGGCCAAAGCCTGATTGACCGGGATCGTCCAAGGCGTTGTCGTCCAAATCACCGCATGCGCCCCCACCAACTCAGGCGCGAGCGGGCAATCGATGATCTCAAACGCCACATCAATCTGCGTGCTGGTGATGTCCTCATATTCCACCTCGGCCTCGGCGAGCGCGGTCTTCTCGACGCAGGACCACATCACTGGCTTTGACCCGCGATAGAGCTGGCCGCTCTCGGCGAACTTCAGCAGTTCCGAAACAATCGTCGCCTCGGCCTGAAAATCCATCGTGAGATAAGGATTATCCCAATCGCCATTCACGCCCAGCCGCTTGAGCTGTTCGCGCTGCACATCCACCCAATGCTGCGCATAGGCGCGGCACTCGGCGCGGAATTCCTTGACCGGCACCTCATCCTTGTTGAGCTTTTTCTTGCGATATTGCTCCTCCACCTTCCACTCGATGGGCAGGCCGTGGCAATCCCAGCCCGGGACATAGGGCGCATCTTTGCCGGTGAGCGATTGCGTGCGCACCACCAGATCCTTGAGGATATGGTTGAGCGCGTGGCCGATGTGCATGTCGCCATTGGCATAAGGCGGGCCATCATGCAGGATGAACTTCTCGCGGCCTGCGCGCGCGGCGCGGGTCTTGGCGTAAATGTCTTCCGCCTGCCATTTCGCGAGGATGACGGGCTCCTTTTGCGGCAGCCCCGCCTTCATCGGGAAATCGGTCTTGGGCAGGAAGACGGTGTTGCGATAGTCGGTCTTGGTTTCTTCGGTCATGCGATGGCGCTTAAGGCGTCGCGCGCGGCTTCGCAATCCTTGGCGATTTGTGCGGTGAGCGCGTCGAGGCTGTCATATTTCTCTTCGCCGCGCAGGAAAGTGTGGAAGGCGACTTCGATGGTCTGGCCATACAGGTCTTCATTAAAGTCGAAGAAGAATGGTTCGAGCAGCTCAATCGGCGGATCAAAGCTCGGGCGAATGCCGATATTCGCCGCCCCTTTGAGCACGCGCCCGTTAGGAAGGTGGCCCGTTACGGCGTAGATGCCATAGCGCGGGCGCAGATACGTGCCGAGGCGCAGATTGGCGGTGGGGAAGCCAATGGTGCGACCGAGCTTTGCACCATGCTCGACCACGCCTTGGATAGCGAACGGGCGGGTGAGCAGGCGCGTGGCCGTGGCGCAATCGCCGGCTTGCAGCGCGTCGCGGATGCGGCTCGACGAGATGGCGCCCTCATCGTCACACACCGCGCCGACAGCCGTCGCAGCGAGGCCATGCGCGCCGCCGACCTCGCGCAGCACGGCAATATTCCCGCCGCGCGCTCTGCCAAAGGTAAAATCCTCGCCGGTCACGATGCCAGCGGCACCCGCCCGCGTAATCAGCCAGTCAGTGATAAAGTCATGCGCCGAGACCGCCGCGAGTTCGGCGTTAAAATGGAACACCAGCATCGCGTCCGCACCGGCTTGCGCGAACAGCGCTGCGCGCTGATCGAGCGTGGTGAGCCGGAAGGGTGCGGCGTCGGGCTTGAAATAACGGACCGGGTGCGGATCGAACGTCGCGACGATGGCGGGTTTACCCGCCGCGCGGGCTTGAGCGACGGCCTCACCCACCACCGCCTGATGGCCCCGATGGAAGCCATCGAAATTACCGAGCGCGATCACGCCGCCACGGAAGGCGGCAGGCAAGGGCAGGGCGGCGTCTAATGTTTCCATGGCGGTGCTATAAGAAGCGGCTCAGGCGCGGACAAGCGTGACGAAATCATAGGCGGGGCGCGGCCCATCGCTCGGGTGCGCGATGCGGCTGGTCTCGCGCCATGCGGGCCCGAAGTCGGGGAGGAGCGTATCGCCCTCGGCTTCGACGTGGAGCTCGGTCAGTTCGATCCGGTCGGCGCGCGGAAGGAAAAGCGCGTAAATCTCTGCGCCACCGATGACTGAGACGTGCGGCGCGTTGGCGCGCTTGAGCGCTTCCTCCACCGAATGCACCACCTCCGCGCCGTCTTCAGCCCAGTCTTTGCGTCGGGTCAGCACGATATGCCGCCGATCAGGCAAGAGGCCGGGCAGGCTCTCAAAGGTTTTGCGGCCCATGATCATCGGTGCATTTTGCGTGAGCTGCTTGAAGTGACGCAGATCGGCGGGCAGGTGCCAGGGCAGTTTCCCATCGCGACCAATGATGCCGTTGCGCGCGCGCGCGACGATTAAGACGATCTCAGGGCGATTCATATTCGTTGTGCTCCGGCGAAGGCCGGAGCCCAGAGTTTTTTATTGGGCTGGATTCCGGCTTTCGCCGGAATACGGGCAAGGAAGCGATTCATACGGCGACCGGCGCGGCGATATGCGGATCGGCGATATAGCCCTCCAGCGCGAAGTCTTCATATGTGTAGCTGTCGATTGAGTCGGCGCGGCGTTTGACCATCAATTTGGGCAACGGCTTGGGCGTCCGCGTCAGTTGCAGCCGCGCTTGCTCGAAGTGATTCGCATAGAGATGCGTGTCGCCGCCGGTCCAGATAAACTCGCCCACTCCCAGCCCGCATTGATCGGCGAGCAAATGCGTGAGCAGCGCATAAGAGGCAATGTTGAATGGCACACCAAGGAACACATCGGCACTGCGCTGGTACAGCTGCAGCGAGAGCTTGCCGTTCGCGACATAGGTCTGGAACAGACAATGACAGGGGGCGAGCGCCATCGCGTGCAACTCGCCGGGGTTCCATGCGCTCACGATCTGGCGACGCGAGGTCGGGTTGGTTTTGATCTGTTTAATGAGCCCTGCGATCTGGTCTATATGTTGGCCATCCGCCGAGACCCAATCACGCCATTGCTTGCCATAAACGGGGCCAAGATCGCCCTTCGCATCGGCCCATTCGTCCCAGATCGTCACCTTGTTGTCGCGCAGCCACTGCACATTGGTGTCGCCTTTGAGGAACCATAGCAGCTCGATAAAGATGGAGCGCGTATGCAGCTTCTTGGTCGTGAGCAGCGGGAAGCCTTGGCTCAGATCGAAGCGCATTTGATGGCCGAACACCGAGCGTGTGCCGACTCCGGTGCGATCCATCTGATCGACCCCGGAATCGAGGATGTGTTGGAGCAGGTCGAGGTACGCGCGCATCAGCCGATTTCGGCAGCCTCGGGTGGCAGCGGACGCGGCCGGGCATTCTCGTCAATCGCGACGAAGGTGAACATCGCCTCGGTCACTTTAACATGCGTCATGCCCATGTCGCGGGTTGCAGTCACTTCGATCATGATGCCGATGGAGGTGCGCCCGCGACGCTCGACCCAAGCGTACACCGAGATGATATCGCCGAGCAGGATCGGCTCGATGAACTTCATCGCGTCAATGGCGACCGTGGCGGTATGCCCCTGCGCCACACGATGCGCGACAATACCGCCCGCGATGTCCATTTGGCTGAGCACCCAACCACCGAAAATATGCCCGTTAGCGTTGATGTCGCCAGGCTTTGGCACGACCCGCAACACGGCTTGCAGCTCTGCTGGTCTCATTTTTGTTCCCCCGTCGGATCGATCACCGCGTCATCATGATCGGTGCTCGAACTGACAAAGACCAGTCCCATCAGCGCCACCGTCAGCATCACCATCGTAAAGACGCCGAGCGTGATCGCGATGACGAAGTGGATTGGCAACGGCCCGCCCAGTTTCCAGAGCACCGCAAACACGGCGATGATAAACAGCGCCGTGCCGATGGCGAGTCGCTTCATCATCCGACGATAGCGCGCCCAAATCAGATGATTGCGATAGGTTTTTTCAAGATTGGACATAGCGCCCCTTTGCGCGCAAGCTGGGCGCGCTTCAAGTCAAGAGTCGCGTTAAGCGCACGAAAGGAGAGCGAGGATGACAATCAAAGCGATACTTGAGGGTAAAGGCGGAGAAGTCCTCTCGGTTTTGCCCGATGCACCGGTCAGTGCAGTTGTGGCACTGCTGGCGGAAAAGCGGATTGGTGCCGTATCCGTTATCGAGCACGGCAAAGTCTGCGGCATATTCTCCGAGCGCGACGTCATTTATGGGCTGGCAAAGGAAGGGGCCGCTATCCTCGAGCGCAAAGTGTCTGAAGTGATGACCGCGCCTGCCGTCACCGTCAGCCCAAACAGCGCGATCATGGCGGGACTGTCGATGATGACGCGTCGCCGCATCCGCCATTTGCCCGTTGTTGACGGTGATGCGGTCATCGGCTTTGTCTCGATTGGTGATTTGGTGAAATACCGAATCGATAAAATTGAGGCAGAAGCGGAGGCGATGCGCTCCTATATACAAAGCGCGTAACGGCTCTCAGGTTGCTGTCGTCGCCTAAAGGGGTAATTTGCGCTTCGTGATCAGCTCGTAAAGTTCGTTGAGTTCGCGTCGCGCGAAAAAATAGAGCAGGCCAAAATAGCTGCCGACCCCAACCAGGAAGAGCAGGAGCAGCTGGATATGGTTCGGATAGCCGACCAAAAAACGTGCCGCATAATGGACGGCGGCCGCCATTGATGTCGCGGCAAGGATGTTCGGCGTCAATCCGCGAATCAGTGCGACCGGCGACGCCTTCATTTTCGGCATCGACAGCCATGCAGTGATGAGCAGAAGCAGCGGTGTCGAAATCAGCCATCTCAGCGCCAGCCCATAAATGCCGAATTGGATGCCGACGAGATACCCGATCGTTAGCAATGCAGCGCCCCACGCATTGACCCAGACATAAAGTGACGAATAGCCGAGCGCATTGGTCGCTGGCGCGAACATTAGCTGCAGCGTCCAAAACGGCATCGCCAGCGCGAGAATCGTTATGAGCGGCGCCATGTCCATCCATTTGGGCCCAAACACAGTTGCGACCAGCGGTTCCGCCGTGACGGCCAGCCCAAAATAGAGCGGGAGCGTCAGCATCATCACGATTCGCGCTGCGGTGATGAACGCGGGGCCAACGGCCCGGCCCGTTTTTGCCATCTCGGCATAAGACGGAAAGGCGACTTCATTCAGCGGCGGCAAAAACTTGCCCGCAAATATCTGGGTGAGGAAGAGCGCCTCGGCATAAAGCCCGAGCGAGCGCGGCATGACGAGTCGGCCTGCAATTGTAACGTCGGCCTGGCTTTGTATGATCCAGAAAAACTGGCCGAAAACCATGGCGCTGCCATAGCGCACAATGTCGCCCGCACCTTTAAAGTTGAAGCTCGGCCAAACGAGCAGGCGCGCGGCGATCGTCAGCCCGAGCGCGCGGACGATTGTGGCGACGATCGGCGCCGCAACCAGTGTCCACACGCCCCAGTCAGTATAGACGCAATAAAAAGAGGTGAGCGCGCCCGCCAACATCGACGCGAGATTCGTGATCGCTTGCTTCTTGAAATCGAGCCCGCGCGCGAGAATCGCCGATGGCAATGCGATGAAGGGCGTCGGAAGATAGAGCAACGCCTGCCAGCGCAGCATCACCGTAACCAAATCCTGATGAAAATAGGCGCCAGCGAGCGGTGCGGCGAAGAATTGGATGATGGCAAGCGACCCGTTAAGGAGAATCAGGAGGCCAAATGTTTGCCGAATCCGCAACAGCGTGACCGAATCGCCGCCGATCAGCGCGTTTGCGAATCCATAACCATTCAAAAAGAAGAGCATGACCGTCACAACCTGGGTCATCGCGAAGAGGCCATAGTCCTTCGGGTCGAGCAGCCGCATCACGAACACGGTGACACCCCACGAGACCAATTGCGACAAAATTTGGGTGCCAGAACGCCAGAAAACTGCCGATCTTACGCGGCTTCCGAAGCTGGTTTCGGGCTGTGCAGTGCTCATATCCATGTCGCGCATTTAAACGGCGAAGGTTGAGGATGCGATAAGATTTGGCGCGAATGACACAAAATTGAAATTTTCCAGTTGACGTCCGGCCACGTCCCGCTTAGAGGCGTCCTTGTCGCAGCGAGATGCTTACGAGCAACCCGCCGCTTCCGCAACATACCAGATGCCCGGTCACCCCGGTAAAACGGGGGAAGACGAGGCGTCTGCGCTTTGCGCTCTTTGACATTGTAATTTTAGATGAAGGGACATGTGGGCGGCGGCTCCAGGTCTGACGGTTTTAAGGCGTCAGATACCTGTAGCAAATTAGTCGTTCCTATATGTCCTATTCACGTTTCCATACGTAATAGAATTGTGCAGGAACGGCTCCTTGAAATGAGCGTTTGGCTGAGGGGATTCCACCTTTTGCCAATCGAACATCAAACTTGAGAGTTTGATCCTGGCTCAGAACGAACGCTGGCGGCATGCCTAACACATGCAAGTCGAACGAGACCTTCGGGTCTAGTGGCGCACGGGTGCGTAACGCGTGGGAATCTACCCTTGGGTTCGGAATAACAGTTAGAAATGACTGCTAATACCGGATGATGTCGTAAGACCAAAGATTTATCGCCCAAGGATGAGCCCGCGTAAGATTAGCTAGTTGGTGGGGTAAAGGCCTACCAAGGCTGCGATCTTTAGCTGGTCTGAGAGGATGATCAGCCACACTGGGACTGAGACACGGCCCAGACTCCTACGGGAGGCAGCAGTGGGGAAT
>Ga0007825_1000240_pt1 | contig 17007 bp, 12 predicted proteins | sample CryBogCBE13Jul09_FD_71229 | JGI IMG/M metagenome (GOLD analysis project Ga0007825, IMG submission 71229) | Freshwater microbial communities from Crystal Bog, Wisconsin, USA - CBE13Jul09 | ecosystem: Environmental > Aquatic > Freshwater > Lake | place: Crystal Bog, Wisconsin, USA | collected... | reverse complement strand
ATGCTCCGCATAAATCTCATTCAATAATTGGGTAAACATATCTGGAATTAAATCCTCACGACCAAAAGTGAACACCGCCGCTTTTACATGCAATGTCGCATTCATGGCGATATCAAAAGTAAAGGCTAAGAAGGATTTGATATTTTGAGGAATATTAGCAGATTCAATCGCATTAAATATGTTTTGTCCTTCAACCAAGGACTTTATTAAAGTATCAATCGCATCCGTAGAAGCACCCATTTGCTCCATAGCCTGTTTATACAATTCAAAATGACTAATTCTATTCCCTTGCTCATCCACATCCGACTCCTCTCCAGTTACAATTTCATTGATTAAATATCTTGTATTTGCTGATCCAACGGGTAACCATGGGAGTGCAACCGATGTTAAGCCTATTTGCAATGATTTTAATAAACTCATAAAATCCCAAACCGCGAATACATGAAAGCTTGCAAATTTTTGAAGGCCTTTCAAATCATTTATTTGATTATACACTTTATGTGATAATAACTGCTCACGAGCTGGTTGTATCGCCAGCTTTAATTTTGATATATTCGCACTCATATAAATTAGTTTGAACAATAAATGAATATCTATTGTTTTATAATGGTGCAAAGAAAAACAGAATTTCTTAGCCAAAAAAGAAGGAATGAAAAATGAATCATAATATTCCAAATATCATAAACCAAGATGGACTGGCTTTGTACTATCCGCAAGCCATTCCTGCTGAACAATTAAGCCATTATTACGATGAACTATTCAACAAAATAAGTTGGGAACAAGATCGTGTCATGATGTTTGGTAAAGAAATTGTCACAAAAAGAAAAGTTGCTTTTTATAGCGACGCACTCATCTCCTACACCTACTCGGGTAAATTAAAAATTGGTTTACCCTGGTCTCAAGAGCTTCTAGTCATAAAAGAAATTGTGGAATCCTTAACCAAGTCAAAATACAATGCCTGCTTATTAAACCTATACCACAATGGGGATGAAAGCATGGGCTGGCATAGTGATGACGAAAAGGAAATTATTGCTGAAAGCGCTATAGCCTCATTGAGTTTGGGTGCTGAAAGAAAATTCTCTTTCAAACATAAAGCCACCAAAGAAACAATTTCGGTACTTCTTGAAAATGGCTCCTTATTGGAAATGAAAGGGGCTATTCAAAAAAATTGGTGGCATGCTTTACCTAAATCAAAAAAGGTAATTGCACCAAGAATTAATTTAACTTTTAGACAAATGATAATAAAATAAGCTCCATTGAAAAATAGCAATAATAAAAATATCAAGAAAGGAGATTTGCCTTCAAAAATTTGTCTGCATTGCAATCGACCATTTAGTTGGCGTAAAAAATGGGAGCGCAGTTGGGAGGAAGTAAAGTATTGTAGTGATGCTTGTAAAAGTAAAAAGTATAAACCGGCTTAGAAGAATAAATCTGTTTAAAATACAAGTCTAAAAAAAATAGAGCTAAGTAAAGTTCTAAATAATCCAATCGATATTTTGTTAAATTAGCGTTTGCTAATTTTATTCATAGATATCGCCTTTTGTCTTGAACATTTAAAACGCTTGATATCATCACTTCGCTTAGCTAAATGTTTTTGACTCACCCCACTATTCACGCGTTTTCTCCATAAATTAAAACTGTTACGCTTTAGTTCAGAGCGCATTAATTTAATAGTCTCTGCTTCAGAAAGTCCAAACTGAATTGTGATTGCCTCAAAAGGAGTACGATCCTCCCAGGCCATTTCTATTACTCGGTCAATATCTATTCTTTCCATTCTACCGGGATTGAAATTTCATTGGTTCTTCCAACAAATTGATAAGGTGCATTGTATCCTAAGAAATTATATTCACCAACCATTTTAAGATTTCGCTCATTTAACAAAGACATTAATTTCTCTTTGTATTCATTTATTTTTTCGTCTGTTGCATAACCTCCAAAACTTATTACGGCAACATATTGTGCAACTGATTTATGAATTTGAATACTGCCATCCTTAGGTTTTGGCAATGTATTTTCATCATATTTTTCAGGCATTACAAAACTCATCGCTGATCCCTTTTCTGACATATTCATGCGCACAGGAGCAGTCATTGAAATCCCCGTATTTTCTTCATTGCCTCCAAATATGAATTTGGCTAATTTACGGAAGCCACTATTTGCCACACCTTTATAATTAGTTGCATTTGAATACACCGTTGCCAAAGTAGCTACTGGATAAAAACGAATCTCTAGCTGATTGTCCTTAAAAACAACACGATACTTTTGCTTCTCCGTTTTAACTGCATTCACGGCAATAAAGGATTGAAAAATAATAAACACGGCAACCAGTCCTAATATATAATACATTGCTTTCATTTTTGACTTTTAATAATAACAATAAGTACCTAAATAAGTTCAGCCAATAATGAAATTTAACAAGCCACTACCTTGCAACCGATCCTCCATCAATCACTAATTCAGCACCAGTCATAAAGGAGGACTCATCCGAAGCAAGGTATAAAGCACCAGTAGCAATTTCCATCGGATCGGCCATACGCCCCTGTGGTGACATTTGTTTGATCATTTCTTCCATAGCAGGTGCTTGCATTAACGCTTCGGTCATAGGTGTCAGAACGCCTCCTGGACAAATGGTGTTTACCCGAATTTTATCTTTCGCTAAAGTAACAGCTAGGTCCTTGCTAAACAATACCAAGCCTCCTTTGGAAGCCGAATATGCTGATCCATTCCCTCCCACAATTCCTGCAATTGATGCAACATTAATAATAGAGCCTCCCCCCGCTAATCGCAAATAAGGAATGCATTTTTTACATCCAATAAACGGGCCAGTTAAATTTATGGAAAGTACATTGCCCCATAATTCGATAGTCGTATCCTCGCAACTCACAAACCCCGGATAAATTCCAGCATTATTTACCAAAATATCTATTTTACCATAAAGCCCCATTGCCTTGTCAATCACTTTTTCCCAATCCGATTCACTGGTGACATTGTGCTTCATGTAATCAATAGCAAGACCTTCAGCCTTGGCAGCAACCACCCAACTTTTCAACTTTTCTTCATTGGAATCCGTTGCCAACACTTTAGCACCTTCTTTGGCAAATAATTTAGCTTCTGCAGCTCCCATACCACCAGCTGCACCTGTAATTATGGCGACCTTATCGGATAAACGTTTCATAAATTTTGATTTGATACAATTTAAGCATATTCATCTCGAAAAAATATGATTATTATCACGATAAATGATAATAGATAAACTGCTGCCCCTTTCAATTATTTACAATTCGCAGCAATGTATTGATCTACACCTGGATAATGCTTTTGTTTCGCCGTTTGCAAGTACCCACAGGCCTGGTCCTTTTTACCCGTGCTTATCAAACACATGGCTAAATAAAACTCAGACTTACCTGTATTGGCTGTCGCAATATGACTTGCTTTGTCAAAATAAGGAATTGCTTTGTCAAACAACTTCGCTGAATAATAGCAAATTCCAACATTTTCATAGTTGGTATAATTATTAGGATCTGCATCAGCAGCTTTTAAATAAAACTGAGCAGCTGCAGTATATTGTCCTTTTTGAAAAGCTTGCACTCCCTTAGTTAAATAATCATTGGATGCTGGTGCCACCGGTGCACCTGCATTTGCAAACAAGCTTCTAACTCTTGTAAAAGTAGTCGTGTCGTTAGGAAATAATTTTGCAGTGCTATCCAATAATTGTAAGGACAATTTATCTGCTGGTCCAATTAACTCAAGTCTTCCTAATAAATACTGGTTCCATCCTTCTGGTTCATTACGGTATTTGATATAGGTTTTAAATGCCTTATTAATTTCGGCAGTATCTTTTTTACGCGCTGCGGCAAAAATTACATTTTTATAATAACTAGTTGCTCTTGGCCAATTGTAAAAAGCACGTTTTGCATAAAAGGCAACGCTATCAAAGTTTTGTTGTGATGCAAAAACGGCAGTTTTAATAAAGTCGGTATAATATAAATATGGATTGTCCTTTTCACATGATCTTAAAAGCTTCAAGGACTCATCATACATTTTATCACGATAATAATACCTTGCCACCAATGCTTTGATAGGCAAAGTGGAAGTAGATAAATTAGGGAAATGAGGAAAAGCATCTTTTACATCATCTAATGCCATTTTAGGATCTGCGTCAATTTCACCCATCACATACTTTTGTACTTTCATGGATTGGTATACCTGATAATTGATAACAATAGAAGGGGTGATTAAAATAAAAGAGATTGCAATAAATAATAGTGGAATATTTTTGTTTGTCAATAGAGCTCCAACAGCACTTCCACTTCCACTTCCACTTTCTTCCTCTTTTTTAAGCAACAAAGGGAAGGGTGCAAATACCAATGCTGCAGAAAGCGCTAACATAGTTTGCATAGAAGTTCGCTCTGTTGGGAAATTCAAAAATGCATCTACAAAATAACATGTGATAGCCATAAAAGAAATGGTTGCCACTAAATGCAAATGCTTATATTTTTCATTTCTCCAAATGCGAATGGAAAACAATAAAACTAACAAGAATAAAAATGCGTACAATCCTCCTCCAATAATGCCTAGGTCAGCAAAGGTTTCTAAAAAGTCATTGTGCGAATGATAAGGCACAAATAAATCGTTGGTATATTCTTTTTCATAAGGAATGGAAGCTAATTTCCAATTACCATAACCGTCTCCAATAATTGGATGTTTAATCGAATAGTCAATAGCTGCTTTCCATAAATGAATACGATCGCTTCCTTTTTCAATAGAGATATCTGCTAAACGTTTTGTTACCGTACCATAACCACCCTGGGAATCCTGCATTTTGATAGCATTGCTCAATACCATGTTCGCTGCAAAAAATGCAATCACCACTGGCACTATAAAATAAGCCAATTGGGTAATAATAGATTTAGCACCCAAATTCTTTTTAAAGAAAATAGTAGTAATCGTAAAAATGGAGAGGATTAAAATTAAACCCACAAATGTGGATCTTGTATTGAGTATAAACAAAGCAAATACACCCACGAATAAACTTACAATTCCAATTATTTTACCGGCTGATTTACTTTTTAAAATATAATACAATGCAAAAGGGAATTTTATTAGCAAGCTTGCTGCCATAACGTTTTTATTACCATTATTTCCCATTAAGCTCAATACCAAAGCATCCAAACTCATATCCCCTACTTTTTGGGAAAAACCAATCACTACTTTAATGGCGTCTACAAACAATACAATAGAAACAAATAATGCAATTGTTTTAAAATACGTTTGAATATCCTCTTTGTACAACAAGATGGACAGATTCATGAAAATCAAAAACGTACTCACTAGTCGAGCTAAACAAACCAGGGCCTCCGTGCCATTGATGGCATAAAAATAGGAAGCAAGTGCCCAAATTAAAAAAGCAGTATAGGCTAATGCAAAAGGAACTTTAAAGATGCCTGCAATCGCTTCTTTGTATTGCTTATAATTGAATGCAATAAATAAGGTAGCAATAATGTCCACCATGCTGGTGTAAAACCATTGGGATCCCATTACATCGGCACCATCAAAATCGGGTACAAAATGGACGATTAAATATAGTGCAGCAAAAAAATATAAGGCAATATTAGACGACTTTTTCATGGGGTAAATTTAATAAAAATGCGCCAATTAAAGCCCCCGAACCTATTGCATCACGAAAGTCTCATGCATTTCGGGCACGATCACTTCTTTGAACCCTTTTTTGCGTAATCTTTCTGCAAAATGGTCCTGCACATCGGCCTCACCATGAACTACAAAAATTTGTTTTACGGTTAAAGGATTTTGACAAGCTAAAAATTGCATTAAATCTTCATAATCCCCGTGGGCACTCATACTACGAATAGAGCCCACTTTTGCTTTTACAGGATAGGTTTCACTGTAAATGCGCACTTCTTTTTGACCATTCATTAATCTTCCGCCTAAAGAATGGGGCTCACAATAACCCACTAATAAGATAGCAGACTTTGGATTTTCAATATTGTTTTTGATATGGTGTTTTACCCTACCCGCATCAGCCATTCCTGAAGCTGAAATGATCACCTTAGGATGTAAGTCTTCATTTAAGGCCTTACTTTCATCTACTGTTTTGATATAACGCAATCCCTCAAAATCAAATGGATCATCATCTACTTCTAAAATATGTTGAATCGTTTTATTAAAATATTTTGGGTAAGCTTTAACCACTTCGGTTGCTTCAATACTCAATGGGCTATCTACATAAATAGGGATATGTGGCAATCTTTTTTCAATAGACAATTGATTCAACTCGTATAAAATTTCTTGGGTACGCCCTACACTAAATGCAGGTATGATTAGGTTCCCTTTATTCTCCACGCATGTAGTTTGAATCCAATTCAGTAAATCGTCAGGTGTGGTATGAATTAAATCATGCAATTTATCTCCATAAGTACTTTCAATAATTACAAAATCGGCTGGAGGGAAAACGGCAGGTGATCTTAAAATCATATCGCGATATCTTCCTACGTCCCCGCTAAATGTCAATGTTTTTACTTCGCCCCCTTCTTTAATTTTTAAACTCACCGCCGCACTTCCAATAATATGTCCAGCGTCCGTGTACAACAATTCAATACTATCTGTTATTTTAGTTGGCTTATCATATTCAATCACAGTTAACAAAGGAATAGTAAGCGCTACATCATCAATATCGTATAAGGGATCAATGGGAGGCAAGCCCTGCTTAGCTCTGCGCTTGTTTCCAAATTTTGCATCATCGCGTTGAATCATTGCAGAATCTTTTAATAAAATTTCTGTCAATGACTTAGTTGCTGGTGTACAATAAATATTTCCTTTAAAACCTTCCTTCACTAATTTTGGCAAAAGACCAGTATGATCGATATGAGCATGTGATAGAATTACATAGTCTACTTTGGTTGCATCAAAACCAAAACTTGCATTTAAGCCCTCTGTATCTCGCCCCATTCCTTGGAACATTCCGCAATCCAATAAAAAACTTTCTCCATTATCCAATTGCACCAAATGTTTAGAGCCCGTAACAGTTCGTGCAGCTCCATGAAAACTTATCTTCATACTCAATATTTAATACGCCTAAGTTACCGAATAAGGAGTAGATAAAATCAAGAAGATTGAATTATAATGTTATAATGCAATTGTCGCCACTAAATAATCGGCAATTAAAATAAGAATACAACTTACCACCACCGACTGTGTTCCGGCTTTTCCAATTTCTAAAGCACCGCCTTTTACATAATAACCAAAATAAGCAGGAACGGTACTTATAATAAATGCAAAAATAAAAGACTTGTAAAAAGCAATAGTTATGTATCCAGTATTAAGGTCCTTTCGAATACCTGTAATATATAATTCATTCGGAACAGATCCTGTCCAACCTCCTACTAAATAACCACCCCAAATACCTATGACTGCAGAAATTCCCACCAACATAGGCACTACCGTAAATGCACCCAAAATTTTTGGAAGTATGAGGTAATTTTTTGAATTGATGCCAATAATTTCTAAGGCATCAATTTGTTCTGTGGTACGCATGTTTCCCAATTCACTGGCAATTTTGCTACCCACCACACCCGCTAATACAATACACAAAAAAGTAGGCGCAAATTCTAAAATCATTCCATCACGTACGATAATACCAATGGTAGATAATGGAATCAATGGATTCACTAACTGCGCCGCTGTTTGCACCGTCATTACGGCACCTAAAAAAAAGGAGATGATTACTACAATGGGTAAGGATCCAATGCCAATATCATAGCACTGTTTCATGTACTCTTTCCAAAACATTTTTTTATTGTCTGTTTTGGTAAACATGCCCCAAAGCATTAATAGATACTTTCCAAATTGAGTAAGAAAATTCATGACTCAAAGGTAATGAATTTCTATTTCTTTCGCTTTTTCATGCGTTTCCACCAACTAGTTCTTTGTACCTCAGCATCCGTATCAATTCTAGTTTTCAATTGTGCATCTACCACCGAAACAGTAGCCATATTGATAATATTACGCACATCCGAACCTAATTGTAATACGTTAACCGGCTTTTTTAGTCCTAATAAAATAGGTCCAATAATATCCACTCCACCCACTTCTTTCAATAAATGATAGGAAATATTACCAGCTGCTAAATTGGGGAATATTAATACGTTAACATCCGCATCCACTAAGTCACTAAATGGATAATTTTCTTTTAATATTTCTTTATTAAATGCCAACATGCCTTGCATCTCGCCATCCACAATTAAGTTTGGATTTTTTTGCTTTACAATTCTCGTTGCTTCTGCCATTTTTTTAGCATCAGGCGTATCACTACTTCCAAAATTTGAATAGCTTAACATGGCTACTCTTGGTACCATATTAAAATTGCGTACTTCTTTTGCAACTAGTAAAGTAATATCAGCAATCTCCTCAGCTGTTGGATCAATATTCACTGTTGTATCTGCTAAAAATAACGGACCTTTTTTAGTAAGCAATAAGTACATACCGGCAATCTTACTTCCATTTTCTTCCACACCAATCGTTTGTAATGCAGGTTTAATTCCATCGGCATAATTACGTGTTAAGCCCGACAACATTGCGTCTGCCTCTCCCGTTTCCACCATCATGGCACCAAAATAATTTTGGGTACGCATTAATTTTAAACTCTCATATTTATTAACACCCTTGCGTTGTCTTTTTTGAAATAATAAGGAACCGAAAAATTCACGCTTTGTTTCCATTGCATCACTACGCACATCAATAATTGGCAAGTCAGTGATATCAATATTATTTGCCTCTGCAATATTTTTTATGCGCGTTTCATTACCCAATAAAATTGGATAAGCAATGCCGTCATCATATACAATACTTGCTGCTTTTAAGATTTTGGTATTCTCGGCATCTGCAAATACTAAACGCTTTGGATCTCTTCTTGCTTTGTTACTTAATATACGCATTAACTGGTTGTCTAACCCTAAGCGCTTATTTAATTGTAACACATAATTATCCCAATTGGTAATTGTTTGTTGTGCCACACCTGAATCCATTGCTGCTTTTGCAACTGCAGGAGCGAGTGTACTTAACAATCTTGGATCCAACGGTTTTGGAATAATATATTCGTTTCCAAAACATAAATTTTGTTGATTGTATGCCATGTTAACAATATCCGGCACCGCAGTTTTTGCTAGTTCAGCCAATGCTTTCACAGCAGCCAATTTCATGGCTTCATTAATTTGTTTTGCTCTTACATCCAATGCACCACGGAATATGTATGGGAATCCCAACACATTATTTACTTGGTTAGGATAATCCGAACGGCCTGTAGCCATAATAATATCCTTACGCACACTAGCTGCTGTTTCATATGCAATTTCAGGATCGGGATTTGCGAGTGCAAAAACGATTGGATTTTTAGGCATACTCCCTACCATCTCTGCAGTCACCACATTCCCAACACTTAATCCTAAAAATACATCGGCTGTTTTAAAAGCCTGCTGTATGGTAATGTCTTTTGACTTTACTGCAAATGGAATACGATCTTCCCCTAAATCAGTACGACCAATATGTAATACTCCATCCTTATCAAACAAAGTAAAATTTTCATATTTCGCTCCCAATGCAACATATAATTTAATACAAGCCATAGCAGCAGCTCCAGCCCCACTCACTACAAATTTTGCTTTATCAATTTTCTTTTTTTGTAATTCCAATGCATTCAACAAAGCAGCACTACTAATAATCGCCGTTCCGTGTTGATCATCATGCATCACGGGAATATTCATCTGCTCCTTTAATTTTTGTTCAATGTAAAAACATTCAGGTGCTTTAATGTCTTCTAAATTAATTCCACCAAAAGTGGGTTCTAATGATTTTACAATTTGTACAAATTTATCAGGATCGGTTTCGTTTATTTCAATATCAAAAACGTCAATATCCGCAAAAATTTTAAATAGAACGGCCTTCCCTTCCATCACCGGCTTACTTGCTTCGGGTCCAATATTTCCCAATCCTAGTACTGCTGTTCCGTTGGTAATTACGCCCACTAAATTTCCTTTAGCAGTGTACTTATAAACATCCGATGGATTGTTTTTAATTTCAGTACAAGGAATTGCTACACCAGGACTATAAGCAAGCGATAAATCTTTTTGAGTTTTAGTTTCCTTGGTTGGAACCACTTCAATTTTTCCAGGACGACCATTTGCATGATATTCAAGTGCTTGGTCTTTACGAAGGTTCTCTTTATTGGACATGTAATAAAATTTATAACGAATGTTAGTTTACAAGTAATACAAAGCTAATGAATTAATTGAAAAACATGGCTTTTGTCTCATAATAGATTGATTATGAATACAATAAAAAGAAGCTTTTATGCAAATAAGCTTACTCCTAACCAAGCCATCATACCTACACCATGTGCGATTGCATCTTCATCTACTTTAAAAACAGGAGTATGTACATTATGTATGGCATCCTTGGATTCATTGCGAACGCCTAAACGGAAAAAGCAACCAGGAATTACTTGAGAATAGTAACCAAAATCTTCGGCGCCCATTCTTAATTCTGTTTCTTCTACATTTTCAGCACCCATATATTGATCTGCTAATTTCCAAGCAGCTTCGGTGATAGCAGGTTCATTGTCAACGGTTGGATATCCAACATCAACGCTGAAATCAATTTCAGCACCCGTAGCAATGGCTAAACCTTTAGCTTGTTGCATCATTAATTCATGTGCTTTAAATCGCCATACTTCATCCATAGCTCTGAATGTTCCCATTAATTTTACTTCACTAGGAATTACATTGGTTGTGTTGCCTCCATGAATAGAACAGATAGATAATACAGATGGATTTTGCGGATTTCTATTACGAGAAATAATGGTTTGTAAACTCGTAATTAATTGTGCTGCTACTAAAACCGTATCTACTGTTTGATGCGGTGTTGCTGCATGACCACCACTTGATTTAATACTTACATATAATTCATCGGCACTTGCCATTACACGGCCTTTTCTAAAACTTAATTTACCAAATGGCAAACCTGGATGCACGTGTAACCCAATGATACCTTGTGGTGTAGGGTTTTGCAATGCACCGTCCCGAATCATATAACTTGCTCCACCAGGATTTTTTTCTTCGCCTGGTTGAAATAATAATTTAATAGTGCCTTCAAATTCATCACGTAAACTCCATAATATTTTTGCAGCGCCTAGTAAGATAGTGGTATGCACATCATGACCACATGCATGCATCACACCTTCGTTCTTAGATTTATAATCCACTTCATTCTCTTCAATAATAGGTAAGGCATCCATGTCAGCTCTTAATGCTATTACACGCTTTTTTGGATTTTTTCCTTCTATAATACCTAACACACCAGTGGTTGCAATCACAGTAAAAGGGATTCCAATTTTTGTTAATTGTGCTTGTACAAATTTGCAGGTTTCAAATTCCTGATAACTTAATTCAGGATTTGCATGCAAATGTCTGCGGATCGCAATATTTTCATCCTGCCCTTGAGCAGCTAAAGTTTTAATTTTTTCTAATAACATAGTATTGGCCTATTAGGTAACTTAATAAAGTTACAAATTAATAGTTGCTTTTTAAATTTTCCGTATTCGCTCCTGTTACAATCGCAACACCAGCACTACAACCAATTCGCGTAGCGCCAGCTTCGATCATTTGTTTTGCCGTTGCAAAATCTCTGATGCCCCCTGATGCTTTAATATGCACTGCGTCAGGTAAATGTTTTCTAAATAATTGTACCGCTTCCACACTAGCTCCTTTTTCTGCATAGCCAGTGGATGTTTTTAAAAAGTCAATGCCGGCAATTCCGTAAATATCACAACACTTTATAATTTCATCGTCGGTTAACACACCTGATTCTATGATAATTTTTACAGCCTTTCCTTTGGATCGAATAATGGGCATGATATGATTAATCTCGTCGGCAATAGCTGCCCAATCTCCATTTTTAATAGCAGATATATTGGCTACCACGTCCAATTCGTCGGCACCATCCACCATCGCTAAAATTATTTCTGCAATCTTTGCTTCTGTTGCTGAATATCCAAAAGGAAATCCAATAACAGTGGCTACTTTAACATCCGATCCTGCAACTTGTTCCTTTGCTAATTTTACAAAATTAGGAGGCACACATACTGCAGCAAAATCATACTGCTTTGCTTCGGCACATAATTTTTCAATATCTGCAACTAAGCAAGTAGGTTTTAAAATTGTGTGATCGATGTATTTATTGAGCGGCATCTTTTCCATGACAAGCTTTATATTTTTTTCCACTTCCACAAGGACATGGATCATTACGACCAATTTTTGGACCTACCGTAATAGGGGCTTGCTTTTGTTCACTTGGATCAAGGTATTGTTTTTCGCCTACCCCTTCCTCAGTTCTTCCTGCATTCAATTTAGATAGATCTGTTTTTTGTTGACGACCTTCTCTTACTCCTTGTTCAATAGGTAAATGAACATGACATAAAAATTGAACCAATTTATGATTGATTTCAATATCCATTTTACGGAACAATTCAAAAGCTTCCATCTTATAAATAACCAATGGATCTTTTTGTTCGTAGGTAGCAGTTTGTACAGATTGTTTTAAATCATCCATTGCACGCAAATGTTCTTTCCATGCATCATCAATTAAGCTTAATGAAATTGATTTTTCTGCTTGCGTTGCTAATGTTTGACCATTGCTGCTCACATTCTTATCTAAGTTCACTAATACATTATAAGCAATCTTGCCATCACCTACCGGCACAATCACATTCTCAACATGACTACCTTGTTCTAATCTGATTTTCTTAAACACAGGAATACTTTCCTGCATAATGTCTTTTTTCTTGTACTCATAATGCGCAATCGCTTCTTGATATACAAGCTCTACTAAATCATTTTCTTTAGTTGCACTAAATTCTTCAGCAGAAATTTTTGTATCAAATCCACCGCTTACAATTAATGCTAATTTAAAATCTTCGTATGTATTAGTTGTTTTGTGAGACAATACAATATTTTCAATCACTTGATAAAAAGCATTGTCTATATCTAAAGCCAAACGCTCTCCAAACAAAGCATGACTACGTTTTTTGTAAATCACCGCTCTTTGCTTGTTCATCACATCATCATATTCTAACAAACGCTTTCTGATACCAAAGTTATTTTCCTCTACTTTCTTTTGTGCACGTTCAATAGATTTGGTAATCATGCTGTGCTGAATTACTTCACCTTCCTTATAGCCAGCAAAGTCCATCACTTTTGCAATACGTTCACTTCCGAACATGCGCATTAAATCATCTTCTAAGGAAACAAAGAATTGAGAAGAACCTGGATCACCTTGACGTCCAGCACGACCTCTTAACTGTCTGTCTACACGACGTGACTCGTGACGTTCTGTTCCCAAAATTGCCAAACCGCCTGCCGCTTTTACTTCCGGACTTAATTTAATATCCGTACCACGACCAGCCATGTTGGTAGCAATAGTTACCGCGCCAGTTAAACCAGCTTCAGCAACTACCTGTGCTTCACGCGCATGTTGTTTCGCGTTCAATACATTGTGTGGAATATTTTTTTGACGAAGCATTCTGGATAACAATTCACTTACTTCAACACTTGTTGTACCTACTAAAACTGGTTTTCCTTTTTCTCTTAAATTTTCGATTGCATCAATAACTGCTCCGAATTTTTCACGCTTGGTTTTAAATACCATATCCTGCTCGTCAATACGCACTGCAGGAATATTGGTAGGAATAGAAACCACGTCTAATTTATAAATACTCCAAAACTCTGATGCTTCCGTTTCGGCAGTACCTGTCATACCACCTAACTTGTGGTACATTCTGAAAAAGTTCTGCAAGGTAATGGTAGCATAGGTTTGCGTAGCTGCTTCAATCTTCACATTTTCTTTTGCTTCAATCGCTTGGTGCAAACCATCAGAGTAACGACGGCCATCCATGATACGACCTGTTTGCTCGTCTACAATTTTTACTTGACCATCAATTACAACATACTCTACATCCTTATCAAATAAAGTATAGGCTTTTAATAATTGATTCACCGTATGAATACGATCCGCTTTAATACTGTAATCAGCAATGATTACTTCTTTTTGCTGTAATTTTTCATCAGCAGATAAAGCAGCATTAATATCAATTGCATTTAAAGCAACACTGATATCTGGTAACAAGAAAAAGTTTGGATCCTCTCCTGCACCTGTAATTAAATGAAGTCCTTTTTCGGTAAGTTCTACGGAATTATTTTTTTCATCAATGTGGAAATACAAATCCGCGTCCACATGATGCATTTCTCTTTGTTGATCGGCCAAATAATAATTTTCTGCTTTTTGCATTTTAACTCTTACCCCTGGCTCACTTAAATATTTAATTGTGGCGCTGCTCTTTGGCAAACCTCTAAATGCACGGTATAAAGCTAATCCGCCATCTTTAGGATCATCATTACCATCAGCGATTTTCTTTTTTGCTTCAATCAAAGATTGGCTTACAATTTTCTTTTGTGCCTCTACTAATTTTTCAATTCTTGGTTTTAAATCAAAAAATTGTTGCTCCCCTGTTTGATGTCCAATTGGACCAGAAATAATTAATGGAGTTCTTGCATCGTCAATTAAAACGCTATCCACCTCATCCACCATCGCATAATGGTGTTTGCGCTGAACCATTTCCTCTGGTGAATGCACCATATTATCTCTCAAGTAATCAAAACCAAATTCATTATTTGTTCCGTAAGTAATATCTGCACGATAAGCGTTACGACGCTCCTCGGAGTTAGGCTGATGCTTGTCAATACAATCCACCGTTAAACCCAACCACTCAAATAAAGTACCATTCCACTCACTATCTCTTTTTGCTAAGTAATCATTCACGGTAACAATATGTACACCCTCTCCCGCCAAAGCGTTCAAGTAAGCTGGCAAAGTGGAAACCAAGGTTTTACCCTCACCGGTGCTCATCTCTGCAATTTTACCCTGATGCAAAACGATACCACCAATTAACTGCACATCATAATGTACCATGTTCCAGGTAACAGGTGTGCCGGCAGCCTTCCAAGTAGTTTGAAACACCGCTTGGTCGCCTTTAATTTCAACATATTCCTTTTTTACCGACAATTCACGGTCTAAATCCGTTGCAGTCGCCACCAATTCTTCCTCCTCTGTAAATCGACGAGCCGCTTCTTTAACCACAGCAAACGCTTCTGGCAAAATGTCCCATAAAGCCTTCTCTATTTCCTGATCGCGGTCTTTTTTGATTTTGTCTATATTTTCATAGATGGCGTCACGTCCCATTAAGTCACTCAATTCCAATGCCTCGGCCTTGTTTTGCTCCTGCTCAATCAAAGCGTCTAATGCACTTGTTTGGGCTTTAATGCTAGCCTTTAATTCGGTGGTTTTAGCCCTTAAATCGTCGTTTGACAAGGATTTATACCCTTGAAAGTGGCCATTGATAACGCCTACTAAGTGCTGAATTTTCTTTACATCTTTCTCGCTTTTTGACCCTCCAAAAAGCTTACTTATAATTTGCAACATATGCCTAGTAAATAATTGTGTTAATATCCCTATGTCAATATGCGTGCCAAACTTTTTTTTGACGGCATACAAGGGGCTCAAAGGTAAGGATTTGCCATCAGTTGGCCATTTTATAGGCTTCTCAATATAAAAATTAACTTGAAGGCCCCGAAAAGTGCAAAATGGGCAAAAAATTGATACCTTTGCTCGCTCAAAAGAAAGGAAAATATAAAGCTATGGCAGGTCAATTAAAAGAAGTAAGAAATAGGATCAAGAGTACTCAAAGTACACAGCAAATTACGAAGGCCATGAAAATGGTTAGTGCTGCAAAATTACGTCGTGCGCAAGATGCAATCACCCAAATGAGACCTTACGCGCTCAAGCTACAAGATATGCTAAGTAATATCATTGGAAGCTTAGAAGGTGGCATGAATTTGGCTTTAGCAGAAACAAGAACAGTGAATAATGTTTTGTTGATTGTGATTACTTCTGACAGAGGATTGTGTGGTGGTTACAATGCCAATGTGGTAAAATTAGCAAAAGCAACCATTGCTGAAAAATACCCTTCCCAAAAAATTACTATTTGGAATATTGGTAAAAAAGGTTTTGAGAGTTTATCAAAATCAGGATTCAATACCAATGCGGATTACAAAGATATTTTCTTAAATCTTACATTTGGCAATGTACAAACTGCGGCAAAAGCGGCAATGGATGCATTCGCTAATAAAGAATTTGACGCAATTGAAATTATTTATAGTGAATTTAAAAATGCTGCTACACAAGAATTTAAAGCAGAACCATTTTTGCCAATTCCTAAAATTGCTGGAACAGCAAGTAAAAAGAAAACAGATTTTATTTACGAGCCACAAAAAGAAACTTTGGTTGCTGAGTTAATGCCAAAGATTTTAAATACACAATTATTTAAAGCAGTATTGGATGCCAATGCAAGTGAACATGGAGCGAGAATGACAGCCATGGATAAGGCAAGTGAAAACGCAAACGAATTATTAAAATCTTTGAAAATATCTTATAACCGTGCAAGACAAGCTGCAATTACTACCGAATTAACAGAAATTGTTAGTGGTGCTGCTGCATTAAATGGTTAAGAACTACTATTATGGAAATAAGTCAAATTATACCTCATATTGAAGCGTTGATTTTCGCAAGTGACAAAGCTTTAAGTGTAAACGATATAACTGAATTAATCAACAATACATTTGGTTTTTTAGAAGAGCGCATTACGGTTGATCAAGTGGAGAGTGCATTAAACGGTATTCAAGAAAAATATGCTACAGAGTTTTATCCTTTCGAATTAAAACAAAGTGGCGGTGGCTGGCAGTTTTTAACGAAGCCTGATTTCCATAAAACAATTGCTCAATTAAATGGCGACAAATTCTTAAAGCGTCTTTCTAATGCTGCTTTAGAGTCTTTAGCAATTATTGCTTACAAACAACCTATTACAAAAGGGGAAGTGGAAGCAATCAG
>Ga0007825_1000239_pt1 | contig 17022 bp, 13 predicted proteins | sample CryBogCBE13Jul09_FD_71229 | JGI IMG/M metagenome (GOLD analysis project Ga0007825, IMG submission 71229) | Freshwater microbial communities from Crystal Bog, Wisconsin, USA - CBE13Jul09 | ecosystem: Environmental > Aquatic > Freshwater > Lake | place: Crystal Bog, Wisconsin, USA | collected... | reverse complement strand
GGACTTCGTTGAAAAACGAAAAGCTCGCCGCGGCAACGGCGAGCCAACTTCGTAACCTGAAGCATTCAAGGCGGGGGAGTTAATCTCCCGCCTTGTCTTAATTAAAGCACTATGTGTTTCTATTTTCTAGTTCGCGACTTGATTACTTTACGTTAACTTATATTTCTATAGGGGACTTGTGATTATTATTCAAAGATTGATTTAGCACTCTAAAGATTTATGAATCTTTGGTTTTTCTTCAAACATTGGTGTCACATTCCCCAAATTTTGGCAGTAACTAAGAGACTTTATATCTAGAGAGCTAATGTAAATTGGTTTAAATGTTTTTATTTCTATGATTGACACTTTATTTTGTGAGTCGTCAATCAGATAACCCTGGTAGACATCTCCAGAATTTTTAGTGAGCCGAACTTCTGAATACCAAGCAGGACTCGAGAAAAAGAGAGACGGAATCAAGATCATTCCTGCTGTGTAAGGAATATTAATATTTTTAGTAAGTCTCCTCAAAGGAGCGATAACATAGTGCCTAAATACTCTATTTTTTCGAGCTATGTAAGCCAATATCAGCGCAATAAGCGCTGGAATCAACCAAAACTCATTCGAGCGCTGGAAAATAACGCTTCCCACGAAAGCCAAATAGTAAGCCCACTCAATCAAAGTTTCATTAGTTTTCGATAGACCTTGACTCAACCTCATTGCAATTATGAAGACGAGACCGAAAGCTGCCAAAATAATTGAGAGATTTGGTATCAGAACACTGGCGAGCATGGCCCACAAATTTGGATGATTAATAACCAAGGCAATCGCCGAGATATCTCCATGAGTGAAGCCAATAATTTTCATAGCAGCTGCGATGCTGATTAATGCTGGAAGTGCCATACGCCTAAAAATTGAAGATCCAATGAGTTGATTCGTCGCCGGCCTTAAATCGCTCATGCCCCTATCCCACCACCCACCCCTGACCCTTTCAACTCCTCTGTCCAGTCATGCCCCGCTCGCGACCCAGAACAAGTTATCCTTTACCCCTAATCTCCGAAAGGGTTTCAATTGGCTGATTCGAATGCAAGCGAAGAGTTGAACGCACTCCGCACTGAAATCCTTAGCCTCACACGCCAATATGCCGACAAGCTTCTCGCACCAAAATCCTTCACCCCTGGCGTAGACCCAGTTCCTGTCTCTGGCAAAGTCCTAACATCCGAAGATTTCTCTGCACTCGTCGATTCAAGCCTTGATGGTTGGCTCACCGCGGGAAGATTTACAACTGACTTTGAACGCCAGTTGGCTCAGTTTGTTGGTGCACGATCAGCGCTATTCGTAAATTCAGGTTCGAGCGCAAACTTGGTTGCTTTGAGTGGATTAACAAGCAACAAGCTCGGCGACCGCGCGCTCAAGCCAGGCGATGAAGTACTCACTGTGGCAATGGGATTTCCGACTACCGTTAATCCAATTATTCAAAATGGTTTAAAACCCGTTGTAGTCGACGTTGACCTAGACACTCTAGATGCCAACTCAGCTCGATTGGAAGAAGCAATTTCTCCCAAGACCAAAGCCATCATGATGGCTCACACTCTCGGTAATCCATTTGACCTCGATACCGTTCAACGCCTATGCAAAGAAAACAATCTTTGGCTTATCGAAGACTCTTGTGATGCTCTTGGATCGACATATCGCGGACAGCGCACGGGAAGCTTTGGCGATACCGCAACAGTTAGCTTCTATCCCGCTCATCACATTACAACCGGTGAAGGCGGAGCTGTATTCGTAAAGTCACCGTTGGTAAAGAAGCAAGTTGAGTCGTTCCGTGACTGGGGCCGCGACTGCTATTGCGAGACCGGCAAAGACAACACTTGTGCAAAGCGATACGGATGGAAACTAGGTGATTTGCCTGAAGGCTATGACCACAAGTACACCTACAGTCACATTGGCTACAACCTCAAAGCCACAGACATGCAGGCTGCGCTGGGGATTACCCAGCTCGCAAAGCTCGAACTATTCATTCAAAAGCGTAAAGAAAACTACGAATACCTTCGCAAACACCTAGACCAAATTGAAGGTTTGAGCATCGCTATCGCCACGGAACACAGCGAACCATCTTGGTTTGGCTGCCCAATAACGATTGACCCAAGCCATCCAGTAAATCGCGAAGACCTCTTACGCTTCTTAGATACTCGTAAAATCGGTACAAGACTCGTATTCGCGGGCAACATCACGAAGCAACCCGCCTACATGAATACTGATTTCCGAGTAGTCGGTACTCTCACAAACACCGACATCGTCATGACTCGCTCCTTCTGGATTGGCGTGTACCCAGGACTCACAACTCAAATGATGGATTACGTTATTGAATCAATCTCTGATTTCATGACCGGAAAAGCTAAGTAAGTCCTATGCACTACCTCATCACTGGCCACACCGGCTTCAAGGGTTCATGGCTCTCATTGATGCTCGAGATGCAAGGCCATGCTGTCTCTGGAATCTCCCTAGACCCTGCTGAAAAGTCACTCTTCAACCAAGCAAATCTCAGCTCGATTTTTGAACATGACATCCGTTTGGACATCAGTGATGCCTCAAAACTCAAGAGCACCATTGAAAATATCGACCCCGAAGTAATCATCCACCTTGCAGCTCAACCCTTGGTTCGTGAGTCTTATCGGATCCCGGTTGAGACCTTCGAGATCAACGTCTTAGGAACTCTTAATGTCTTAGAGGCCACACGAAACCTAAAAAATTTAAAGGCAGCTTTGATAATCACCACGGACAAGGTTTATAAGAACCATAATCACTTACGTGGATACGTAGAGACAGATGAACTTGGGGGAGATGATCCTTACAGCGCATCTAAGGCAGCGGCAGATATCGCAGCGCAATCATGGATTAAGAGCTTTGCCAAAGTACCGATGGCAATTGCCAGAGCAGGGAACGTAATCGGTGGTGGGGATTGGGCTCAAGATCGAATCATCCCCGACTTAGTCAACGCGTACTCAACTGGGACTCTCCCAACTTTGCGCTACCCAAATGCCATACGCCCTTGGCAACATGTTCTTGACTGCCTGAATGGCTATCTAGCGCTGATTAACAAGCAGCTCTCTGACGAATTTACCGGGGAATGGAATTTTGGGCCTGATCTATCAGAGAAGCACACCGTCGAAGATCTTGTCTCAACTTTTGCAAATCAATGGGGAGTAAGTGGGACGACCTGGAACCTAGAACCCCAATCTCAAGCCCATGAAGCCGGCTATCTTCTTTTAGATTCGTTAAAGTCTCGTACGATGCTTTCGTGGGCTGACAAGCTCAATTTCGAGGACCAAATTCGATGGACTGTGGATTGGTATAAAAGGAATGATAAAAATCCTCTCGAAATATCGAGAGAGCAAATTCTAAAATTCTCTTCCCTTGATAGAAAGCATCTATAGGAAACCATGAAAATCATTATTCTTGCTGGAGGACTAGGCACTCGCATAGCAGAAGAAACCGAGACAAAGCCAAAGCCCATGGTTTTGATTGATGACAAGCCGATTTTGTGGCACGTTATGAACATATATGCAAAACAGGGCTACAACGAATTTTTAATTGCTGCAGGTTACAAAGGTGAAATAATTCATGAATGGATTAAAAATTTAAAAACACCTTGGGAAATTACGGTGTTAGATACAGGGAGCGAAGCTCAAACTGGTGGCCGCATTCAGAAGTGTATGCTGGCGGTCCCCGGTGAAAGTGTAATGGTCACATATGGCGATGGATTAGCAAATATCAATCTTCAAAAATTGATGAATTTTCACAATCGACAGGGGCGCTTGGCAAGCGTAACCGCAGTACGCCCTCCAGCTAGATTTGGAGTTCTTGAAAGTAGTAACGGCATCGTCACTCACTTCGGCGAGAAGAGACAAGCAGATTCCGGATGGATTAATGGTGGTTTCTTTATCCTCGAGCCTGGCGTAATTGACTTTATTCACGGCGTCTCAGAACCATTCGAAACTGGGGCACTCCCCCGTTTGGTCCAAGAGTCTCAGTTGAGCGCTTACCACCACGAAGGATTCTGGCAGCCGATGGATACCTTGAGGGAAAAACAAATCCTCTCTGAGCTTGTACACGAGACTCCACCACCTTGGCTAAGCATTACGTAATGCCATTTGTAGTATTCGGCAAAACTCATGAATAGAGTAGTCATCACTGGCGCTTCTGGTTGGGTTGGAAGAGCCATGTTAGAAACATTAATTGCTAAATTCGGCCAGAATATTCTGGACGTTGTTGAACTTTACGGCTCGAAAGAAAAATCAATTACGACTCTATCGGGTTTAAACTTAAAGGTTAGGCCACTAAATACGATCGATCTCAAGCGTCATGTAGACATTTTTGCACCACTTGCGTTCTTAACACAAGAAAAATATGGAGTTTTGGGAAAAACGGAGTATGAAAGAATTTCAGAGGAAATAATTTCAATTCATTCCAAAATTCTCAATTCAACTAAGCCTAATTCAACTTTATATTTTTCAAGTGGAATAACTTCCACTGAATCCGAACATCTATCACGTCCAGAATCTTTTCTTCGTTATAAGGAATTGAAGGTTGTCGAAGAAAAAATCTATAAGGATTTAATTGCTTACCACGGAGGTTGTCTCATCACGTGCCGGCTTTTTTCAATGTCTGGAAGATTTATGGCAGATCCTATGAAATATGCTCTCGGAAATTTTATTCACCAAGCTTCAAACAAGAAGAAAATTGAAATCTATTCAAACAAATTAATATACCGAAAATATGTTCTAGACACGGATCTATGTACCTTAATGTTGGAATTAGCAAATCATGGAAAAAGTGTTGAGTTTGAGAGTACTGGTTCACTCGTTGAACTCGGTGATTTGGCTTTTTTGGTCGCCCAACACTTCAACCTTAGCGACAATAAAGTTACAAGGGCGAGAATCGAAGAGCCAGAGGATCGCTATTTCTCCTCAAATTCAACTATGGATGACCTTTTTTCGTCTGCGGGTTTGCGCCAACATCCATTGCAGGAACAAATTTCTATGACTATCCAAGGGGTGAAGGGTGAGTAGAGATAAGCACCCAGACAAAACTTTAAGCCTTCTATGGATGTTCGACTTGGACGGTACTTTGGTTGATACTGTCCAGGCAATTATCGAAAGTGCAAATCTTGCAAGGACCAATCGAGGATACAGCCATAGGGATCAAGAGGAACTTCAATCACTTGTGGGGCTGAATCCGGATCGCTTTTTTGACGATTTAACTCTTACTCAAGAAGAGAATCAAACTATAGTTCGAGATTTTCGAAATATTCTTGGTGCTGTTAATTTTGGCCCTGATGATGTCTATCCTGGTGCGATTGAGTTACTCACCTTTTTAAAGAGCCAGAATTTTCATTTAGCAATTGCCACCAACAAGCCTACTTTCAACGCTCAAAAGCTTCTCCACAAAGTTGAACTCTTAGACTTCTTTGATCACATTCAAGGGAGTGACAACATGGTCTCTAAGCCCGCACCTGACATTTTAAAATCTTGCCAAGAGATTTTTAGATCAGACTCATCAATTATGGTCGGGGATAGAGTGGAAGACATCCTCGCAGGGCAACAGGCTAATTCGTGCACGATTGGTATCACCCAAACATTCCACAAATTCGCTGACTTTGTATCCTACGGTGCAAGTTTTGTCTTTAATGGTTTGACTGAATTAGCAGAGTTCTTGGAATTTAGGGATGGAATCGCTAAACTCCACAAATGACAACTGAGAAGTACAGTGACCAACTAGTCTCTTGGCTTGTGGAACTTGGCTATACGCACTGTTTCTTTGTAGCCGGTGGAAACATTATGCACTTACTTCACTCTGCAGATTCCCAAATGGTCTGTATCCCAGTTGTTCACGAGGTAACAGCAGGTATAGCTGCAGAATATTTCAATCAGATACATGGAGCCGAAGGGAAGAAGGCATTTGCTCTTGTAACTGCTGGTCCTGGTTTAACCAATATTGTTACGGCGATTGCCGGTGCATACTTGGAAGCTCGGGATTTGTTAGTTATTGGGGGTCAAGTTAAAACTTCAGACTTAGCCACTGGTGGTTTGAGGCAAAGAGGAATTCAAGAAATAGATGGTGTCTCTCTAGCTAGCAGCATAACCAAGGTGAGTAAAAGACTCCTTCAACCGGCCGAAAAAATGGACATAGTCTCATCCATACGCGAAGGACTAAGTCCAAAGCAAGGGCCTGTGTTTATCGAAATCCCTCTTGACGTCCAAGGCGCCCCTGCAATTCCGGAGTTGGCTTTCGACGGCGAGCTTCCAGTGGATGGGGAATGTGATGTACAGACAGATAAATTTTTTCTTGGTTTAAAGAGTGCCCAGAGGCCCATTGTCCTCCTCGGAGGCGGTCTTTCGCGTAAGAAAACTAAACTTCAATACGAAAGATTACAAAAATTAAATATTCCGATTATGACGACCTGGAATGGAGCCGATCTTTACGGATCAAATGAACCTAATTACTGGGGAAGGCCGAATACTTGGGGCCAGAGGTATTCGAACGTTTTAATTCAACAGTCTGACTATCTAATAGCGATAGGAACTCGGCTGGGTATGCAGCAAACTGGTTTTAACTGGCAGGAGTTTGCTTCAAAGGCAAAAATTGTGCAAGTTGACATAGATGATGCTGAGCTCTCAAAAGGCCATCCAAAAATTGACGAGGCTGTAAGAATGGATGCCAATCTTTTTCTGGAACGACTACTTAATTTTTGCGAATCAAATGAATTCGAATTTGATGAGTGGTTACAGTTTGGAAAGGAAGTAAAAAATCTCCTTCCACTTTCTGAGAGTTCAAATGAGAAGAAGCTTGGTTTCGTAAATTCGTATGACTTCATTCTTGAACTCTCGAAGGAACTTCAGCCCGGCGATACAATCGTTCCCTCAAGTTCTGGCGGAGCGATGACTGTTACCATGCAGGCGCTTCAACAGCCACGAAATTCCTACGTAATCACCAATAAGTCCCTTGCAAGCATGGGATATGGATTAGGCGGGGCGATTGGAGCGGCTATCGCTACAAATTCTCGGGTGATTCATATTGAAGGGGATGGTGGTTTTGCCCAAAATCTTCAGGATCTCGGAACAGTTGCAAAGCAAAAACTGCCCATAAAGATGTTTATTTTGTTAAACCGTGGATATGCATCTATAAGAATGACCCAATCCAATTATTTCGGTGGCCACTATGTTGGTTGTGATGAGGATACCGGCTTAGGTCTTCCCGATTGGACTGGATTATTCACGGCATATGGAATTCACAGTCTCCATCTCCCTGCCGAAAATCCATTTTCCGGGCAAGATGTAAAGGATTGGCTTTCAAATGAGTCCCCTTGCGCTTTTCTTGTTCCAATCGCTGATGACCAGACATATTTTCCAAAAATCAGTAGCCGAGTCACCGAAAGTGGCGGCATGGAATCTAATCCTCTTCATCTGATGACTCCAGATCTTGATCCCGAGGTCAGCAGGATAGTATTTAAGTATCTTTAGGCCAGTATCTCAACGGAGGCAGTGTGAACATAAACGAGAAAAAGATGGTCGACCTTTTGTTAAAAGGTAAGGAAAAATTTGGTTACTTAGCGGTCAAAGCGGAATTTGAGGCTGAAGGGACAAGAATTGATGAACTATTCCGCCTCATGGATATTGCTGGTACAGCACAAGTAAAACTTACGGTCAAGATTGGCGGTTGCGAAGCGATTCGGGATCTCCTGGAGGCAAAGCAGCTTGGCGTTGATTACATAGTAGCCCCTATGGTTGAAACTCCTTATGCACTATCCAAGTATGTACAGGCTGTTCATAAAACCTACTCCGAAGAAGATCGTAATGACGTAGATTTCTTGTTTAATATGGAAACCATTACGGCTTTTGATCATCGAGAAGATATTGCAAAAATTGCAGTAGAAAATTCACTTGCGGGAATCGTGTTTGGTCGAAGTGATTATTCAGGGTCAAAAGGTCTGTCGGCTGATCAAATCGAATCAGAGAATGTGACTAGTGACATTCTCGTAACAGCTGAATTGTGTAAGAAAAATAATCTTGATTTGGTGGTCGGAGGAGCCGTCAGTAATGCTTCAGTACCGTCACTAAAACAAATAAAATCAATACACTTAACAAGGTTTGAAACAAGGAAAGTAATTTTCGATAGTCGAGCTTTAGAAATACCTGATATTGAAGAGGGTCTATTTAACGCCGTGCAATTTGAACTCTTATGGCTAATGAATAAGAGAGATTATTACTCAACAATTTCGCAAGAAGACACTAAGAGATTCGACACTCTAGTAAATCGCTGGGGCTTGCCTAACTAGTTTTAGGGGACATAAAAAGATTTTTTATTTTCAGCACCCATCCAGTACCTCCATGAGAGTCTGCGAAGAACAAAATGAAAAGCAACCCTCAGAAAAATTAAAAATCCTTGGTTTTTTATTATTTGCCGAGCAAGTCCAATTCTATGAGTGTTAACTAGATGGGCATACTCTGGTAGCGTAATCGGCATCTGAAAACCCTCGGTTGCTGCTCTCTCTTGTGTCGACAAAATAAAGCCATCCAAATCTGACATGAATTTATCTATGCTCGCGAAGTAGGTTTTAATACCATCTTCAATAGTTTTCTTCGCGACATTGAAAGCTTCGTCGCTATCTTCTGTAGCCAGTCCGCCTGACCCCAATTCATGTTCAGCAATAACTTCACCTAGAAACTCGTTCGGAACAAAGTAGGCGGGTGTCCCAGACAAAATTGCTTCAGTAACAATCGAGGAGTTTTCGAACGAATAAACTCTGGACGCGTCTCTTAATAGATTTATAACTTGGGACCGTGACTGCATTCTTGGGCCATCGCGGAATACTTCCACCGAGGGTAAGGAACCAACTTTCGGTGGTCGACCTACAAAACTACGGTACTTTCCCGCATAGACCACTTGGAATGGCTTTTTTTCCTCCGTTGGATGAAAATGTCGAGGATCAATTGGGGGGAGGAATAGAACCGGGGGCTTTGGAACTTTCGCGACATCAGCGTAGTCATTTGCGATGTTTTCAGAGAAACTATAAATCATCTCCATTTCATCAAAGATTTTTATTCCCCCCAACAAACCTGCATAGTTCATCAAGTACCGAACAACGCAGGTACCCCCCAGAGGATTACCGGGAATTGTTTCGCTATAAATAACTACCGGTGTAAGTCCCGCTTCGTAGTGTGCATCTGCTGTTTCTTGATGGAGAATTGGAGTTGATAGCAATGGATTAACTCGAGGTTTCCCTCCATGCGGTGGTTCAGTGAGCACCAAAAAAGCCTTTTTTCCTTTTGAGTTTAGTGCGTGACACAAAAAGTGTAATGCCTTGATTCCTGCAGAAGATTCGATCCACCTAGGCGCATAAATATAATACGGATAATCAAGTGAACCATAAATTTCTGAAACTTTTGAATCTGAAGCGTCCAATTCAATACCTACTTTCTTCTCACAAACGCGGTTTAAACTGATTTTGAAATTATTTCTACTTAATTTTTCAAAGTTTCCTTATGTTTCTATTATCTACGTTTCGAGACGGCTTTTTTTCTCAAATTCTCATTATTCGATATTCCTCTCAGTTTGGAAAATGAATTCCAGACAAAGTCATACAATTGCCAGATTAATAGCGATCGCAAAAACAAATTAAAGGTGAAATTTTGACGAGATAAATCTCCAACATGTGTCGGTTGAAGAAGGACAGAGAGGGATACGCTTAAAAGAGCTGAAGAAGTAAGTAAAATGACAATCAGAAAATTATTTCGTGATTTTCGATTTTCGATTTTCGGTCTGCGTTGAATATTTAAAACGCTAAAAAATAATATGAGAGCTGAAAGAAGTAACATAGGATCACCAGACATGGGAATGAAATCCAAAAACAAGGCATTTCCTAACCATTGTGACAATGGGCTGTGATCATGGCCATCACCTACGAAAATAAAACTTGCCTCGCCTAATCTATACACTGCTTTGACGATTGATGAAGGGTTCTGTACTGCGTAATCAATGTAGGTTCTCGTGTAATTGTTCTTCACCCATTCGGAAAAACCCGGGCACATAGCTCTTAGGTCGGCGGCATGGTCCATCGGAAAACCTAAATTCTTGCTCGTATCGAGCGGCTTCGCAGGTAGAGCGCACTTGGGGATTTCGTTCTTTTTAGCTAAAAAGGAAATAAAATTTTCTGCGCTAGGGTTAAAATCAGACACCACATATGAGTAACTGATTTCTTTTAAAGTTCGCCCAGTTGGATCAGCATGGCTCCAACCAATATTTTGATTGAAGCTGTTCCACATTCCATATCCTGCAAAGACGATTAGAAGGACTATCAAGAGCATCTTCTTGAAATTTGAAATTGAATTCCTAAAGATTATAAAAATTTGAAAGGCAATTAATATTACGCTTACGGGCAAAAAAATTGGTTTCGTAACTATTGCTATAGCGCTTACGATTCCTAGGGAAATGGAAACCAATGCTGGATTTTTTTGGCGCGACTTTCCTGAGGAATGAATAACCAAGGCAACTGTGAGAATAAATAAGCTGTTAGAAAATGATTCACGACTTACATAGTTATTCCACATAAGTGCTGGACGCGCCTGAGCTAAAACTAAGATGAAATATGCAAGATACTCGTTTCTTGCGTTGATACTTCTCCGGATGTAGACAGTTGTTGCAAGCGAAATCACAGCTAATGTAGCTATCAAGCTCTGGGAAATAATCCTTAGCGAATCTGTTTTAAATATCGAATAAAGGAGTTCAATCGGCCAACCCCTACTGTAACCGCTTCCACTGAGACTAATCCAATTAAAATTGCTTATTCCATTTCCACTACGATAACTGGCCGAATCGGAAAACGTTTGAGGTGGTAAATTCAAACAAGTCAAAAAAGTAGTGATAAAGAGGTAAAAAAGACAAACCGCTGCCCAGGGGCTGGTTAACGTGACTCTTCGGTGGATACTAATAAATGGCACGAGTAAACAATATTCTTTTTTTTTGAATAATTTCCAATAAATGGATGGTCAGAATGAGTCTTGCTTGGATTTACCAGTATCCTTGTCCACCTAAGTGTGAGACAAGGTGGTTGTATGGGAAACAAACTTTTTGGAATCATCAATAGGCGTACGCTTGATATCCCAGAAAGAGCTACAACTCGAATTCTGGGAGATGCCTATCTCAATTTTTTGTATTCATCCGAATTGAAAATAATTATGAAGTCCATCACCGCCCAAAGTCCGTCAAAAAAGTTGGAAATTGGTGGTGCAGGGGGCAACACTAAAGCACTCTATCCGGATGTCATCACAACCGACGTTCGAGCGGCCGAGGGAATTGACATGGTTATGAGCGCCGAAGTCTTACCCTTTGCGGATAATTCAATAGATGTTATTTTCGGCCTTGACGCGTTTCACCATATTCGAGACCCTGAATCCCACCTCTTCGAAGCAATGAGAGTGTTAAAACCAGGTGGCAATTGCATCTATATCGAACCAAACTGGAATGTATTCTCGATGTTATGTTTTAAATACCTGCTTAAATATCTGCATCCAGAGCCGTATGACACGAGAAAGAAGTCTTGGGTGTTGTCCGATCCAGATCCCATGATGGGAAACCAGTGTCAAGCCTTCAATATTTTTGTAAGGGATCAGGCATTGTTCAGCGAAAAGTTCCCCAAATTCAAGGTTGATTTTCTTGAACCGCTTAAGGGATTGGCATTTTTATTTTCAGGTGGAGTTCATACGAGATTGCCAATTCCAGGAAGGCTTTTGGTTAAGTTGGCACAAATTGAAAATCATCATCCGCGTTGGATTAAATCTGTTGGCCTTGGGCGTGTTATCCGATTGACTAAAGTATGAAGACCCCCCCCCGCAGTTATTCGTCCAATTTCACCATAGTTATGCCATGTCTAAATGAAGAAAGAACGATCGCGGCTTGCATCGATCAAATCAACGAGCTGGGCGATCTTCTTGAAACGCGGATCCCAATCATCGTCGCGGACAATGGTTCAAGTGATAAGTCAGTTGATATTGCGACAGCAAAAGGAGCGCGAGTCATAGCAGTATCCAAACGAGGCTACGGGGCAGCACTTGATGCTGGGATTCGTAGTGCTGAGACAGACTGGGTGGTTATTGGTGACAGTGACTTGTCTTACGATTTTGGAGACGCGAACAGGCTTGTCGAAGCCGGAATATCTAATTCTTCAGATTTAGTCATGGGGAACCGTTTTATGGGTGGAATCGAACCGGGGGCGATGCCAGCCTTACATAAATATATAGGAAATCCATTCCTCTCTTACGTCGGCAGAACTTTTTTTAATATTCCGATTGGGGATTTTCATTGTGGTCTAAGGGCGATGAAAAAAGATTCCTACTTAAAAGCGTCCCCAGTGAGTGTTGGCATGGAATTTGCAACTGAAATGGTAATTAAATTTGCAAACGCGAATTTAAAAATTACGGAATTCCCTACCAGCTTGAAAAAAGACGGTAGAGACCGAAAGCCACACCTAAGAAGTTTTCCCGATGGGTGGCGTCATCTGAAACTAATGATGCTGTACGCCCCACAATTTACCTTACTTTTCCCAGGTTTCTTTTTAACCATAATCGGACTCTCTATACTTACAATCTACGGCATCACTGGGAGAATCCATATTCTCAGTTTTAAAGGTGATATATCAGCTGCAGAGATGATGTCCCTCTTAACGATTTTCGGCGTTCAGTTATTTGTGGCAGGATCCGTTTCAATCGCAAATGCAAAAGTTCGAGGTATTGGAAAGTTTCGGTGGGTTGCGCCGCGATATAGTAGGTCGCGAGCCAGATTTGTTTTAGGTTTTCCTCTTTTATTGATAATTTCAAGCTCTGCGTCGCTTTTTAGATTTGGTCTGCATTGGTTAAGTTTAAATCAAGGTCACCTCGACCCGATCTCCTCCACTCGTGTGACGATAGTAGGTGTGACTACTTTTTTAATAGGAAGCCAGTTGCTCATCGGTGCAATACAAGTGCGTCAAATTGTTTCTAAGTTTTGGGATTGAGAGCTCGCAAGGTGTTGCGCTAATCGCACGGCTTGAGTCATCGATAGATAGGTAATGGGGCCTGGATCGATGTTTGGAAGCGCAAAACTTCCAAGTACTCCAATTCGCGTGGAATTTCTGAGTCTACCGAATTCGTCTAGTTCTACGCCGGTTGCCGACCCTACATGGTAACTGTCTCCTATGCCTGCAGATTTCGCCGCACCCCATAATGGATAAACTTGTAAGCCAAAGAACAAATTTGTGACTTTCCCTTTTATTGTCTTTAACCCCGTTGAGTAGTTTTTATTTTTTACATAATCGTGCTCGATTTGCTCACCAAGTCTCAACTTTATAAGGCCTGAAACTGTGCTATCCAAATAGAGGATTCCGATAAAAAGTCTTGCTTGAATAATCTTAAATAGAAATTTCCAAATTGGCTTTAATAATTTAGGAAGAGCTTCAAGGATTCGACCTTCAAAGGTTTCAGGATGACCATAAAGCTGTAAATGAAATTTTAAGTTGCTAACTTCTCCATCAACAACTAGACCCGCTAGTCCAAATTTTCCTTTATGTTTTTCTTTCCTTCTTAAGGATAAAAAAGGTACAGTCAGCATATGTGTATCTTTTAATAATATCTCTTCACAAAAATTCGACTTAAGCAATATTGCAGCATTTCCCACCGGGCCCGCAGCCAACAATCCAAAGTCTGATTCAAAGCTTCCATTTTTTGTATTAAATCGGACTTTTTGATCTATCTGAATGACCTCTTGAATAAATGTATTTGGTACATAATTAAAATTTGGATTCTCTTCACAAATTTTCAAAAAATTCAAACTTGTCCAAATTGCATCACTTCCGCACTTATGGTGACACATACCTGAGAAATTGCACTTAGCAGAGTTCACAGCCATGGTACTTAAATCGACTTTCAAATTATTCTTCATTTTATGGTCAGCGAACTTAAATCTTTCCAGAATTCCATCAAAACACGAACAAGAGTGTTTCCTGTTGCCTTCATTTAATTCTGGTCCAGAAATGTATCCATCCATTAACTCTTCCACTTTTGATCGAGCTGAATTCCATAATTCATCACCCAAATCTTCAACTGGCCTCCATGTCGCCCCCCACACCAATGAAAAACCGCCATTTGTTTTGCTGGTATACCAATTTTTGGATGGCCCCGATAATAGAAGGTGTTGATCGATATCGTAGGGAAAATTTTGATTGTCGAATTTTTTGACCAAAGCGAGGACATTTTGTTCGGTTATCGCAGGATCATTAATTTTGTTTTGAAGACTTCCGATATCAAGTATGGTGACTTTCCAACCGGCTTCAAGGAGAGTAACAGCAGCTACGGCCCCGGACGGACCGGATCCGACAATTACCACGTGCTTCATGGTCCCGCCTTTTATTGTAACCTTTAGGAAGTCTAAACCATTGCGCTCATTTTTCACTTGATACCGTTACTTCAAGGCCTTCTTCCTCGTCCCCTTCTTAATCACATTCCTTGGCATCACTGACTTTGCCTCTACTTTTTTCTCCACCGCAGTCTTCTTTGCCACACTCTTCTTAGCCTTCTTAGGTGCTCCACCGTTCTCGGCTTCCCATGCGCGGCGCCCTGCTAGTAATTCGAGGCCACGCTCGAGCGTCATGAATTCGACGGTATCGCCACGGCGCAGGGTTGCATTGGTCTCGCCGTCGGTGATGTACATGCCGAAGCGGCCGTCTTTGATAATGATGTTGCGGCCTGTAGCCGGATCGGCCCCTAGTTCTTTCAATGGTGGTTTGGCAACGCCACGGCGGCGGACCTTTGGTTGCTTATAGATCTCGATCGCTTCTTCGAGTGTGATCGTGAAGAGCTGGTCTTCAGATGTGAGTGTGCGGCTATCGGTGCCGTGGGTCATGTATGGGCCGTAGCGACCATTTTGCACGGTGATATCGACGCCTTCGTATTGGCCGATATTTCTTGGCAATGAGAGAAGCTTCAGTGCATCATCGAAGGTGATGGTGTCGAGATTCATGGTGGATAGAAGAGATGCGGTCTTTGGCTTTGGTGCATCTTTCTTCTTGCGTGGTTTCTTGAGTTCGCCAGTTTTTTTATCTGGGACGAGTTCTGGTTCGGGGAGAATTTCGGTGACATACGGGCCGTAGCGACCGGATTTGGCAATGATCGGAAGGTTGGTTTGTGGGTCGATGCCGAGCTCGCGTTCACCAGATGGTTTGGCGAGGAGTTCTTCTGCAAGTTTGAGAGTCATCTCATCGGGTGCGATGTTCTCGGGGATGTTGGCGAATTTTCGGTTGTCGCCTTCGCCTTGTTGGATATAGGCGCCGAAGCGACCAACACGGATCTCGATATCGTCGGAGAGTTTCATGGTGTTGATCTGTTGGGCATCGATATTGCCCAAGTCTTGGGCTAAGAATTCAAGGCCAGGAACATCATCATGGCCGTAGAAGAATGTGGTGAGCCATTTGGTGCGCTCTTCTTCACCGTTGGCGATCTTGTCGAGATCTTCTTCCATCGATGCAGTGAATTCATAATCAACGAGTTTGCCGAAGTGTTGTTCTAGTAATCCGGTAACAGAGAAGGCGAGGAAGGTTGGGACAAGTGCGCGGCCGCGTTTGGTGACATAGCCACGATCTTGAATGGTCTGCATGATCGATGCGAATGTTGAGGGGCGGCCGATACCGAGTTCTTCGAGTTTCTTGACGAGTGTTGGCTCGGTGTAACGAGCTGGTGGCTTGGTGTCGTGGCCTTCGCAGGAGAAGTCGGTGACGTTGACTTTCTGATCTTTTTTCAGCGGTGGAAGTTTTGTCTTTGCGTCGTCTTCGTCTTTTTTGGAGTCTTCGGTATCGATATCTTCATAGGCCGCTAAGAATCCTGGGAAGGTAATGATCGATCCGTTGGCGCGGAAGATTGCAGTCTTGTCATCCAGTGTCTTCGCTTCGAAATCAACGCGGGCTTGGAGTTTTTTGGCATCGGCCATCTGGGATGCGATGGTGCGCTTCCAGATCAGGTCATAGAGCGCGAATTCATCGCGGGATAGTTCGGGGGCGAGTTCACCGGGGGTCTTGAAGTGATCACCAGCGGGGCGAATAGCTTCGTGGGCTTCTTGGGCGTTCTTTGATTTACCTTCGTAGAGGCGTGGTGAAGCAGGTACATACTCTTTACCGTAAAGAGCTTGCGCACTTTGACGTGCTGCTTGGATTGCAGATGCACTCAGTGTGACTGAGTCGGTACGCATGTAAGTGATGTAACCATTTTCGTAGAGGCGTTGTGCGATACGCATCGTGATCTGCGCGCCCCAACCAAGTCGGCTTCCGGCATCTTGTTGCATTGTGGATGTTGTGAATGGTGCTTTAGGTCGTTCGGTACGTGGAGATTCTTCGGTGCTGATAACAGTGAGTTGTTCGCCTTTGAGTTCTTCGGTGAGTGCTTTTGCTGTTTCTTCTGTTAGAAGAAGGATCTCTGCGTTTTTGTTCTTTATTTCTCCGTTGTCGGTGAAGTCATTGGTGGTGGCGACCTTCTTGCCATCGAGTGAGATTAGGCGTGCAGTGAAGTTTTGGTCGGTGGCGGCTTTGAGATCCCACCATGATGATGAAACGAATGCCATGCGTTCACGTTCGCGTTCGACGATCAATCGTGTAGCAACAGATTGGACGCGGCCGGCAGAGATGCGCGGCATGACCTTCTTCCACAACACTGGTGAAAGTCGGTATCCGTAGAGGCGGTCTAGTACGCGACGAGTCTCTTGGGCATCGACGAGTCGGTAATCAAGGTCGCGGGTGTTGTGGGCAGCGGCTTTGATCGCATCTTCGGTGATCTCGTGGAAGACCATCCGGCGCACCGGGATCTTGGGGCGTAATACTTCGATTAAGTGCCAGGCGATCGCTTCGCCTTCGCGGTCCTCATCGGTTGCCAGTATGAGTTCGTCGGCATCTTTCATCAGAGCTTTGAGCTCTGAGACTTTCTTCTTCTTATCTGGGTTGATGACATAGAGCGGCGCGAAATCTTCTTC
>Ga0007825_1000226_pt1 | contig 17527 bp, 19 predicted proteins | sample CryBogCBE13Jul09_FD_71229 | JGI IMG/M metagenome (GOLD analysis project Ga0007825, IMG submission 71229) | Freshwater microbial communities from Crystal Bog, Wisconsin, USA - CBE13Jul09 | ecosystem: Environmental > Aquatic > Freshwater > Lake | place: Crystal Bog, Wisconsin, USA | collected... | reverse complement strand
TTTTCGAGGCACCAATAACGTTCGACAACACCAATATCAGGACGAACGCCGCCATCAGAAAATCATAATATTTCAATGGCCGGTTATGCAGTGCATTCGCGGTCACATGGGGAAGGGCGGGATGGTGTGACGAGTCGCTCATACCGTCGGGCATAACCCGCTTTCTTCGTTAAGCAAAGCACGCTATTGGGAACGCCGCGTGCCCGTAGCTCAGCTGGATAGAGCGCGAGACTTCTAATCTTGAGGCCACAGGTTCGACTCCTGTCGGGCGCGCCAATACAAGAGCAGGTTAAGGAAGCCTGCCATCTGTTTTGAGAAGGTCAACAAATCCGTCGAACGTCGCATAAGTTGCCCGAGCGAGCGCTGCGCCAACACTGACGCGACGCACCCCAACCGATGCAAAGTCACTCACTGACAGCCCCGTTCCCGTCAGGTTGGCATTAACCGGCTTGTCGACCGATTGAACAAGCCGTGCGGTATCTGCGAGCGTTTTGACCCCTGGCGCGTAAAGGCAGTCGGCACCCGCAGCGCTGTAGGCGCGCAGGCGCGCGATCACCTCATCCATGTCGAGCACCGGCATTAGATAGGCCTCGCAACGCCCAACCAGAATGACATCTTCGCCAGAGGCATCGATGGCCGCGCGTGCGGCGCCGAGCCTAGCAACGGCTTCATCAATCGCGTAAAATGAGGCGCCGTCGCGATCCTCAATTGAAAGCCCGGCTATTCCGGTTGCAATGCAGCGCGTCACATTTTCTCCGACGCCCGCTGGCGTATCAGCAAATCCTGATTCGAAATCGGCATTTATGGGCAAATCAGTCACCGCCGACAACATCCGCAAATGATCGAGCACCTCATCGACGCTCATTTCGCCATCGTCTTTACCGAGCACCCATGCGGCGCCCGCACTCGTTGAAGCCAGCGCTTTGAATCCAGCCTTTGCCAGCCGGATGGCTGAAGCACCATCCCAAGGGTTGGGCAGCGTAAAGCAACCTGCACTGTGCAAGGCCCGAAATGCAGCGCGACGTTCGGCAATATTGGTCATGGGGGTGGGTTAATGCTGCCGAAGGAAGGCGACAAGCCTATAAGGTTCAGTGGGCGGCATCAGGGAAATTGTGGCTCATTAACTGAGCCGATCTGCGTGCCAGCGCAGGTGCTCGGCCATAAAAGTGGAGATGAAATAATAGCTATGGTCATAGCCCGGCTGCATACGGATCGTTGCGGGTTGACCTGCTTTAGCACACGCGGTTTCAAGCAAATGCGTCTTCAATTGCCCCTCAAGGAAATTATCCGCCGTTCCTTGATCGACCAACAAATCTGGCAGCCGTGCCCCGCTTTCGATTAGTGCGCACGCGTCATACTCAGCCCATGCCGCCCGATCTGGCCCTAGATACCCGCCCAACGCCTTCTCGCCCCAGGGGCAATTCATTGGCGAGACGATCGGCGCAAACGCCGACGTCGCTTTATACCGCCCCGTATTGCGCAACGAGATCGTGAGCGCGCCGTGCCCGCCCATAGAATGGCCCATGATACCCTGGCGCGCCATGTCGGCGGGAAAGTTGGCGGCGATGAGCGCGGGCAGTTCAGTCTCGATATAGTCGCGCATATGATAATGCTGCGCGAAGGGCGCCTGTGTCGCGTTCACATAGAAGCCGGCGCCGAGGCCATAGTCATACGCTGCCTCGGCGTCGTCGGGCACGCCTTCGCCGCGCGGCGACGTGTCGGGTGCCACAAAGATCAGCCCCAATTCCGCACAGGCCGCACGAAATTCGCCCTTGTCGGTCACATTGGCATGTGTGCAGGTGAGACCCGAAAGATACCAGACGACGGGCAGCTTCGCGCCTTCCGCATGTGGCGGCACAAACACCGAGAAAATCATCTCGGTGCCGGTGGTTGTAGAGCCGTGCTTGTAAACACCCTGAACACCGCCATGGCTCAGATTGGTCGAGACGGTTTCAAGCGACATCAAAACACCACAACGCTGCGGATCGACTTGCCGGCGTGCATCAGCTCGAACGCAGTGTTAATCTCCTCCAGCCCCATGACGTGTGTGATCATCGGGTCGATCTGGATTTTGCCTTCCATATACATATCGACAATCTTGGGCACATCGGTGCGGCCTTTGGCGCCGCCAAACGCAGTGCCGCGCCAGTTGCGCCCCGTGACCAGCTGGAATGGTCGCGTGCTGATTTCCTTGCCCGCTTCGGCGACGCCGATGATGATGCTCGTGCCCCAGCCGCGATGGCAGCATTCAAGCGCGGTGCGCATCACTTCGGTATTGCCCGTGGCATCGAAGCTGTAATCCGCGCCGCCATCAGTCATCTGCACGATCTTCGCGACCACATCCTCGCGCGACATGCCCTTCGAGTTGAGGAAGTCGGTCATGCCGAACTGCCTGCCCCACGCTTCGCGGTCAGGGTTGATGTCCACACCCACGATCATTTTCGCACCAGCCAGCTTGGCGCCTTGGATGACATTGAGGCCGATTCCGCCCAAGCCGAACACCACGACCGTGTCACCCGGCTGCACCTTCGCGGTGTTGACGACTGCGCCCACGCCAGTGGTAACGCCGCAGCCAATGTAGCAACTCGTTTTAAACGGGGCGTCCTCGCGAATTTTTGCGACCGCAATCTCTGGGAGAACAGTGAAATTGCTGAACGTTGAGCAGCCCATATAATGATAGATCGTCGCGCCCTTATAGCTGAAGCGCGAGGTGCCATCGGGCATCAGGCCTTTGCCTTGTGTCGCGCGGATCGCGGTGCACAGGTTCGTCTTGCCAGATAGACATGACTTACACTTGCCGCATTCGGGCGTGTAGAGTGGAATGACATGATCGCCGGGCTTAACCGAGGTCACGCCCGCGCCCACTTCACGCACCACACCCGCACCTTCATGGCCGAGAACGCTTGGGAAGATGCCCTCAGAATCAAAACCATCGAGCGTATAAGCGTCGGTGTGGCAGATGCCGGTCGCCATAATCTCGACAAGGACTTCGCCCTCCTTGGGGCCATCGAGATCAAGCTCGACAATCTCGAGCGGCTTCTTGGCTTCAAACGCAACGGCTGCACGGGTCTTCATAACGCTCTCCTGACATCGGGGTCGATTTCACTCGCGCACGAATGGCGTATTCGGATCGATTTTGGAAGGCCGATTCACAATCATTATTTTTAATGATGGCATCATATAATTACGCGTAAATCGGCAGTGACAATCGAATGGCGTTGATGATTTGACGGACGCCAATCGGTAAATTTCAACCGGCGGGTCGTAGTCGACATGGGTTACGCAGCGGCTTAAGAATGCGGGACAGAGGTATATTTGGAGTGCGTATGGCCGGACTATATTTCGAGCAATTTGTGGTGGGGCAGGTGTTCATCCATGAAATCCGCCGCACCGTCACTGATATGGACAATATCCTGTTCTCATCGCTCACCTATAATCCGGCGCCGATTCACATCGATCATGCCTATGCCGCCACAACCGAGTTCGGCAAGCCTCTGATGAATTCGCTGTTTACGCTTGGCCTCGTTATCGGACTTTCGGTACAGGATACAACGTTCGGGACGACAATTGGTAACCTTGGCATGTCAGAGACAAGCTTTCCCAAGCCAGTGTTTGCGGGGGACACGATCCGCGCCGAGACAAAAGTGCTCGACGTGCGCGCGAGCAAATCACGACCAACGCAGGGAATCGTGACCTTCGAGCATGTCGGTTACAACCAGCGTAACGAAGTGATCTGTCGCACAGTGCGCGGCGCCCTCATGATGCGCATGTCAACCGAGGCGGAAATATGAAGCTGCGTTCGATGCTGTTCGTGCCGGGGGACAGCGCCCGGAAGTTTGCGAAAGCGCGTCTGACCGGAGCAGATGCGCTCATACTTGATCTTGAGGACTCGGTCGCGCCATCGCAGAAAGCTGATGCGCGCGCGCATGTTGCCGAGCTGCTTGATGACCAAACACCGCGCGAATGGACTTTTTTTGTGCGCGTGAATCCACTCGATAGCGGCTTGCTGCAAGACGATTTGCGCGCTGTGGTGAAGTCTGGACTCGACGGTCTGATGATCCCCAAGGCGGAGGGCGCTCCGGACGTTACCCAAATCGCGCTGGAACTGGATCGGCTTGAGGCCGAGACAGGCATGGCCATCGGACAGACCAAGCTCGTGGTGGTCGCGACCGAAACGCCGCGCGCCATGTTCAATCTCGCCAGCTATTCGCCCCCTCATCCGCGACTCGCTGGGCTCACTTGGGGCGCTGAGGATCTCGCCGCGGCAATTGGCGCGACGAGCAATAAGGAAACCGATGGCAGCTGGACATTTCCATACCAGGTTGCGCGTGCGCAATGTCTGTTTGCTGCTGCTGCCGCTGAGGTTGTGCCACTTGATACAATCTACGCCGACTTTCGTGATCCTGAGGGGCTCGAACAAGATTGTCGACGCGCGCGCCGCGACGGATTCACCGGTCGGCTGGCGATCCATCCCGATCAGGTGGCGACCATCAACCGTTGTTTTAGCCCATCAGATGCCGAGATTGATGAAGCGCGGATGATCGTCGAGGCGTTTGCTGCGCAACCCACCGCCGGAACGCTAGGCATCAATGGTAAAATGGTCGACATCCCGCATCTCAAAGCCGCTTTAAAGACATTGGCGGCTGCTGGATTGCGATAATCTGCAAACTTAGGCGTTAGGGGGCGTAACTTCACGCGCCGACATCCCAGTCGCGCGCCGCATGAGATGGCGCACGCCGATCATGCCTAACGCGGCATTGGTGATATACAAGCCCGTTTGTTGGCCCTATTTGATTAATGTGGGGTTTATAAATCGGGTGCGCGTTGCCGAGTAACAGCAGGAAGCAAGGTCCAATGCAGCTCTCTCAAGCGCTTGTTGCGACGATTGTTTTGACGCCAACTGTCGCCATCGCGCAGCAAACGGATCCGCCACAGTCGGCGTCAAAAGCAGCCGACACCAGCGAGCGGTTTGCCGCCGCGAAGCTTGCAATTGGTGCGGGTCGCATTGCCGATGCCATTGCCATCTACCGCCAACTTGAGCGCGATCCGAGCGTCGACGTGCGCTGCGAAGCAAGATTTCAGCACAGCCAGTTGTTGTTAGCTAAATCGAACTATAGCGGTGCAGCGGTGTTGCTGCGCGCGACGCTCGACGAAAAGCCAGATTGGCAGCGCGCGCGCTTGGCGTTTGCACGGGTCCTTGCGAGGATCGGTCGCGAACCTTCCGCACGCCGAGAACTGCGCCAAGCGCAAGTTTCGCCGGTTACCGAAGAACTTAAGCCACAAATTGATACATTCGCCGATGCGCTGCTCAAGGTGCCGCCCGTGGGAGGCACCCTCGAAGTGGCCTTCGCGCCGAACAGTAATATTGACCGCGCGTCGGCAGCGACACTGCTAAGCCCAGAGGTACTCCCCTTTTCACTGACCAGAAGTGCCCCCGTATTTTCCGGAAACGGACTTCGGATCAGCAGTCAGCTTTACGGGTATCTGCCGATAACGTCCCGGATATTGGCGACTGCCAAGCTGACACTTAACAACCATCTTTATCCGACCGCGAGCTATGACGATCATGTCGGGACACTTGAGGCTGGGGCAGTCGCGCAATGGCGTCGCGAGCGATTGCGCGTGACGGTTGGGGATACCCTTCGCATCTACGGGTCGAACGTAAATTCGCAGACTGGGTTCGTGTCGGCGAACTGGTTGCGTGAGATCGGTACCCGCGATCAGATCGAGCTCGGCGGCAGCGCCGGTGATATACATTACGAAAATACAAAGGCGCGTGACGGTAAAATATATGTGGTAAGCCTTACGCTAGAACATGCGTTTGCTGCTCGCGCCGGGGGGCGATTTACGATCTATGGCGAACGAGAGACCGCGCGCACCGCCTCATATGCGAGCTATTTGGTCGGTGCTAACGCGCTGGCCTGGCATGAATTTGGCAAATCCACAGTGTTTGCGACGCTAGCGGTACAACATTTGACAGCGGATGGTGCGCTGGCACCGACACCAACAGTGCGCGAAGACTGGCTCTTGCGCGGCGGATGTGGAATCGCCCTTCGCAAGTTCAAAGTCCTTGGGTTTGCGCCATCCATACGCGCGAGCTACACACGGAACCTGTCCACGATCTCTAATCAGCGGTATAGTAACCCGGAAGGCGAGTTCGCGCTCAATCACGCGTTCTAAAATGCAACTTTTGTCGAGATTTGGACTATTGAGAGTGGTAGCGAGGCGGGGATTCAATTATTACTATTAACACGTCGAAATTATATTATTAACGTTGTGGATCCACCGCTTATAATCCGGTTTGGCGACAGGTCGACCGCCGTCGCTGCAGATTGATCATATCAACTGGCTTCGCTCGGTCAACGAGTATGCGCAAAAGCGCGATACCACGCTCACCTGCAATCTTCACGGGGGCGTAACCCGCGGGTTGGATCTGGCTTGCCCGAAAAATGGCCAGATGCAGTCCCTTATTATGGGTCTCAAGATTATTCGTCACGAAGGCCACATTTGTTGCGTGATCGAACACAGAGACTGACCAATATGGCGCGTCAATCGGTTCAATATCTAATACCACGACGCCTTTCGAAACATCGAAAACGCATGTCGAATAAAGCAAATCGGGACTCGGTCTGACAATTGCGCGTGACTGTGCCGTTACGAGGGGTGCATCGAACATGTGATTGACGCCCGACACCTGTGAAACGCGTCGCTCGGCAATTTGCATCAAGACAAAGGGTGTCGCGAGCAAAGTGGCGTACCACGTCGTGAGACCCACAACGATTGCCAACAGCAATGGTCTCGCCCAACCGCGTGCCATTAGCATTGTTCCTTCACGATCTGCGGCAGTTGAGATGGGTTAAGGTTATGGCGTCCGTCGCCATCGGGCAGATAGGTGCGCAGTGTTAGCGCGATTTCTCTGTTGGTGCCGCTCGGGAGCCAATGGCCAGGCTGCGCATTTGGCGAAACGGTCACAGTCCAATGGCTTTGTTCGGCAAGGGGCAATTCGATACTGCTTACCGAGTAAAGATTGGAGCGATTATCGATAAGATACCCGTCGTGATCATAGAGGGTGAGGCTCCACCATTTGGCCGGTAACTGACCTCCGCTGATTGAATAGCGACACCGGCCGTCGAGTGGTGCGCCACGGTCGTCGGTAGCGGCTGTATAATAGCGCGCTTCGCTGGCGGGGAGGGCGAGAAGTCCATAGAGTGCGACAATGGCGCGCGTGTAAGCACCTGCCTGCTCAGTCCCAAAATCTCTCCCCGTTCTCCACGGGCCTATGGACTCCATATTTCCAAGCGCGCCTGCACGAACCGAGATAACGGTTGCCAGAAGACCGACGACACATCCCAATGCCGCGCCCAAAATGTACCTCTGCGTTTGGGTCATTCGGCAGTACCTCGCTCACCGCGCGCGAAACACGCACCAGCTTTGAAACATATTAGGGTCGATATTCACGTTCAAGATGCGCGCGGACATCCGCTTCGGTAAACCAAACCGGCTTAAATTGTTGCTTGGCAAAAAGGACCGATTGATCAGAATAATGCTTTGAGTCGGGCCGTGATGTGGCATCGCCAAACGGCATCACACTTTGCGAGTGTACTTGCCCATTCTTACTCCATTCCATGAGCATCACGAAGCCGTCGCCATTGTTGCCCGCAAGTTTGCCGGTCGCCTTGGCTTTATCGACATCCCAATAGATCGCGCGTACCGCGTCGGGGCCACCGAGCACTGCGACATCTGCAGGGCCATGCTGGATGCGCATCGCATCGCCGAGCGTTGGATCGAGGCGGCCATAATATTTCATCAACAGTGCGACGGCGTCAGCAAGCGTCGCCTTCGGGTCAGGCATCGGCTCGCCGCGATAGGCTGGGCGCGACGCATTGCGAAGCACGAGTGCCACCAACGTGTCCGCCGGATTTGCACCGTCCAGTTTCCAGTCCCACGCGCGGATCAGCGCCTGCGCTTTGGCGAGGTCGGGTACGTCGTTCGTCGGTACCGCCAGCAGCGTCGCGATCCACGGCCCCGCCCATGATGCCTTGCTGTAGGCTTTGTCGAACTTGATCGTCAGCAGTGCGTCGCGGCTGATCAACGGGCCTTTCGCGGTGGCCTCGGCAAATAATTCGCTCAGCCGTTGCGCGCGGTTCGTCATGTATGTCTCGACGCCGAGCAGAGGTGAGAAGGCCTCGCGCTTGAGGTTTGCGCTCGCGCCCGTCGCCAAAAACGGCGTATTGTTAGCGTTGAACAGGTAGCCGGTCGGCGGGTTGATATATTGAGGTTCTGCGCTGTTAGGCTCGTAGCTCGACCAGACATCGCGCGACGTATCTCCGGGCAACACGCCCTTATAATCGAACCCCGGCGTACGGTGCGGGAAATGCGCGTTATACAGATAGGCGATATTGCCCTTGGCATCGGCATACACAAAATTGGTCGCGGGCACGCCGCCCATGTCCATCACTTTGCGCCACGCCCCAAAATCCTGCGCTTTGTTGAGTTTATAATATTGCTCGACCTGCCGCACATCGCCGAAGCCCGCATAACGGATCGCAAACGCGCCTAATTTGTTCATGAACACCGGCCCCTGCACCGCGTGATATACCGTTTTGGGGATGGGCAGCACAAACGGCCCAAATTTGACCCGCAGCCAGACCCGGCGCTTTTCGAGCGGCAACCACTTACCGTCATACAGATAGTGCGTGTGATCCCCGTCGAGCGTGAGTTTATAGACATCAATCAGATCAGGCCGATTGACGGTGTTCGTCCAGCCGAGATTTTTGTTGTGCCCGAGCAGCGGGAAGGGGGCACCGGGGAACAGCGCGCCGGCAAAGTCCCAGCCCTGTTCGCTGTGCACCGTCACCTCATACCAGCTCTCGGCGCTCGTCCATGGCTGGTGCGAGTTTGAGATAAGGCGCGTGACGCCATCGGGCGCGTGTGATCCGGCAACCGCAAGGGCATTTGAGCCGCGCTCATTGGCGGGACCGGAGTCACGCGGCGGGAGTTTGTCCTCACCTAAAGCCGCGAGTGTTGAGTCGAGCCCAAAGAAGAAAGGCGAGCGCAGCGCAAACCCCGCAACAATATCATGACCCGTCACCGGAAACAGGTTGCGCAGACGAGGCTCGTTCGGGTGCAGTTCGACATAATGGTTGAGGCCCGCAGCATAGGCCTCGACGAGCGCGCGTGTCTCGGGCGAGAGTTGCTGTTGATAGCCGCGATCCGCCACACCACGCGCATCGAGCAGCGCCGAGACAAAATCAATCTTCGCGCCATCGGCCCCATTCATCGCGCCATTACGCCCGCGCACGGCGGCGAGCGTGTCTTCAATGTGCAGCAGGTCATCCTCGGCATGGGCATAGGCTAGGCCATAGGCTACGTCCGCATCGGTTCTACCGAAGATGTGTGGCACACCATAATTGTCGCGCAGAATACGGGCATCGTGTGGTACTGTTGGATCCGAAACCCCCGCGGTGCTGGCCAACCCGTCCCATGTCGAAAGACCCAAGCAACCAAGCAGAAGCACGCCAGCCACGCTAGCGATCAACGTCGGGTAGATTCGCACTGGCACTCTCCACGTTCTGCTAAGTTCTGATCAGCTTACAGTGGTGATAGCGTGGTGGAGCCAATCTGCAACTCCCGGTGTCCGCCAAATCGAGAAAACGAGATCTCTGGTCATGATGTCGAAATTCAAACGGCTTCCAGAAGCCAGCTTACGTGCACATTGTGCCGACGTTACTGAGGGCATGATTGGCTCGAGAAGCAGAGAAGTAGCGGCTTTCGCGTACATAGCAGCCGTTCAAGCGACCGTCGGAGGCGGCGCCCATGAGCGCTGGGGCCAACGATCGACTCATCGATGCTCAGTACAAGCCAACGACCGTGAGCTCAACGAGTTGCCCGCGTATCTGTGGCCCGGCTGTGAATGAGCCGCCGTCGGTCGCAATGTAATGCGCGTCTTTGTCATGCGGTCTACAACTGCAGGTCGCACGAACGTCAACAACGGTCTACCAATACACGAAAATGATGTTCAAAGGTTAGTCTGGTGATTCGCTGCAAGCATCAGTCCAACATCTCGAGCAGTTCAGCGAGCCTCGGTCTCAGACGCCGAATCTCTGCGCGGTGATTTGCCGAAAGCTGCCTGAGCACATGTGTCCCGCGCTCGGTAAGCTCGAGCAAGTGGACGCGCCGATCTTTCATTGATTGATGTCGGAACACGAGCCCGAGTGTCTCGAGCCTATCGATGACCCCCGTTGCGCTGTGCGGCTTTTGTAACATGCGCTCGGCAATATAGCCTATTGTGGCCGTTCCAAGTGCCGCGCCGCTGATCGTGAGCAATGTTTGGTGCTGCTGTGGCGTGAGGCCGACGGATGCAGCTTCAGCTGCACTAAAGGCCTCAAATTTCCGTAAAGCATAGCGAAAGTCGGCGAGGTTTGATCTCAATGTGCCGGTTGTACGGCAGTCGAATGAAAGAAACGGATTTTCCATGTATGGTGCTGCCAGACAAGGACTGCCGACTCCAGCCACAGCTTCGGTTCGACACCGGCGGCCGTGGTAAAGGTTCCACGGTTGGTCCAAGTCGCCCAGGCGAAGTCGCAGGTGACGTGGCTTTCTGGCTCCTCGATGGCCCAGCGCGGTTTCAGGCCTGCAGCTTCAGCTTTCACGACAAAATCCGCGATCCCGTCAGGCGTGAAGCGCGCGCCGCCGTCAAACAGGTAGCCGTCGGATGCAAAGGCGGCCACGGTTCGCGCATGATTTCCGGCCATAGCGGCCACGTACATCTGGCGAACTGCATCAACTGGATCGGCAGATTTTGGGGCACATGAACCGGCGATCGCCGCGTTGGCGCTAATGGCCAGAACTGCGACGCCACACAACGCTGCGAAATAGTTACGATGACTGAACACGGCCTTACCCCTTCGAAGTTCATAGAGCGCAAATTGATAAGGGCCGATGTTCTCTTCGGCAAGCGCTGCCGATTTCGCGAACATTCTGGACTTTCCTTGAGCCCCAAGCGACTCTCGATTGCCGACATTGATTAATGTCGTACGTGTACTGGGTCGGACATTCTGCCCAACCCAGTACACGCGCGCCAACTGTCGTTCATGTCAGTGAGGACGATGGCTGTTTCCTTACGCCGGGGCCAGGATAATCTCCGCGCGGCGATTGGCAGCGCGGCCTTCGATGGTTACATTCGACCCGCCGGGCTGCTCCGGATATATTCTCGTCATCTATATGCCAATTAATACCCTCGAGTTCCAACTAAGTCATTGACTTGAATAGGCTTGCAGCGTGCCTTGAACGACGAATTGGCGGAGAGGCAGGGATTCGAATATTGCTTAAAAATAGGCTCAATTACGTAAAAAATCAGACGGAAAGCTAAAAAATGCCCCCGTCCGTGCCCCCAGACCTAACTTAGCGCTCCGCATGCGACAAACCGTTTGAAATTACGGATATACTGAAGTCGCAACGAACAACCAGTCAATTCTAGTGATTGGGGGTAATGACTACTATGTCGACGTTCCCGAACGTCTCCTTTTCGTAGGATTTTGTTGAAAAACTCTTTGGTTGAAATTGAGTTAAGTCTCTGATTCAACGTATTTATTGGATCTGGAGATGCAGTGATGATGGGCGAGAAGCAGGTTGAGCAGGAGGCACTGTTCTATGGGTTTTCACTAGAGCGTCATGTGCCAGATGACCATTTGGTGCGGTCCATTGATCGGTTTGTGGATCTTTCGAGCGCCCGTGAGCATTTGAAGCCATTTTATAGCACGACGGGGCGTCCATCGATTGATCCTGAGCTTCTGATCCGGATGCTGATTATTGGCAATACGCAAGGCATTCGCTCGGAGCGGCGGCAGTGTGAGGAGCTTCATGTGAACTTGGCCTATCGCTGGTTCTGTCGCTTGGGGCTGGAGGGCGGTGGTCGGGCCGCTCGTCGGGTTCGTACTCGTTGATCGGCGCGGCAACGCCGAGCAGCCTGCGGGCGAGCGCGAGGTTGTCCCTGCGCGCGGAACTCGACAGCAAGCCATAGTGCCGGATGCTGTGGAAGCCGCGTGGCAGGACATGAAGCAGGAAGCGTTGGATGAACGCATCGGTGCTGAGGGTCATGACGCGCTGGCGTTCGGGTTCGGCGCGGCGATAATCCTTATAGCGGAAGGTGACGCCGCTTTCGTCGAAGGCGAGAAGGCGGCGGTTCGAGATGGCGACCCGGTGTGTGTAGCGCGCAAGATAGGCCAGCACCGCCTGCGGTCCCGCGAAGGGCGGCTTGGCATAGACTACCCATCGCTTTCTGCGCAGCGGGGAGAGATGTCGCATAAAGGCGCGCCGTTCAGCCAGCGGGGCAAGGGTTCCGAAGAAGTTGAGCTTTCCGCTGTCATAGAGCCCCAGCAGTCGGTTGAGGAACAGGCGGCGGAAGAGCGCGCCCAGCACCCGCACGGGTAGAAGGAAGGCGGCTCGCGAGGATATCCAGCGTGTTCCATCCAACGCGATGCCGCCACCCGGTACTATCATGTGCACATGCGCGCGGTGCGTTAGCGCCGATCCCTAGGTATGCAGCACGGCGGTGATGCCGATCCTTGCGCCGAGATGTTTGCGATCGGCGGCGATGGTCAGCATCGTCTCTGAAGCTGCTCAGAACAGCAGATCATAGACCACCGCCTTATTCTGAAAGGCGATGTCGGCGATCTCTGCTGGCAGCGTGAACACAACATGGAAGTAGCCGACCGGCAACAAATCGGCTTCGCGCTCGGTTAACCAGGCGCGCGCGGCAACACCCTGTCACTTGGGGCATGAAATGAGCACGACATGCTGGAGACCTGTGCCGCAATTCGAGACCAGAGATGCTAACGCGCTGGATATGCGCTTCAATTTCTACAGGTTCGCAATAAACGACTTTGTTGCCCTGCGGATCGGCAACGGACGTTGTCGGATATTGACGCTGAACGTGTTCACGCTGGTGGATCAACCTGCCGATTCTGACAACGGTGGAATGCAAAGCTTCCAGCGCCTCATTCGCCGTCACAGAAACACGCCGTGCAATGCGACCTTCAACCACAGATTTGTTTAGGACCAAAACGTCACGCTGCCGATCTTTCACATAATCGGACAACTCATCCCTCAGCCCGCAAAGGGGATCGCTATCTCCCCGACCAAAATATTTTATATTTCCAGAGGTCGGGCGCCGAAGCCGACCGGAGACCTGCGACAGATTTAGCGCGTTTCGCTTTGTCCACCCATCTAAGGTAGATCGGTCTCTCCTGCCTCGGCATCGGCTACAATGCGGTGATGTTCGAAGATATGCCTTCTGCGTTTTTATGCTTGGCGTCCTCCGGGATCGGGAGCGGGCTATCGCCGAGACCAGTCAGCCGAAGCAAATGGCTCTTACGAGAGCGTAAGTGGCAATGACCTCTCTCCAGCCGAGGCTGAAGCCTCATCGGGGATCTGTTCAAAATAATTCCGTAGCCGGTGAGCGAGATATAACGCTATTTCATTAATATATTAATTGGTATAGCGGTAACCCGTATGAAGCTGCGTTCTTTGCTGTTTGTCCCCGGAGATCGTCCTGAGCGCTTTGCAAAAGCCGTTGCAAGTGGCGCCGACGCATTGATCCTTGATCTGGAAGACTCAGTATCACTGACCAATAAATCCATAGCGCGCGAAGCGGTCGCCAATTGGTTGCTTACGGAGCCGAGTCTGCCATGCTTTGTTCGCGTCAATCCGTTAGATGGTGGATTGGTTGATGACGACCTTGCTGCCATTCTGCCAGCGTCGCCATACGGGCTTGTCCTTCCCAAGGCTGAAGGGGCACCAACTGTACGGACGTTGATTGAGAAAATGAGCCAGAAGGCGCTGCCCATTCTTCCGATTGCGTCGGAAACCCCGGCGGCAATTTTTCAAATGGGAAGCTATGCCGAAGTGCGTGATCATCTCGCAGGGCTGACTTGGGGTGCTGAGGATCTGCCAGCCGCTATCGGCGCGTCAGCGGCGCGCGAAGCGGATGGTCGATATACACCACCGATTGAACTGGCGCGTTCCCTAACGCTGTTCGCGGCTCATGCGGCGGGCACACGTGCCATTGAGACGGTCTACCCAAATTTTCGTGATCTGGAGGGCCTTGCCGCTTATGTTGCACGCGCGCGCCGCGATGGATTTAGCGGCATGATGGCGATCCATCCCAGTCAGGTGGCCGTTATCAACGATGGCTTCTCAGCGACTGTTGAAGAAATCAATCGGGCAAAAGCTATCATCGCGGCGTTCGCAGAACATCCCGATGCAGGCGTGTTGCAACTCGATGGCAAAATGATCGACAAGCCGCACCTTAAACTGGCGCAGTTTTTGCTCAGTCAGGCCGGTGAGTAGGAACCGCTTCGCTAGATCGTTGCGCCTTTGCCCACAGGGTGCGCTGGCAATATCACCACCGCTGTCATCGCCGGTTCGTCGCCAATGGCACGCCAGCCATGCGACACGCCGCGATCCACCACAATATCGCCCGCGTTCAATTCAACAATCCCAGTGTCGGCATGGAATTCGAGCCTTCCTTTTAGCACGACAATATAGTCGATGGTGTCGGTCGTGTGCATGCCCAAATCAAACATACCGTCATCTGGCTTAAAATGGAAAATGGCGAATGAACTGCCTTCGCGGTCGTTAATGCAGCTTGGATCGAACATACCCGCCCCAGCGTCTTCGGTGCCGCTGTTGTCGGCGAGGGCGGTCTTCGTTCTCCAGACGAATTGTGCGCCCGGATAGGCAATTTCTCGGCAATCGTCGATGATGATTGTCGAACGTCCCTGTGCATCTAGACCATTTACAACCCGCCGCGGACCATTAGCCATATCGATCGTTCCTTTCTCATCCGGCGGAAGGCCGGTCTTGGTGTTAAATACCGCTTGCTGCCTGATTTACAGCATGTTCGACAACGGCAGCGCCGTGAACCGCATCCAGCTCGATCTGTGCCACTTCCATCACGCGCGCCAGCATCATGTAAGATCCGATGGTGAAGAGCAGCTCCACGATTTGGCGATGCGAATAAAAGGCGGCAACAGCATCAAACGCCGCGTCCTCAACGCGCACATTTTTAACGGTTTGGCGGGTAAATTCAAACAATGCCTTTTCGCGGCTGTTGAACACGTCGCTATCGTAGGTGCCCGCCTTGATGGCATCGATCTGAGGTTGGGGAATGCCCATTGATCGGGCAATCTGGGCGTGCTGGGCCCATTCATAAGCGCATTGCTCAAGCTCGGCGACCATGAGCACGACGAGCTCGCGCTCCAACGGGGGCACGTCGAGCTTGGCAAAGATTGCCTGCGCCATTGTGCTATAGCCAGGAAAGATGGTTGGTGCATGGGCATTGAGGCGAAAAATATTGAGCTTGCCTGCAGGTGATGTGCGATAGACCTCTGCGAGTTCAGGCGTCAGATCTTCTGGCGCGACCAGCGGTATTCTCGTCATATAACCTCTCCTCTTTTTGATTTGCAGGGATTGAGCGCTTTGATCAGACCGCCCAACGTAGCGGCAGACGTAGAACACCGCTGACAGATCCGGAAGCCATAATGACCTTGTCATCTGGATCCAGCTCGAAGTTTGGAATGGCGGGCAACCACCCGTCCAAGAAAACCATAATTTCGCGCCGCGCCAGAACTGCTCCAGGGCAAATATGTGGCCCCGAACCGAAAGCGCTGTGCTTGATTGTGGAGGGCTTGCGGTGGAAATCAACTTCTGCTGGATTGCTGACCACGCGGTCATCTAACCCCGCTAGGCATTTGGGCGTTAATATCAGGTCATCCTTTCGGAACTGAATGCCCCTGTAATCATAGTCCATTGTCAAAACGCGGGACGTGTTGGGGAGGCCGAACCGACGCAGTAATTCTTCGCAGGCGATTTGGTTGAGCTTCGGATTCGCGGCCAAGTCTGCACGATGTTCGGGATGTGTGGCGAGGAAGTGCGCGATGAAGCCCAACGACGAGGCAACGGTATCGAGGCCGCCCCCCATGACCAACGTTGCCATGCGCAACACCTCGTCGCGCGTGATCGGGCGGCCATCAATCTCACCTTGTCCGATCATGCTGAGCAAATCGTCGCCCGGGGCGGCCATCCGTTCATCAATAAAGCGCCCCAAATAGTCCAACATTTTGCCCTGCGCTTCCATCCGCTCTGGTATGTTAGATGACCGAACGGAAATTTCGGCAAGTGGAAGTAGAAAATGTTTGTCCTCAAACGGCAGGTTCACCATACCTAAGAAGACATGAATTGGCAGAACTTTTGCGAAATCGGAGACGAACTCGCACTTTCCTTTTGGCGCCAGATCTGAAATCAGCTCGCGGGCGGTGTCACGAGCGATATCTCCTAAAGCCTTTACAGCCTTGGGGGTGAAGGCCTGCATCAGCAGTTTGCGAAACGGCGTGTGCTGGGGCGGATCCAACCCCAATGGAATTGCCGTCGGATCATAGTCGTTCCGCGGAATCGTGAAATGCTTGTGGCTGAAATGTTCATGATCGCGCTGGATGGCTTCGATGTCCTCGAAACGGGTGGCAATCCAATGCCCACCATGATGGGGCGTCCAGACGATATCTGGGCCCTTATGCAACTCTGCGAAGGCGAGCTGGATACCCTCAGGCCGATCACCGAGCGCAAAGAAATCAAAATCGACTACCAGCTCTTGAGGAACGTTTTGCGGGATTTCAATTTCCAAAGTTGACATATTTTTGCCCTCTCGATGCGGCACTCATTGGAAGCCGACTCAAAATTTGTGCTGCAACTGCCAAAGCCCAGCGCTTATGGCTGAGATTATTGAAACGGATCGTATCGTTTGTCAACAGGCTGAGGCCGTCCGTTTCCTTCTGGCGAACGAGAATTTTCGATTGACATATCGAGACGGAACGTTTCATTATCTCGCTGCGTGATAACATCTAGCTCGTATAATTCTAGGGCCCCACGAGAGGAGAAACTGATGGTTGCTGCATTTGACAAGTCCGGAATTGGCTTTGAAGGTGGGACAGTTCGGGCGGATTATGTCCCGGCAGCGAACTATACTTCTTCGCATTTTGCGGAGCTAGAGGCGCAGTTTTTATGGCCGCGTGTGTGGCAGATGGCCTGCCGCGAAGAGGAAATCCCTTCCGTTGGGAGCTTTTATACCTACGACATTTTGGATGACTCGATCACGGTTGTGCGCACAGCGCCTGATGAGATCAGGGCGTATCACAACAGTTGCCCGCATCGTGGCCGTCGTCTGACGGAAGGTTGCGGAAAGGCGGCACGCATGCACTGCCGCTTTCACGGCTGGCAGTGGGATTTGCAGGGTCGCAATTTAAAGGTTGTTGATCGCGAGGATTGGGGCGGCGCATTATCAGATGAGGATACGGCGCTTGTTCCCGTAAAAGTTGGTCGCTGGGGCGGCTGGGTTTATATCAATATGGATCCGGAATGTGAGAGCCTAGAAGAATTCTTGGCGCCTGTCCGACCCTATCTCGATCCATATGAATTGGGCGGATTGCGTTATCATTGGCGCAAGTCGACCATCATACCCTGCAATTGGAAG
>Ga0007825_1000224_pt1 | contig 17622 bp, 15 predicted proteins | sample CryBogCBE13Jul09_FD_71229 | JGI IMG/M metagenome (GOLD analysis project Ga0007825, IMG submission 71229) | Freshwater microbial communities from Crystal Bog, Wisconsin, USA - CBE13Jul09 | ecosystem: Environmental > Aquatic > Freshwater > Lake | place: Crystal Bog, Wisconsin, USA | collected... | reverse complement strand
TAGCACTAACGAGGTGCTAAAAAAATTAGCCCAAATAAGCCTTTAATGCATTACTATATCTTGCTTTCTGCAAACGTTTAATAGCACGTTCTTTAATTTGTCTAATTCTTTCTTTTGTTAAATCGTACTTGATACCAATTTGTTCAATGGTAACTCCGTTCTCGCCATCCAAACCAAAATAAGCGTTTACAATCTCTGCTTCTCTTGGGCTTAATGATTTTAAAACACGACGAATTTCTTCTCTCAAAGAATCTTTCATCACATCTTCATCTGTATCATCACCACCTTCTAATAAATCACCCATTGCAACATCTTCCGCTTCATGAACTGGAGCATCTAATGATGTGTGACGTGTATTAGATTGGAAAATATTGTTGATTTCTGTTTCAGACATTTCTAAAATACCTGCTAACTCTTCGGTTGAAGGCTCACGCTCATGCTCTTGTTCAAAAGCCATATAAGCTTTGTTAGCCTTATTATAGGTACCAATTTTATTTTGAGGTAAACGAACTAAACGACCTTGCTCAGCCAAAGCTTGCAAGATAGATTGACGAATCCACCATACCGCATAAGAGATAAATTTGAAACCTTTAGTTTCATCAAAACGTTGAGCTGCTTTAATTAAACCCAAATTTCCTTCATTGATTAAATCACTCAATGATAAACCTTGGTGTTGGTATTGTTTTGCAACAGAAACCACGAAACGAAGATTGGCTTGCACCAATTCATCTAATGCGCGTTGATCGCCCATTTTAATCTGCTGTGCCAATGTAGTTTCCCTCTCAGGATTAATCATTGAAATTTTAGAAATCTCTTGTAAGTACTTTTCTACCGCTTGAGAATCTCTGTTGGTAATCTGTGTAGCAATTTTAAGCTGCCTCATGCAAAGAATTTATTTAAATATATAACGTAAGAAACACTAAAATAGTATAGTATTGTCAGTCTGCAAAGGTACTATTTTGTCACCAATTATACAAATATTGATTATAAGGCAGTTAAACTTGTTTTTTGGGGCAAAAATGGGGCTATTTGAGGATAAATATTAGCCAATTTACTCATTTTTTTAAGGATAATCGCCCTTGTAGAATTATCTTCGTACCATGATTGACTTCCGATCCGATACCGTCACCATGCCTACCCCTGGTATGCTAGATTTTATGCATTCAGCCCCTGTGGGCGATGATGTATTTGGGGAAGATCCGAGTATAAACTCCTTAGAAAGAATAACCGCAGCTAAATTTGGAATGGAAGCAGGTCTATTTTGCCCTAGCGGAACCATGACCAACCAATTGGCTATAAAAACCCATACGCAGGCTGGAGATGAAGTAATATGTGATGAATTATCACATATATATCAATATGAAGGCGGAGGAATTGCGTTTAACTCAGGTTGCTCTGTTAAATTATTACATGGCGACCGAGGCCGTTTAACAGCAGACCAAATTTTAGCTGGAATTAACCCCGAGGATGTTCATAAACCAATTACTAGCTTAATTAGCTTAGAAAATACAAGTAATCGAGGTGGTGGAGCTTGTTATGATTTTGAAACTTTCAAGGCAATTAAAAAAGTTGCCTCAGACCATAAACTCCCCCTTCATTTAGATGGAGCAAGACTTTTTAATGCGATTGTTGAAAAAAAGGAAGCGCCTATCGAATACGGAAACATATTCGATTCAATTTCTATATGTTTAAGCAAGGGATTAGGCGCTCCCGTTGGAAGCGTATTAATTGGCAATGCTTCTTTTATAAAAAAAGCGCGTCGTTGGAGAAAGGTATTTGGAGGAGGAATGAGACAAGCCGGATCATTGGCGGCAGCTGGAATATACGCCATAGAGCATCATATTGAAAGATTGGCAGAAGATCATAAAAATGCAAAAATCTTAAGTGAGGCATTAGCTAAAAAGGATTTTGTAAGTTCTATTTTAGGTGTTGAAACCAATATTGTAATCGCCACTATTGGCGGAAAATATACGGCAGCAAGTTTCGCAGCTGCTTTAAAAGAGAAAGGAATTTTAGCCATCGCTATGACCCCTACCCAAGTTCGTTTTGTATTCCATTTAAATATTAGTGAATCAGATTTAGCCAAAACAATTGACACTATAAATGTGTTATAAAATACGAAATATAAAAAGAAAGAAATAATTAAGCAAACATAAATAAGAAGAAGACATGTTAGAAAGAATTGACCCAACAACAACACAAGCCTGGTTTGTATTAAAGAAACATTTTGAAGACGAGATGAATCGTAAGCATATGAAAGATTTATTTCTTGCTGACGAAAAAAGATTTGAGACCTACTCTATTTCCACATCTGATATTTTGTTTGATTATTCTAAAAATATCATCACAGATAAAACAAAACAATTATTACTTCAATTAGCTAATGAATGTTCTTTAAAAGAAGCAATTGAAGCACAATTTGCAGGTCAAGCAATTAACGAAACTGAAAACCGTGCAGTGTTACATACTGCTTTAAGAAATTTTTCAGATAATACTGTGTTAGTTGATGGCGCAGATATTATGCCTGAGATTAAACGCGTATTAAAACAGATGAAAACTTTCTGTGAATCTATACACAGTGGTGAACATAAAGGATACACAGGTAAAAAAATTAAGCATATTGTAAATATTGGAATTGGCGGAAGCGATCTTGGTCCTGTAATGGTAACCGAAGCTTTAAAGCCATATTGGGTGGAAGGGATTCAAGTTCATTTTGTGAGTAATGTGGACGGTACACATATTGCTGAAACTTTGAAAAAAGTAAATGCAGAAGAAACATTATTCTTAATTGCTTCTAAAACTTTCACTACGCAAGAAACCATGACTAACGCACACACTGCAAGAACATGGTTTTTACAACATGCAAAAGAAGAGTCTCATATTGCAACGCACTTTGTTGCTTTAAGCACAAATGAAAAAGCTGTGAATGCTTTTGGAATTAGCAGCAAAAATATGTTTGAGTTTTGGGATTGGGTTGGAGGAAGATATTCATTATGGAGTGCTATTGGCTTATCGATTGCTTTAACTATTGGTTATGATAATTTTGAAGCATTATTAAAAGGAGCTCATGATGCAGATAATCATTTTAAAGAAACTGCTTTTGATAAAAATATTCCAGTAATCATGGCATTATTAGGAATTTGGTATACCAATTTCTTTGGTGCGCAAAGTGAAGCGATTTTACCATACGATCAATACATGCATCGTTTTGCTGCTTATTTCCAACAAGGCAATATGGAAAGCAATGGTAAATATATAGACAGAAAAGGCACAGCCGTTAATTACTCAACCGGGCCTGTAATTTGGGGAGAACCTGGAACAAACGGACAACATGCATTCTATCAATTAATACACCAAGGTACTTTGGTAATCCCTTGTGATTTTATTGCACCAGCACAAACACATAATCCATTAGGCGATCACCACGATAAATTATTGAGTAACTATTTTGCTCAAACTGAGGCATTATTAAATGGTAAAACTGAAAAAGAAGTAGTTGCTGAATTAACAGCTGCCAATAAATCAGCAAAAGAAATTGAATTCTTAGCGCCATTTAAAGTATTTGCAGGAAACAAACCAACCAATTCATTCTTGGTTAAAAAAATAACTCCATCTACTTTAGGATTTTTAATTGCTTCATACGAACATAAAATATTCACTCAAGGTGTAATATGGAATATATTTAGTTACGATCAATGGGGAGTTGAATTAGGAAAGCAATTAGCCAATAAAATTTTACCTGAATTAGGTGATGATGCACCGGTAAATGGTCATGATAGTTCAACCAATGGCTTAATCAACCAATTTAAAAATTGGAGAAAATAAATGTCAAACCATATAAACATAAGACCCATTGAGTATAAGGATAATGCCGTACTTGCATCAGTCATAAGAACAGCATTAACTGAATTTGGTGCCAATAAACCGGGTACTGTTTATTATGATCCAACAACTGATGCTTTATTTGAATTATTCCAAACACCAGGCTCCTACTATTTTATAGCAACTATAAATGAGGAAGTAGTTGGTGGTTGTGGCATTTTCCCTACTGAAAACCTACCAGAAGGCACATGTGAATTAGTGAAATTATATTTACAGGCCAATGCAAGAGGCACAGGCTTAGGTAAACAATTAATGGAAAAGTCAATGCAATGGGCAAAAGAAAATGGATACACACAAGTATATTTAGAATCTATGCCTGAATTAGCAAAAGCAGTATCTATTTATGAAAAAGTAGGATTCACTAGAATCAATCAACCATTAGGAAATAGCGGACATTGCGGTTGTGATATATGGATGACTAAGCAACTATAATTACCATTTATCTACTTCTTCATTACTTAAATTATCTCCTTGACTTGCATGTGTATCACGTGCTTCCAAAGGCTTCTTTTCTGTAATGGTGGAAGGATCAATATCATGCTCTGGTTCTTCCACTTTAACTTCCGCTACAACTGCTGGACTTGCAGTTACTTCAACAGGTGATTCAGTTGGTCTAGCAGGTGCATAATTATTTTCACCATCGTATTCACCATCATTTTCATGGTTAAAAGCATCAAAGTCAAAATCGGGCATTAATTCAGTTTTCACGTGATCAACCGCCTCTGTGATTGCTTTTAAAAACTTGTTGAAATCTTCTTTATACAAGAAAATCTTATGGCGATCGTATCCATTGTTATCGAAACGCTTTCTACTTTCTGTAATCGTAATAAAGTAGTCATTCCCACGAGTTGCTCTTACATCAAAGAAATAAGTTCTTCTTTTACCAGCACGAATTCTTGTACTGTAAACACTCTCGATCTTCTTGTCATTCTGCTCAAAATTCCCGTTATCCATATTTTCACTTTCTTTTATATCCCTAAAATATAGAAATTGATTGAATTATGGAAATTTTGAAAAAATAAATTTTACACTTCCTCATGAGTTTGTTGAATTCTATACAATTCAGCATAAAGCCCATCTTTTGCTAACAAACTTTCGTGTGTGCCCATTTCTGCTATCTTACCATCTTCCAAATAAATGATAAGGTCAAAATGAAAAGTGTAGAATATGCGATGGGTGATAAAAATGGCAGTTTTATCCTGAATGTATTTACTAAGATTACTCAAAATGGATTGTTCCGTCTTTGCATCTACCGCACTTAAACAATCATCAAAAAGATAGATACTAGGTTTTTTAATGATGGCCCTTGATATGGCTACTCTTTGTTTTTGCCCTCCACTTAATGTTGTTCCTCGCTCTCCTATCAAGGTTTCAAATTTATTAGGCAGCAAATCAATCTCATTGTAAACATTCGCTGTTTTTGTTGCTTCAACTAAATCCGAATCATTATGCTCTAATTGATGTAATCCAAATTCAATATTATTTTTAACAGCGTCACTAAATAAAAACACGTCTTGCTGAACATATCCAATTGCCTTTCTTAAATCTGTTATTGAAAAATCTTTAATATCCGTTCCATCCATTTTTAAAACGCCCGAACTCGGGTCATACATTCTTGTAAGCAATTGAGCTAAGGAAGATTTTCCACTTCCTGTTTTACCTAATACCAATACTTTTTGACCAGCCTTAATTTGTAAATTAAAATTTGAAACAGCATTTATTCCAGAATGCGGATACACTAAGTTTACATTTTCAAAACTAATATCACCTTGTAGTTTTTCTAATGACTTATTACCACTAAATATAGTTGGCTTGATGGCTAAAAATTCATTTAACCTTTTTTGAGAAGCTGCTGCTCTTTGGATCATACTAGCAGTTAAGCCAATCGCACTTACTGGGAACGTAAGCATATTTATATAAAATACAAACTCGATAATGGTGCCCACTTTACTTGGATCATGATAAGCTTGTATTCCTCCAAGATATATGGTGAGCAAGGTGCTCAAGCCAATCATCAATGACATGGTTGGGGTATAAAATGCTTCAACACTTGCTAAACTCACTGCATTTTTACGATATAATTCACTGTTCTTTTTAAAAAATCCTAGCATTGCAGATTCTTGCACAAAAGATTTAATTACTCTAATTCCAGAATAAGATTCTTGTGCATTGGTTGTTAAATCAGATAATTGCCCTTGAATTTCTTCACTCTTTTTATTGATTACTGTATTTACAATATATATAGTAATCGCTAAAACAGGAAGCGGCGCTAATACATATAAACTAAGTCTTAAATCCTTGGTAAACATATTAAACAAACAAAAACCAATAATGGAGATTAGGTTTATTAAATACATAAGGGAAGGCCCAGTATACATTCTTACCCTACTCACATCCTCAGACATTCGATTCATTAAATCTCCAGTACTATGTGTTTTATAAAATTCTGTATCTAATTTTTGATAATGCGCATATACTTGGTTCTTTTGATCAAACTCAATATGTCTACTCATGACAATAATGGTTTGACGCATAAAAAACATAAAAACACTTCTAAAGATGGCCAAAACTAAAATGGTGATACTACAGAAGGTAATTAAAGAGGTAAAACTAAATTTATTGCGTTCCCCTAAATGAGAAATGAGGCTTACAATTAAATCATGGTTCACATTCGTTGCAGGTTTGCCACCAGGTAGTTTTGCTTGAACAAGATTTACTACATAACCTGTGATTTGAGGAGATAAAACGGCTAAATAATTAGTTGCTATAACCAATAAAATACCTGTGAAAAATCTGAACCGATATTTCCAAAAAAACACATTTAAAGCCGATAATTCTTTCACTTACTCCTTTTTTGTAAAGATACATGGTAGTCAATTAATTAGGCATATTGTTTAAAGGAATAAAAAGGCATTATTTTTTGTATAATTCGTTTTCGTATACTACATTTGCCGCGGAGAGATGGCAGAGCGGTCGAATGCGGCGGTCTTGAAAACCGTTGACTGTTACAGGTCCGGGGGTTCGAATCCCTCTCTCTCCGCAGCATGAAGAAAAAGGGGCAAAAAGCCCCTTTTTTTGTGCCCAAAAGTCACGAAGTGATAACGATTTTCGAAAAATGTGGCATAAAGCTTGCTTTAATGCCAGGTTTTGAAGAAAGGCGTTAAAGGGCGCAGCCCTTTTGGGCACAAAAAAAATGAAATTCATCCTTTTTCTTCATGCTCGCCCCCCACAAGGGCTGCCGGAGCAAAGCGACGGCAATCCTTGTGGACAAAAATATACATGTTCAAAAAGGAGACGCTCAGGCCAAATTTTGGATAATAGTTGATGAAATAGAAATTACCGAAGCATTTTCGTATAATTTTACATCAGCCAATAAACGACAGGTTAAAAAAATCATTTACCAGAATTTTGATATAATAGTAGATGCTTGGTTTAATCACTTCGTTAAAATAAAAGATGAATAAACTTCAAAATATAGAATCAATTGAATTTTCAGATGAGCAGATGATCATTACAATCGATCAGCTTAAATATACTATTGACTTAAAGGAAGTATCTAGTAGTTTATTAAATGCTACTCAAGAACAAAAAAATACATTTGAAATTTCACCTGCAAACTATGGAATCCATTGGCCTTTAATTGATGAGGACTTATCCATTATTAATCTTTTAAAATATAGTAGTAGAATATATTAAACAAAAAAAGGCCACCCATTGGATGACCTTTAATATTATAATATAAGACTAATTATTGTTGAACACCTTCTCCATGGAAACTAATCTGTTTAGTAACATTTCCATTAAAAAATATCGTTGCTACTTTTGTAAAATTACCAACAGCAGATCCATTAAATCCAAGGACTACTGATGCATGTGCACCTGGTGCAATGACTTGTCCTTTTTCATATTTAGGCGTAGTACAACCACATCCTACCATTACATTTTCAATAGTAATTGGTGCTGCACTTATATTTTCGATATCAACTGAAAATTCAGTAGGCTTACCATAAGTAATCTTACCCATATCATAATTATCATTCTTAAACTTCAAAACTTTAGTAATATCAGTTTGAGCTGGATTTGTTTGCGCTTGAACTGTTAAAGCACTTAGAAATAAAAAAGTCGCAAATAATATTGATTTCATAGTTGTCATTTAAAGGTTAAAGATAATTTAATCTTCTAAATCTCCAAACTTACCATTTTCATAATCTTCAAAAGCTTGTAAAATTTCTTGGCGCGTATTCATCACAAATGGGCCATGTGCCGCAATAGTTTCTCTTAAAGGTTCACCTGATAGAATTAATACTACAGCATCTTCACTTGCCTTTATTGAAAAGGTTTCCCCTTTATTGGTAAATAATGCAAAATGATCTAATGGAATACCTTCAGTTTCATTCACAATAACTGACCCCTCAATAACTAATAAACAAGTGTTATAATTTGCTGGAAAACTAAAACTTGCTTCGCCTCCCATAACCAATTTTGCATTCATTAAATGTACTGGAGAAAAAGTACTAGCTGCTCCATTATTGCCATCATAATTTCCTGCGATCACTTCAATGAAACCGCCATTATTTGGAACTGGAATTTTAGGTATTTGTGCATTTGAAATTGTTTGGTATTTTGGAGTGGACATTTTATCCTTTGCAGGTAAATTCACCCACAACTGTACCATTTGAAAATCACCACCTGTTTTACTAAATGCTTCACTATGGTATTCTTTATGTAAAACCCCACTGGCAGCGGTCATCCATTGAACATCACCTTCGGCAATCACACCACCACCACCACTACTATCATGATGTGCTACACTTCCTTTATAGGCAACAGTAACTGTTTCAAAACCTCTATGTGGATGCACTCCAACACCTTTTGCTTTACTAGGACTTGGTGGAAAATAAAACTTAGCTCCATAATCCAACATGATAAATGGATCCATTCTTTGCATGGTTAAACCATATGCACTTGGAATAAAATTATGTACTCTAAATCCATCTCCAACATAATGTGGTTCCCTAGGAGCCAACACCATTTCAACTTGCTTTACTGACATAGCAACGGTTTATTTACAATTATTTTAATCTGATTTTCATCACTACTTTTCTAATTTTTCCTTCCCCAATCATTGGTGCATGTACATCTTCAGGAAAATAGATTCCAAATTGCCCAGGGTATAATTTGAAGAAGAAGTCTGGTGCATCTTCATAAAATAGCACATCTTTCTTAGCATTATATTCCCCTCTTGGCTCTACACAAGTTAATCTAGATTTATAGCCAACTGTTTCTAATCCACCGAAAACATATTGGATATCAATATAAGTATTATGACATTCAAATTCCGAAGTTGAATCCAACATAGCAACGCCATTGTCATTAACCACCATAGCATAAATATGATCCCCATCTATTTCATATTTACCTGGTTTAATATTTTCAAAATCGGTGGAAGTTAAATAGGCAAATGCTTTTTCAAATCGAGGGTGAACATTCACATATTTATTAATATTATTTAAATCATCTAGAATCATATTGTTAATTTATTTGTCGTTGTTTATTATTTTTTCTTTTTAGCAATAGTTGCACTTTTTGAAATAGCAGACTCAGGAGTTTCAATTTTTTCAACTACCAATAAATCCACCAAATCTATATTCATAGGAAGTTGTCCCACTTTAACAATCGCACGTTTTCCTTTTATCTCAAGCACTTCCCCCACCTGATAATTTTTCTTTAGTTTAACAGTAGCACCCACTACAATTGGAGCATTAGTTTCTTTAAAATTTTTATCAACTTTCTTAGCTAGTTTATTGATTACAATGGCATCATTCTTTTTGAATAATAAATTGAAAAGGGTTTTCATCACCTCCTCTTTCTTTTCACTCTTTTTCCAATCCAATGCAATTTGTTTCAACTGCCTTTCCATTTCCTTATTGTAAGCAAACTTCTCTTCGGCTACCCTGTTTTGTTCTTTTAGTAAACTTATTTGCTGATGATGTTTTTCCTTGTCTAATATTTGTGTAAGCGATTGTTTTAAGGCATCATTCTCTTTTAATTTCTTATGTAATTCTTTACGTTCTTGTTGAACCAATTGCAAATCCTGTTCAGTTCTATTTAACAACTTATCCAATTCAAAATGGTGCGTGTCCACCAATTTACGCGCGCGATTGATTAAGTGTTTTGGCAAACCAATTCGTTCCGCAATGGCAAATGTGTAAGAGCTTCCTGGCTTACCAATTACCAATTGATACAAGGGCTCTAATTTAACCTCATCAAATTGCATGGCACCATTCACAATACCTTTATTGTGATTGGCCATTACTTTTAAATTCAAATAATGCGTCGTCACAATACCTTGAGCATGCTTATGTGACAATTCTTCCAAAATAACTTCCGCAAAAGCTCCCCCTAAATGAGGGTCTGAACCACTACCTAGTTCATCAATAAAAAACATGGTCTTCCCATTTGCATTTTCTATAAAATGCTTCATGTGCATTAAATGACTCGAATAAGTACTTAATTCAAAAGCCAGATTTTGAGTATCGCCTAATTGAATAAATAATTGTTTATAAATACCCATTTGCGAAGTTGGATTCATAGGCACCAATAATCCACTCTGCATCATCACTTGGTTTAAACCCAAGGTTTTCATGGAAACCGTTTTACCTCCAGCGTTAGGTCCACTAATAATTAAAATTCTAGCTTCATCATCTAAATGTAAATTAACAGGTATTGTTTTTTTACCAGAAGATTTATTATACAAATACAAGAGCGGATGATACGCATCAATTAATTGAGAAGTCGCATTATTTTGCACCATGGGCATATGTGCATTCATATCAATTGCTAATATGGCTTTTGCACGAATAAAATCAAATATGCCCACCATTTGTATATAACTCAATAGCAATGCAGAATATGGAGCTAACTGAGAAGTTAGTAATCTCAAAACTCTTTGAACTTCTTTTTGCTCGTCCTGCTCTAATCCATACAATTCATTATTCAATTCAATGGTTTCTTCCGGTTCAATAAATGCAGTTTTTCTACTATCACTTTCCCCATGCAAGAAACCTTTTACCTGACGTTTGTACTCTGAAAAAACTGCAACTACCCTACGGCCATTGCTAAAACTTTCATCAATATCGGCAGTATATCCTGCCTTCGCTAATCGATGAATTACTTTATCAAAAATGCGTCTTAACTCCTGACGTTTTTTATACAATTGCATTCGAATCTTAGCCAAGTCATCCGATGCATTGTCTTTTACATTACCACGATCATCAATAATGATATCAATACTTTCAACAATTGTTTTTTCATAATAACTATCTCCAATCACTTCATACATATTGGCATATGCTTGCATGCGCTCCCCGTCAAACCATTTGAAAATATTTCCAGTATGTTCAGTTAATCTGCGCACCAACAACCATTGCTCCCCTGTTAATTGTGCTCCAGGAATGCCTAATAATTTTAGGTCCTTTCTAATATCTAATACAAAGTCAGTTGGGAAATATTGATTGGCAGATTTAATGTATTTATATTCCTCGGTTTGCTTTAAAGCTGTTTGAATATACTTTAGATGGGTATGAATACGCATATCCTGAACCAACTCCTTTCCAATAGTCGTTTGACAATGTCCCAATAAAATGGCATTGATTTTATCAAATTCTAATTGGGTTAAGGCATTTTCGGGATAAACTCTCATATAATAGTTGGCTGCAAATTTACTTAAATAAACATTAACAGCATTTGAACAAATATAGTAGCAGATTGTTTTAAATTACACCTTCATTCCTTACTTATGAAAACAATTATTAGCGGTTTATTAGTGATTACTGCATTTTTAGGCCTTCAAGCCTGTGCACAATCCAATAAAACCAATTTAAAAGACAAAAACACAAAAAATATCGACATGACAAATACAGAAACCATCACACTGGGATCAGGCTGCTTTTGGTGTACCGAAGCCATTTATCAAAGATTAGAAGGGGTTGTAAAAGTAACGAGTGGTTACAGTGGCGGACATATTGAAAACCCAACTTACGAGCAGGTATGTGATAAAACAACTGGACATGCCGAAGTTTGTCAAATTACCTATGACACAACGAAAATTAGCTTGGATGATATCCTTGCCGTTTTTTGGAAAACTCATGATCCAACTACCCCTAATCAACAAGGGAATGATGTTGGGCCTCAATATCGTAGTGCTGTTTTTTATCACAATGAACACCAAAAAGAAGTGGCAGAAAAATACAAGGCCGAGTTGATTGCTGCTAAAGCTTGGGATAAACCAATTATTACTGAAATTACTGCTTTCACTAAATTTTATTCAGCAGAAAGCTATCACCAAAACTATTATAATAACAATACCTACCAAGGATATTGTCGTTACGTGATTGGACCCAAATTGGAGAAATTCGAAAAAGTATTTAAGGATAAATTAAAGAAAGACGGTTCTCAATAATTTTTCGAGATTAGGCTTTTTGTGTATTTTTAAAATTCAATATTCACTTTTATTATGAAACAACTAACCATCCTATTTTCTGTAATACTATTGGGCTTATTAGTTAATGCCCAGCCCGTTTTTACAAAAGCAGATACACTCCGTGGAAGCTTAAATGAAAATAGAGATTGGTTTGATATTTTACATTATTATATTAGGGTAATACCAGAAATTGAAAATAAAACAATTTCAGGTAATGTAATATGGACAGCAAAAGCAATAAAGGCTTCCAAAAACATACAAATTGATTTACAACAACCATTAATAATAGATAGTATAAGATTTAATGATGGAGCAGTAGATAAAAATCAACGTTATATTCATAAATGGACTAAACTTCAATTTTTAAGAAATCAAAATGTGGCAATTGCAACATTAGATAAATCGATTGAAATAAATAGTGAATTCTGTATATGGATATATTATCATGGCACTCCTCGCGAAGCAGTAAGACCCCCATGGGATGGAGGGTGGATTTGGAAAAAAGATGCCAATGGTAAACCATGGGTATCTGTAGCTTGTCAGGGCTTGGGCGCTTCCGTTTGGTATCCATGTAAAGATGTTCAATCAGATGAACCAGATAATGGAGCCTCAATTACAATGTATGCTCCGCAGGGTACTATTATGATTTCTAACGGCAGACCTATAATTGGTGATGATGAAAATCTGTATGGTTGGTTTGTTAAAAACCCAATCAATAATTACAATATCATCCCCTATATTGGTGATTATGTTGGCTGGAATGAAAAATACAAAGGATTAAAAGGCGATTTAGATTTACACTATTGGTCATTAAGAGAAGATTCTGCAAAAGCAAGAAAACAATACACGCAGGTGAAAGACATGCTTAAAGCTTTTGAGTATTGGTTTGGCCCTTATCCTTTTTATGAAGATGGTTATCAAATTATTCAAAGCCCGCATTTAGGCATGGAGCATCAGTCAGCCATTGCTTATGGAAATAAATTCGCCAATGGATATTTAGGGCGCGATTTATCAGGATCTGGCTGGGGTTTAAAATGGGACTATATAATTGTACATGAAAGTGGACATGAGTGGTTTGCCAATAATATCACTACAAAAGATATTGCAGATATGTGGGTGCATGAGGGTTTTACAAGCTATTCTGAAACCTTGTACACTGAATATTATTATGGAAAGGAAGCTGGAGATGATTATACTTATGGTTTAAGAAAAAGGATCATGAATGATGGATCCATTATAGGACATTACGGAGTAAATAATGAAGGAAGTAGCGATATGTATGCAAAAGGTGCAGTGATGTTGCATAGCATCAGAAAGTCTATTAATAATGATAGTTTATTTAGATCTATTTTAATTGGATTAAATAAAGACTTTTATCATCAAACGGTGACTACGGATGAAATTGAAAATTATATTTCAAAAAAATCGGGCATTAATTTTAGCAAAGTATTTGATCAATATTTAAGAACTGTTCAAATACCTGTGTTTTCCTACAGCTATGATAAAAAGGAAAAAATATTAACCTACCAATGGAAAAATTGTGTGAAAGGTTTTGACCAACCATTGCATTTTAAATACGAGGGTCAACAATTTGATTTTTTACCGGCAGATTATATTCCTCAAAAGCGTTTAATTAAATTAGATAACTTTAATGAAACCGCATTTGGGGAAGCTATTAAGCGACTATATTATGTTCAAATAAATAATGAAAACGCAGTTAAATAAATAACTCAAAAAAAAATTATTTAGCCAAGTTAGGCAATCTACCCATACTGTATAAAGTACGCTGATAATAGGGTTCAGACAAATCGCTAATGGTCACACCATTACGAACCGAAGCATGTACAAATTTATTATTCGACAAATAAATGCCTACATGCGAAATTTTATTAGGTCCTTCTGTTTTAAAAAAGATTAAATCTCCTTCCTTTAAATCCTCCCAATTAATTCTGGAAGTTTGCTCGTATTGTTCTGCAGCAGTACGCTTTAAATTAATATTATATGCACCTTGCATCACATCTAAAGTAAAATAAGAGCAGTCTACCCCATTTTTAGTACTTCCACCGTAATTATAAGGGGTACCGTACCATTCATCTATTTTCTTTAACAGTGGGATATTGCCAATGGATTCAACAGCCACATCCATTTTGATGGAATACTTTAATTGAAGCCAATTTGCTTTTTCTACTTCAGATAAATTTGATGGCATTATTTCATTATCTACACTAGCCACATTCAATGGTTCAGATGCAATTCCAATACTAGATTTTTTAATGAAAACTTTACCAGGAGTAACTGAAAGATTATCTAAGAATTGTATTTCTTGATTATCATCAGCAACATTGCTTGCTACTGCATTAGATTTTGGAAATTTTAAATTTGAAACGGCAGCTTTAGTAGAATTACCCACTTTTTGGATAGTACTACAACTACCCAAAAAAACCATTAAGGAAAGGGAAAATAATATTTTATGCCTATTTGAAATTTTCATCTGATGCAAGTTAAGTCAAGAAACGCAATATAGGTATGAATTACATCAATTTTAACCGATTTTTGTGGAAAATTAGGCCATTTTTTAAACGACGATTTGACGATATTTGCATACTTAGTCCAATCCTATATGCCTACATTTTCGCACCTCCACGTTCATACTCAATATTCTTTACTAGATGGTGCTGCATCCATTGACGGTTTATATGAAAAAGCCATCAATGATAATATGCCTGCTTTGGCAATTACAGACCACGGAAATATGTTTGGCGCATTCAATTTTGTGAGTCAGGCATGGAAAAAAACAAAGGTGGTTGGAAAGGATAAAAATGGCAAAGACATTTTAGAGCCATTGGTAAAACCAATTGTTGGATGTGAGTTTTATATGGTAAAGGATCGCCACATAAAACAGTTTACGAAGGAAGCTAAGGATGATCGATTTCACCAAGTGCTCTTGGCTAAAAATGCAATTGGTTATCAAAATTTAATTAAACTTACTTCGCTCGGATACATTGAAGGAATGTATAGTAAGTATCCACGTATCGATAAAGAATTGATCTTAAAACACCATGAAGGTATTATTGCAACTACCTGTTGTATTGGAGCACATGTACCTCAATATATTTTAAGACATGGTGAGGAAGAAGCTGAAAAAGAATTCAAATGGTGGTTTGATATTTTTGGAGAGGATTATTATATCGAATTACAAAGACACCAGATACCAGAACAAGAAACGATTAATGCTACCCTTTTAAAGTTTGCAAAAAAGTATAATGTAAAAGTTATTGCTACAAATGATAGCCATTATATTAATGAGGATGACGCTAATGCGCATGATATTTTATTGTGTGTAAATACTGGAGAGAAACAATCTACTCCAGGGTTTGATGATTTTGTAAATGATGAGCTACAAGTAAAAAACCGAAGATTTAAATTTCCAAATAATGAGTTTTATTTTAAGACTCAAAGTGAAATGATTGAGCTTTTTAGCGATATCCCAGAAGCCATTGATAACACCAATGCGATCGTTGATAAAGTTGAAGTGTTAAATTTAAAGAAAGACATTCTCCTACCCGCTTTCCCAATTCCTAAAGAATTTCAGGTGCATAAGGATGCCAACATGAATCAATGGGAATTTTTAAAACATATTACTTGGGAAGGTGCCAATAAAAGATACCCCGAAATCACGGATGAAATTAGAGAGCGTATCGATTTTGAATTGTTTACGATTCAAACCATGGGTTTTGCGGGTTACTTTTTAATTGTTGGTGACTTTATTAAAGCAGGTCGTGAGATGGATGTATTTGTTGGACCCGGTCGTGGTTCTGCAGCTGGTAGTGTGGTTGCCTATTGTATTGGTATTACAAATATTGATCCCATTAAATATCAATTACTATTTGAGCGTTTCTTAAATCCGGATCGTAAGAGCATGCCCGATATAGATACGGACTTTGATGATGAAGGCCGTCAAAAAGTGATTGATTATGTAGTTGATAAATATGGTAAAGAACAGGTTGCACAAATTATTACTTATGGTACGATGGCTGCAAAAAGTAGTATCAAAGACGTTGCCCGAGTAATGGATTTGCCTTTATCAGAATCTAACTTACTAGCAAAATTGGTTCCTGATAAACCGGGTACCGAATTGCGCCGTTGTTTGCACGCTCCTATAACTGCTCGTGAAGGTGATAAATCATTGGCTGAAAAAGAAGGTTATCAATCAGATGATATTGATAACATTAAAAAATTAAGAGAAATATATAATGGTGATGATTTAAGAGCCTTGGTTTTACATGAAGCTGAAAAATTAGAAGGATCTATTCGAAATACGGGTATACATGCTGCAGGTATTATCATTGCGCCAAAGGATTTAACCGAAATCATGCCGGTGGCCACTGCAAAGGATTCTACTTTATGGGTAACCCAAATTGAAGGTTCTGTAATTGAAAAAGCAGGTGTAATAAAAATGGACTTTTTGGGTTTAAAGACCCTCTCTATTTTAAAGACTGCGCTTGAATTGATCAAACAAAATCATGGAATAAAAATTGATCTAGACAATATTGCTTTGGACGATGAAAAAACTTTTCAGTTATATCAAAAAGGGGAAACCAATGCAACATTCCAATTTGAATCTCCTGGAATGCAAAAACATTTACGTGATTTAAAGCCAGATAAGTTTGCCGATTTAATTGCCATGAACGCATTATATCGTCCAGGACCAATGGCATACATTCCTAACTTTATTGAAAGAAAACACGGTCGTGAAATCATTAAATATGACCTACCAGAAATGGAGGAATATTTAGCAGACACCTATGGTATTACCGTGTATCAAGAGCAGGTAATGTTGCTGAGTCAAAAAATTGGCGGATTTACAAAAGGTGATGCCGATGTACTTCGAAAAGCGATGGGTAAAAAGCAAAAATCGGTGCTGGATAAAATGAAAGCACAGTTTATTGCAGGTGCGGTAAAGAATGGACATCCTGAAAATATATTAGATAAAATTTGGACCGACTGGGAAGCATTTGCACAATATGCATTCAACAAATCTCACTCCACTTGTTATGCCTTTGTAGCCTATCAAACCGCTTATTTAAAAGCACATTATCCTGGTGAATATATGTCAGCTGTTTTGAATCATGCGGGCAGTATTGACAAAATCACCTTCTTTATGGAAGAGTGTAAAAGAATGGGCATTAAAGTATTAGGTCCGGACATCAATGAATCTTTAAAAGGTTTCTCTGTAAATAAACAAGGACAAATTCGAT
>Ga0007825_1000217_pt1 | contig 18002 bp, 11 predicted proteins | sample CryBogCBE13Jul09_FD_71229 | JGI IMG/M metagenome (GOLD analysis project Ga0007825, IMG submission 71229) | Freshwater microbial communities from Crystal Bog, Wisconsin, USA - CBE13Jul09 | ecosystem: Environmental > Aquatic > Freshwater > Lake | place: Crystal Bog, Wisconsin, USA | collected... | reverse complement strand
TGGTGGCTCAGTTATCGGACCTCGGCTTTGACGGTTTTAATGAGGAAGAGGCGGCTACTGGCATTAATAATGGAGTAGGCATGAGCAGTATCTTAGGGACATCGGCTGGTTTAGGAGCTAGAGCTGGACATTGTAAGACCTTTATTTTAGCAAGTGAATATTTTGAAAATTATATTGAAATTGAATTAAATAATATATTTAAACAACATCATTTAACTTATTTAAAATCAATTGTTAAAGAAGAAAATTGGAATGCCATTTGGGAGTCTAATTTCGAGCCGGTTAGGGTAGATGACTTCGTAGGTATACGTGCTAATTTTCATCCTCATTTTGATCCGCCGGTTCAATATGAAATAAATATTACCCCTAAAATGAGCTTTGGGACAGGGCATCATGGAACTACTTTTACAGTGATGCAAATGATGCAGGAAATGAATTTTGAGGGTAAGTCTGTATATGATTTTGGAACTGGAACTGGGATTTTGGCCATTTTAGCCGAAAAGATGGGGGCAACTGAGGTGTTAGCCGTTGATAATGATGATTGGTGTATTGAAAATGCCAATGAAAACTTAGAAGCTAATGAAAGTACTCATATCCATGTTGAAAAAGTAGCTTCCGCTATTCAAATTAGAACTTTTGATATTATTTTAGCCAATGTCAACAGGCACATTATAGAGGCTAATATGGTGGAACTTACCAAAGTGAGCAATAATGATAGCTTTTTAGTGCTAAGTGGTTTACTAATTGAGGATCAACAAGATATGATCAATTTAGCTACTCAAAATGGCTGGAATTTTCTTAAAATCAAACAAAAAGAGGGCTGGATTAGCCTACTTTTTGACAAAAAGTAGTCCGGTATTCTCATAGACTTTTGCCTAATTTGAGGCTATGTTAACAAATCATTAAACTTTTTGGTCGTATATTTGTATGTCCAACTTTTGAACACATGAACGAATCTATTTTAGTCATTTTAGCTTATTTGATTGGATCTATACCAACCTCGGTATGGGTTAGCAAGTCTATTTTTAATTTTGATATTAGAGATTACGGAAGTGGAAACGCCGGAGCGACTAACTCTTTTAGGATATTAGGTCCAAAGTGGGGTAGCTTCGTAATGTTTATTGACGTATTAAAAGGAGTGATTGCAACTTCATTATATATTTTAATTCCTTATTATTTAACCAATGAATTGGAAAGAACCAACTTCATGATTATTTTAGGATTAGCTGCAGTGGTAGGACATATTTTCCCCATCTGGGCTGGATTTAGAGGTGGAAAAGGGGTTGCGACTATTTTAGGGATGGCATTGGCAATTCAACCAGCGGTGGCTTTACTTTGCTTGGTGGTATTTGCTTTTACTTTATTTACTACGCGTTTTGTATCATTAAGCTCTATGTTGGCAGGTGTTGCCTTTATGGTGTTGATATTATTCATATTTGATGAGAAGGAAACTTTATATCGACTATTTGCTATAATCGTAGCTTTCATGGTCATTGTGACCCATCAAAAGAACATTACCCGTTTATTAAACGGTACCGAAAACAAGGTTCCCTTGTTTAGAAAAAAGAATAAAACCAATCAGGCTTAATTATCTGATTTTCAATTAGTTGTATCTTTTTATTGAATTACTATTTATTCTAGCTTAGAATTTAGTAACTTCGCTCTCCCTTAAATAATTTACTCATGACAGGACCTCAGCATATTTTAGAGAAGTTGCAGTTGAAAGAAGAGAAAAATTTACTAATTCAAGGGTTGCCTTCTTCTATTGAGAAACAATTCGCAAAATTAAATTACAATAAGAACATTACTCCTTTGTTAAAAACTAGGAAGATTGACTTTGCTTTAATTTTTGCAATTAACCAATTACAGCTTAACAATATCTTAAAGGAAGTATTTTCTGCATTACATCCAGAAAGTAAACTTTGGATTTCATATCCTAAAACAACTTCTAAAATTGTTTCTGATTTAAATAGAGACGCAAGCTGGGAGATTCTTTCTAAAAATGATTACGAGGCTATTCGCCAAGTTACTTTGGATCACGTTTGGACTGCAATGCGCTTTAAGAAAGTAGATCAGTTGCCAAACAAGAACAGAACATTTGTTGAGTTTAAAGCTGCCGATATTAAAGTGGATGATTTTGAAAAAAGAATCATTGCCTTACCTATCGAATTGGATAAAATCTTAGCTGCGCATGATGAGGCTAGAGACTTTTTTGCCACTTTATCCGTAATCAACCAAAAGGAATATTTGTCATGGATACAAGGTGCTAAAAAAGAAGAGACAAAGCAAAAGCGTTTAGAAGCTACTTTAGAAAAATTATTAGCCGGCAAAAACAATCCTTCAGAAAAGTAGTCAGGCCAGGTAGGTATAAAAATATTGATTTATAGATCAGTTAGTAAGTACAAAAATCCCTTAATTTATTAGGGGATTTTTTATTTGAGGTAATTATTTGAGGTAATTATTTGGAGATATTGCTTATTTATAAATTACCGTACCAATGGTAGAGGTTAATTCCTTCTCTATATCCTTTAAATGCTTATGAATTTGCAATAACTGAATTTGTTCAGCATCAGGAGCATGCTCTAAATCGGCCTGATTTTGAGCAATCATCTTTTTGATTTTACGCAGTTTAAAGTATAAAAGCGTGATATCAATTTCGACCATAATATCCTTGGGCTCTTCTTTCTTTTTAATGCCTAACTTTTCATTCCATCTTAAGCTTAATTCTTGCTCGGGCTCTAATAATGTAACCACCCATTTTTGAACACGTTCATCGGGATGGTATTGCATGGTTTTGCCATCAGGTAATTTACCATCATAAAACCATTGCTTGTAGGCATCCATTAAATAAATCATTTCGCTATTCTCTAATGGGAAACCTTCAATTTCATCAAATATATATTGGGCAATGAATTTGCCTTCCTTGTTTTGTTCAATTCCGTTTTCAATAATTAGCTTCACCAAATTCTTTTCATGCGCTAAATCACGATCGGTAATTAAATCAAAATTAGTGTCTTCTTGTTCAGCAGGAGGGAAGCTTGGCATAAGAATGGCCGCTTCATCATAGCTCATCTTTTTTTCTTCCTTTACAATCTTATCTCGCTTAAATTTATTCACTAACTGCGTAAGTCCCGTCTCATCAATACGTAATAGGGAACTACACTTTCTTACATATTCTTGTAGCTTAGTGAAATCCTCCGCCTTATTAATTTTACTTAGTGTTTCAGCAATCTGATTCACTAAAATATTTTTCTTATTTAAGTCGCCTCCAACATCCTTTAACTGCACTTCCAATTGGAAAAGGACAAAGTCTTTTTTATTGTTTTTTACAAATTCTCTAAAGGCATCAGGGCCCACTTTGTTTACATAACTATCTGGATCCTCTTTATCTGGAATCAAAACCAATTGCACATTCAATCCTTCTTCCAAAGCCATATCCAATCCACGCAAAGCTGCTTTAACACCAGCACTATCGCCATCGTAAATAATGGTTAGGTTTTGGGTATACTTTTTAATGAGTCTTAATTGGTCAATGGTTAAAGATGTACCACCACTAGCCACCACATTTTCAATGCCGGCTTGGTGTAAACTTACCACATCGGTATAACCTTCCACCAATAAACATTCATCATTACTGTTAATGGAATTACGCGCAAAATAGGATCCGTAAAGGATTTTACTTTTTACATAAATCTCATTCTCCGGGGTATTGATATACTTTGGAGACTTATCATTTTTTGCAATTTGTCTTGCACCAAATCCAATAATTTTTCCCGTCGTATTATGAATAGGGAAAATGATGCGATCTCTATAATTGTCCTGCCATTCTCCATTGCGTTCCACCACTAGGCCGGTACGCGCAAATAATTCAGGATTAAATTGATTTTGTATTAAAGCCTTAGCCAATCCATCACGATCGGCCGGGTTGTATCCAATTTTAAATTTCTCAACAATAGGTTTCAAGAAACCTCTATGTTGCATATAGCTCTGTGCAATTACAGATCCATTTTCGGTTTCCCAATATTGTTTGGTAAACCAATCCATTGCAAAATGGTTGATGGCATAAATACTATCTGCTACCTGTTGTGCAATTTTTTGTGCAGGGCTGGTCTCTGTTTCTTCAATCTCAATATTATACCTTGCAGCCAACCATCTTAAAGCCTCAACATAACTGTACTTTTCGTGCTCCATCAAAAAAGTGATGGTATTACCGCTTTTGCCACAACCAAAACACTTATAAATTTCTTTGGCAGGTGAAACGGTAAAAGAAGGAGATTTTTCGTTGTGGAAAGGGCAGTTGCCTAAGTAGTTAGTGCCTCGCTTTTTTAATTTCACAAATTCCCCAACAACATCAATGATGTCAATTCGGCTGGTAATTTGTTGAATGGTTTGCGAGGTAATCATGAAGGCGAAAATAAAACTTAATCTTCGTTTGGAAGTGAAAATTCCATGTCATCGCTATCTAATAATTCACGTTCAATTTCTTCCATTTGAACAATATCCCATGCCTCGGACTCGGTTGGGGTCATATTCAATAAATCGGCATAGTCTGTTTTATCCAATATATCTTGTAATTGATCCGAAAGGGCACAAACCACAAATGAAGTGTTTTGCTCATAAAACTGCCCTTGGGACTTAGCTATTTGTTCAATAATGGCCTCATCCCAGTTTTGGACCAATTTTAGGTTAAGTATAAGGTTATTGGGGGCTGTATTTCCCAATTTCGTAGTCAAATTGTCCAATTCAGTTACTAGATTTGACAAAAGTTCCTTGTTTTCTATAGTAATTACAGTGAATTTTTCCTTTGTGGCGGTTTGGTATAGAATTTGACTCATAATAAATGTTAATAACAAGGGTAAGAAGACATACTTTAAGGCAAAAATATTCGTTATTCTTGATAACAGCTCCAATTAAATTTATGGATAATAATTTTTCAACACAAGTTAAGGAAATCATCTCTTATAGCCGAGAGGAAGCATTGAGATTAGGTAATGACTTTATTGGGGCCGAGCACCTTATGCTAGGACTTATTAGAGATCAGGAAAATACGGCTATCAAGGTATTGAAGCAGTTGAATGTGAATTTGACTGAATTAAGAAAAGAGATTGAATTAGCGGTTAAGGATAAGTCAGGTAAGAATGTAGCGAATATCAATAGTTTGCCATTAACAAAGCAAGCTGAAAAGGTAATTCGTGTTACTGTTTTAGAAGCAAAGGCATTAAAAAGCCCAATGGTTGAAACGGAGCATTTATTACTTAGTATTTTAAAAAACAAAGAAAACATTGCGACGCAAATTTTAAATCACTTTGATGTGGATTATGATTTGTTCCGTAATGAATTAGGTATGGTAGGTTCTTCACCTTCGGGTTTAGAAGATACTGACAGACCTTCTCGTTCAGGTCGTTCATCAGAATCACCTCGTAATGAATTTTCGGATGAGCCGGATGATGATTTTGAAGATGATAAGCGTGGTCCTTTTGGTGCTGGTTCAAAACCAAAATCTGGGACTCCTAATAAATCAAAGACACCTGTATTAGATAATTTTGGACGTGACATTACAAAGCTTGCCGAGATGGATGCCTTGGATCCAATTGTGGGTCGTGAAGCAGAAATTGAAAGAGTAAGTCAAATTTTAAGTCGTCGTAAAAAGAACAATCCTATTTTAATTGGTGAGCCGGGGGTGGGTAAGACGGCTATTGTGGAAGGATTGGCTTTGAGAATTGTTCAAAGAAAAGTAAGCCGCGTTTTATTTGATAAACGTGTTATTTCATTGGATTTGGCTGCATTAGTTGCCGGTACAAAATACCGTGGTCAATTTGAAGAGCGTATGAAAGCCATCATGAATGAGCTAGAGAAAAACAGAGACGTAATTTTATTTATTGACGAAATACATACCATTGTTGGTGCTGGTGGAGCAAGTGGTTCATTAGATGCATCAAATATCTTTAAGCCTGCATTGGCAAGAGGTGAGTTGCAATGTATTGGTGCTTCAACATTAGACGAGTACAGAATGCATATCGAAAAAGATGGTGCATTGGATCGTCGTTTCCAAAAAGTAATTATTGAGCCACCAAGTGTGGAAGATACCATCACGATATTAAACAATATCAAATCTAAATACGAGGATTATCATAGCGTTACTTATGATCAAGAAGCGATTGAAGCTTGTGTGAAATTAAGTGATCGTTATATGACAGATCGTTTATTGCCGGACAAAGCAATTGATGTATTGGATGAAGTGGGTGCGCGTGTGCATTTAAAAAACATTAGCGTTCCTCAGGATATTGTTGAACTTGAAAAGCAAATTGAAGCAGTTAAGGAAGAAAAGAATAAAGTGGTGAAGAGCCAACGTTTTGAAGAAGCTGCAAGTTTAAGAGATACCGAAAAGAAATTGGGAGAGGCATTAGAAAAAGCTAAATTAAATTGGGAGGAAGAAAGCAAAACTGCACGTTTCCCAATTAATGAAGAAAATATTGCCGAAGTAATTAGCATGATGACAGGTATTCCTGTAAAGCGTATGGTAGAAGCGGAAACAACTAAGTTACGCAAGATGGCCGACGACATGAAAGGAATGGTGATAGGACAGGATGATGCTATTAGTAAAGTAGTAAAAGCGATTCAAAGAAATAGAGTAGGTTTAAAAGATCCTAAAAAACCAATCGGTACTTTTATTTTCTTAGGACCAACCGGTGTAGGTAAAACAGAATTAGCGCGCGCATTAGCAAGAAATATGTTTGACTCCGAAGATGCTTTAATCCGCATTGATATGAGTGAGTACATGGAAAAATTTGCAGTGTCTCGTTTAATTGGTGCGCCTCCGGGATATGTGGGTTATGAAGAAGGTGGTCAATTAACAGAGAAAGTGCGTCGTAAGCCTTACTGCGTAATCCTTTTAGACGAAATTGAAAAAGCACATCCAGATATTTATAATATTTTATTACAAGTATTAGATGATGGTATTTTAACGGATGGTTTGGGTCGAAAAATTGATTTTAAAAATACCATGATCATTATGACTTCCAATATTGGCGCACGTCAATTGAAAGAGTTTGGTGATGGTGTTGGATTTGCAACGGCTACAAGAGTTCAACAAACTGAAGAAAACAATCGTTCTGTTATTGAGAAAGCGTTAAAGCGTACTTTCTCTCCAGAGTTCTTAAATAGAATTGATGACGTAATTGTATTTAACTCATTGACTAAAGAAAATATCTATTTGATTATAGATATCATCATGAAAAATGTGTTGAGTAGATTAGTGAATTTAGGATTGAACCTGGTAATTTCTGAAGCAGCAAAAGAATTCATTGCGGACAAAGGATACGATGTTCAGTTTGGCGCAAGACCTTTACATAGAGCCATTCAAAAATATATTGAAGATCCATTGGCGGAAGAAATTTTAAATGCAAGTGTTAAGGAAGGAGATGTTTTAGTAGGAGATTTAAATGCAGATAAAACTGGCTTAACTTTTACATTACAAAAAAAGGAAAAAGTAGAAAAGCCAGAGAAAGTAGCTAAGGAACCAAAAGAACCGAAAGAGCCAAAAGCCCCGAAAGAACCAAAAGCAGAATAAACATTTGATTTATTTCGTGCCCCAACGATATCCTTTGGCATCTAATCCCGCAAGGTCTAAAATTCTATGCACCACTGTGTAAGCAACTTCCTCAATAGTTTGTGGCTTGTTATAAAAACTTGGAGTGGCCGGACATATAATACCTCCAGCCAAAGTAACGGTTTCCATATTTTTGATATGGATTAAGTTGTATGGTGTTTCTCTCGCTACTAATATTAGTTTTCTGCGTTCCTTTAAAATCACGTCTGCTGCTCTAGTGCTTAAATCATCGCTCACTCCACTGGCAATCCTACCTAACATACCCATACTACATGGGATTGCAATCATGATATTGTATTTGGCCGATCCCGATGCAAAAGGTGCGTTAAAGTCGTTTTTGGCGTAAAATTCAAAAGGGTAGTTGGCATAATCTTTATTGCCCAATTCGGTTTCCCATACTATTTTGGCATTATCGCTCATTACCACTCCAACTGCCTCATATTGATCCTTGATTTTAACAAGGCAATCCAATAAGCATTTAGCATAAATGGCTCCACTAGCTCCTGTAATTGATACGATAATTTTGTTCATATAGATGTAACAAAATTAGGAAGGAATTGTTGAATTATTTCCAAGTGGAAATATCTGGGGTATATCCAATAACTTGGAAATTGTATTTTCTCGTGCTGTTTTCGGTATAATAAGCGCCTCTTTTGGTATAAATAGCAATGGCACCATTACCTGTGGGACCACCACTCATTGGAGGAAACACTTTTACCATTGCAATGTCGTTGGTATTTACATAACTTGCCATTTCGTTTTCTACTTTAAACTCATCTAAGTAAACATCCACATTGGTTTCTCTCCATTTAAGGTTATAATTACCAAAAGCATCACGGTTTACTTTTAAGCCAGCAACCCTGCCTTGAAGAAAACTAAAAATATCCATGGCATTGCCAATTTGGGTGCCTTCAATCCCATCAAATATTTGGGGGAACCCAAATTTGAATAAACCGCTTGCATATTCTTCATCAAATAGCTCTACTTTTTTCTTTGCAACCGATTTTACCGTTACTTCATTTAAAGTAAATTTCTTATTCGTATTAGGGTCAAATTGGTAATTTTCAGTGATAGCTTTGTCTTTTAATGTATCCATCTTTCCAATAGTTATAAAATCAGTGAAGCGTGCAATAGGAGTGAATGTGCTATCTAAATAAGTTTCTAAATCAATATATAAGCGTTGATTTTTTTTGCCCGTTTCAGAAAATACAATTCTTGCAGTATCTTCAAAAATCATTTTAGGTGTATTGAAATAACCGGATTCCTGTGGGTTTAAAAACCCAATATAGGAGTCCTTGTTTTTTGTCAATAATAAATAATTTATCCCCTTTGATTTTGCATCAAAATCTTTGATCTTTCCTTTAACCCTTAAAAAGTCATTTTGCAATAAATAAGTGATAGCGTACTTGCCATCAGGAATATTATCTCCAATGATAATGCCAGGTGTACTATTCCCATTTATAAGTGGATATCTAAATTTCCATTGTTTCGTTTTTTCTAAATTCTCTATAACAACATTCAATGTAATTTTTGATTTTGCCGGATCTTGGAATTTATAATTACACTCAAAGAATAGGGTATCCTTTTTTTGTAATTCGTGCTTTTCAATAGTAACCGATAAAGTATCTGCGTTATTTGCTTTTGCGCTATTTCCAATTAATAAAAGAAAAAGGAAAAGGAGGGGGGAGGTAATTTTGTACATAAATATAGTATGTACAACAAATTTATATTATTAACATTAAGATTAGCTTAAGGCGCCGTGATATTTAATAATTTGAGGTAGGGGCCCTAAAGGAGAATCAATGATAGTATATATTCTAAATATTATTTTGTTTTAAGGCTTGTTGAACCTCGGACAATTAATTCAGAGTTAATAACAATATTTTCGTTCGCAATAATACTTTTTCTCTTTGCTAAATGTTTGAATAATATAACGGCCGCTTCTTTGCCAATTTCAAATGCAGGTTGAGTGATGGTCGTTAGTGAAGGATTTAATAAATCGGCAGTTCTTAAGTTGGAAAAAGAGATTACTTTTAAATCTTTTGGGATATTAATTTTATTTGAATTGCAAACATGATAAGTGGTCAATGCTAATCTTTCAACAGATGCAAAAATACCATCAGGTTTATTATTTCCGGTTAATATTTTTTTTATTTTTTGTACGTTCTGTTTTTCTTCAGTACCACATTGTATAATTAAAGTTGGATCAAACTTTAAATCATGTTTATTCAAGGCTTCTAAATATCCTTGTTTTCTCTTATGGTCAATGGATAAGTGTTCTGAAATAGACAAGTATGCAATTTTTTTACAGCCTACATTTATTAAATGTTCAGTTGCCATAAAACCACTTGCAAAATCATTCGTTGTAATTTTTGCAGTTTCTATTTCATGACAGATTCTATCAAAAAAAACTACAGGAACGCCTGCTTGAATCAATTCATTTATATGCGCATATTGTGAAGTGTTACTTGAAACTGACATCAAAACTCCATCTACACGTCCATTTATTAAATGGTTTAATATACTTGCTTCTTTTTCTTTATGATCATTAGTAGTATAAATTAAAATATGGTAATTGTATTCTTGAGCAATAGATTCTGCACCACTTATAGCTTGTACAAAATAATTATTCGTAAGCTCAGGTACTACAATGGCAATGGTTTTACTTTTTTGATTCCTTAAAAATCCAGCATAAGGGTTAGGGTTATAACCCATTAATTGAGCCTTGGCTATCACTTTTTTTTTGGTCTCATCGCTTATTTCATAACTATCTCTCAGTGCTTTTGACACAGTTGAAACAGAAATGTTTAATGCTTTCGCCAAATCCTTAAGATTAACCTTAGACATTTTGATAAATTTTCGAAAAATTAAAGAGAATATGCAATAAAACTACGAAAATATAACGAAATCGTTATCGTAATTTAAGTAAAGTGCTTTTGATAATTTATATAATTTGAGCACCTAACAAATTTTGCTTGCTATGAAGAAAGTCAATTTCATTTTTGTCTTTTTATTCATTTGTGTTTTGCATGCTTTTTCACAAAACACAATTGAAGGAATAATAACATCTAAAGACGGTAATCCATTATCTGATGCTACCGTTACAATTTTAAAAACCAACAATTTTGTTGCAACAAACAATCAGGGTAAATTTAAAATTAGTATCCCTACTAATTTAAAATTACCAGTGACTTTGCAAATTTCTAGAGTTGGTTATTTAACAAAAAAATCTTCAATAACAGATTTATCAAAAGCTGTTCAACTTTATCTTGATGAACAAGATCAAACTTTAAATGAAGTAGTAGTTGTAGGTTACGGTTCACAAAAGAAAAGTGATTTGACTGGTTCAGTTGTCTCTTTAAATAGAGAGAAGCTAGAAAGTTTACCTAATAACAACTTTGCTCAAGCTTTAGAAGGAGCTTTGCCAGGTGTTTCTGTTTCAACAGATAACAATAACGCAGAAGGAAATCAAATGAGTATATTAATTGGTGGTCGTAATTCGATTACTGCTGCAACTAGACCACTTATTATTTTTGACGGTGTGCCCTATACTGGAGGATTTTCTGATATCAATCCGCAAGATATTCAATCAATTGAAATATTGAAAGATGCTTCTGCTGTTGCAATTTATGGATCAAGAGGGTCCAATGGAGTAATATTAATTACAGGCAAGTCTGGTAAAAAAGGGAAAATGAAAGTTAATTTGGATATATCTTATGGTACTCAAGAAATAGCTAATAAGCCTAACTTAATGAATCCTAATGATTTTTATAATTTTAAGATTACAAGAAATCCAGGTTCCATTACACCATCTGAAGATTCAATACACAAAGCGCAAGGAGGTGTAAATTGGTATGATTTAGCATCTCAAAAAGGTCAAAGAAGTTCAGCTAATTTATCAGTTGCTGGTGGTACAGATAAAATGACTTATTACCTAGGAATTTCTTCTTTAAATGTTAAAGGAATAGATGTAGGTGACGAATTTAAGAGATATATCTTAAGACCAAGTTTAGATATTAAAGTTAACGAAGCAATTACAGTTGGAACTAATACTACAATTTCTTTTTTAGATAGAAGTGGTACTCCTGCTAATTTAAATGGTACTAATGGTGGTCAAGGTGCAAATACAGCTAACCCACTTACGAATCCATTTAATTCAACAGGACAATATGCAATATATGCATGGCCTGAATATCATTTGATGGGTAATCCAATGAACTATACTTATATATGGAATCAAGATCAATCCAATAAGATTTTTACAAATAATTATGTGAAAATAGAATTACCAATAAAAGGACTTTCTTACAAATTTAACTCAGGAGTTGAATTGACAAGTAGAGGTATTAGAAATACTTGGGGTAGAAATACAACAAAAGGATATGAAGATAATGGAGATGGTCAGGTTACCAATTCATTGGAAAGAAACTTTACTTTGGAAAATATTATTAATTATGAAAGAACTTTTGGTAAACATAGTGTAAACTTAACAGGTTTATACAGCAGTCAAAGTCATGATTATACGAGTGATGATTCTAAAGGAGGAGGATTCCCTAATGTAGATATGAATTTTTCATATAATCTTGATCAATCAGATCCCACAACAAGAAAGTCGAGTAGTTCTTATTATAAAGAAAATCATATCTCAACAATGGGTAGATTAAACTATTCTTACGATAGCAGATACCTAGCAACATTTACTGTGAGAAAAGATGGTTATTCTGGTTTTGGTGTGGATAATAAATATGGCGTTTTCCCTAGTGGTGCGTTAGCTTGGAATATATTACAAGAAAAGTTTATTAAATTACCACAAGCAATCAACCAACTTAAATTAAGAGGTTCCTACGGTATTAATGGTAATGAAGCTGTAAGTGCCTATCAAACTCAAACTACTTTAAAAAGTACGAGTTACTTAATTGGAAGTCCTAGCACTTCTAAGGTTGGATATATTCCATTAACTGCAGGTAATCCTATATTAGCATGGGAGTCAACAAAAAAATATACTGTAGCACTTGATTATGGATTTTTTAATAATCGAATTTTTGGTAGTGTTGAATATTATAGTTCTGAAACTGGTAATCCAGGTTTATTGTTAATGCAACAAGTGTCTCCTATTACTGGTTATACAAGCGTATTATCCAACATTGGAAGAGTTCAGAATAAGGGTATTGAATTTAGTTTGAATACAAAAAATATTGACAAGAAAGACTTTTCTTGGACAACTAATGTTGTAATGGCATATAATATTAACAAGATTCTTGATTTATATGGCAATGGGAAAAACGACACTTTAAATAATTGGTTTATTGGTAATCCAATTAATGTGAATTTTGATTTAGTGTATAATGGAATTTATAAAAATTCTGATGATATTAGAAATTCTCCTATTAAATCTCCAGTGCCGCAATTAGGATACATCAGAGTAAAAGATTTGAATGGAGACAGTGTAATTTCTACTAGTAATGATAGAACTATTATTGGTCAGTTAGATCCTAAAGTAACCTTAGGTTTTACAAATACATTCCGATACAAGAGTTTATCATTATCTATTTTTGTTCAAGGAGTGTATGGAATGACCAAAAACAATCCATTAATGCAGGATAATGTTGGAACAGATGTTGTAACAAATACTGTTTATAAAGATTGGTGGAGTACGCTAAATCCTAATGGTACGCATTGGATTAATGCTAATGGTGCAAATTTAGCTCCTGTACCAATCAATGTGTATGAAGATGCAAGTTTCATTAGATTAAAAGATATAACATTATCTTATTCATTAAATAATAGTATGCTAAAATCGGTAAACAAAATAGGAATACAAAGCTTAAAAATTTATGCCAATGCTAGAAATTTAGCAACATTTACTAAGTACAAAGGATTAGATCCTGAATTAGCACCAGCTTATCAGTTAAACACACCAATGCAAAAGGAATTTTCGGTTGGCATCAATGCTGGATTCTAATAACTTAAAAAACAATACTATGAAAATTAATAAATATTTACTGTTATCTTTTTTTACAATATCAATTATTGCAACATCTTGTAAAAAAGATTTTTTAAATGAAACTCCATTACTTGGGACGAGTACTGGAGTATTATATGCTTCTAAATCTGGTTTTGAAACTGGTTTATTTGGAATTTATAATTTAATTAGAATGGAAAGAGCTGGAACAGGGGTTATTAGTGGTAATACTGGTAACTATACTAATAATATGGTAATTACACCAGCAATGATTGGTGTAGATAATGCATATAGCCCTTATCCAGCAGCAGGACAAATTGAATACTTCTTTAATAATTTTGGATCTACATTGAATCCTTCAAGTGCAGATTTAGACAATTTATTTAACTGGTTATATCAAATTGTAAATGCATCTAACATTTTAATTAATCAAGCAAATACTGCCACTTTTTTAACTGCACAAGATAAATCTCAAATTGTTGGTGAGGCCAAATTAGCACGTGCTTTAGCGTATCGTCATTTATCTTATTTATGGGGTGGTGTTCCTTTGAATTTAGGAGAAACTTCAAGTGTGACAAAAAACGACTGGAAAAGAGCAAGTTTGGCTGAAGTAAGACAACAAATTATCAAAGACTTATTAGATGCTGAAGCTGGGATAGCAGCAGTTCCTCCGAGTGAAGGGAGATTTTCAAAAGGGGTAGCAACTCATTATTTAGCTGAAATGTATTTAGCAGTTGGAGATAATATTAACGCACAAGCTAAAGCAAACGCTTTGATTAATAGTGGGGTATATTCTTTAGTTACTAGTAGATACGGTGTTGCTGCAAGTAGTCCTGGCACACCATATTCAGATATGTTTATTGATGGAAATTCAGAGAGAAGTCAAGGAAATACAGAAGCCATTTTCGTTTTTAAGAATACCTATCCTACAACTGCTGCTGGGTTCCAATATAATATTTTAAGAAGATGGTGGACAACAAGATATTTATCTATTGAAGCCGCAAGTAAAATTACCCCTATTGGTTATAGTGTTGCAAATGGTGGCAGAGGTGTTTTTAGATTTGCTCCAACAAAATGGGCTTTATTAAATTATGATCCAACTGATACAAGAGGTGGTCAATATAGTTATAGATATTTCTGGAAAATGACAAATGATGAAAATAGTACTTCAGTAAAACTTCCTGCAGGTGCTTCTTTGGGAGACACATTGTGGGTTGAGAAAAAAGTAATAGGTACAGGTACCGCAGCAACTGTTGCAATAAATTATAGATATCAAATTACTAATGCAGCTACCATGGCCGCAGGTAAAAAATTAAAAGATACTGTAAGATATCCAACTACCCCAATCAGTTTTGCAAATGAACCTTTATCAACAACAAATACTGCTGCATTTAACTGGATAAGTATTAGAAAGTGGGATTATGATCCAAATGTTTCTACAGATTTACAACAAACATCAAACTGTAATAGTACCATCTATTTAAGATTGGCGGATACTTATTTATTACTTGCTGAAGCTCAATTTAATTTAGGTAATTCAGCTGGTGCTGCTCAAACAATAAATATTTTAAGAGCTAGAGCTGGTGCCCCTGCTATCAATGCGGGACAAGTAACGATGGATTTTATTATGGATGAAAGATCAAGAGAATTGTTGTCTGAAGAGCACAGAAGATATACATTGTTGAGAGTAAGAGATCCACAAAATCCTTCACAACCTATCTGGTTTAGAAGAACACAACAATACAATGCTGTAGTTGGATCTTTAATTACATTAAGAGATACTTTATTGCCAATTCCTCAGTCTGTTATTAATGCTAATTTAGGAAGTCAATTAGGACAGAATCCTGGATATTAATCAAATTAAAGTTTGAAAAAAATAAAAACGGGGGCTTGCCCCCGTTTTTTAAATTAAGTGGCTATGATATATTTTAGAAATACTTATATTTTCCTTTTTTTATTCTTATTTCCTTCTCTATATAGTTTTGCACAAAAGCAAATTGATAGTATTTATGTGGAATCAAAAGTGTGGAGTAGGGATAGCAATAGAAATATTGTGTATTCCGATTGGAAGCAATTCCCAACTGCTACTATTGATCATTTAAATGGCTTTTTAAATAGCAAAGACAAGCTTGATGAATATGGCGGCATTACTCAATTAAAATCTCCTGCTACTGGTTTTTTTAGAACTCAAAAAATTAACAATAGATGGTGGGTAATTGATCCAATTGGAAATGTATTTATTGTAAAGGCGGTGAATAGCGTTAAAATTGGCACATCGCCAAATAATCAAAAAGCATTTGATAGTGCTTTTCAAAATGAGGATAATTGGATATCTAGTACTTATCAATTATTAAAAGAGAATGGATTTAATGCAACTGGATCTTGGAGTGATGTGGAAATAGTAAGAAAGTTGAATGAAAAAAATAAATCCCATTTAGCATATACTACGCAGCTTAATATTTTAAGTGATTTTGCTAAAACAAAAGAGAAAAAAGGGAGTAGTGGAGAAATGTCAGTATTGGCTTATATCTTTGATACTGATTTTGAAAAATTTGTTCAAAATAAATGTAGCAAGTTAAGTATCTATAAAAACGATCCTAATTTATTAGGTCATTTCTCGGATAATGAGTTGGCCTTTCAAGACAATCTAATCAAGAAGTTTTCAGCGATCAATGATAAAAATAATCCAGCCTATCTTTTTTTGGAAAATTGGATGCTTACAAATAAAGTTGATAGTTTAAATTATTCAAAAAGTCAGGTTGAACAATTTTCAGCTGCTATTGGCAATGAATATTATAAAATAGTGACTGCTTATATTAAAAAGTACGATCCTAACCATATGTATATAGGGTCGAGAATCCATGCTGCTTTAAAGGATAATGTGTATTTCCTGAATACGATGGATAAGTATGTGGATATTGCTTCTATTAATTATTATGGCTTCTGGAACTTATCAGATAAGCATAAAAATTTATTTTCAAAACAGTTAACTAAGCCTTATTTTATTACAGAGTTTTATACCAAGGGGCAGGACTCCAAAATGGGAAATATTACCGGTGCAGGTTGGTTGGTTAAAACACAAAACGATCGAGGGAATCATTACCAAAACTTTTGTTTACATTTATTAAGAGAGGCAAATTGTGTGGGCTGGCATTGGTTTAAATACCAAGACAACGACCCTGAGGACAAGCTAGCGGATCCTAGTAATAATGATTCGAATAAAGGGATGGTGAACACAAGGTATCAAGTGTACAATGTACTCACTGATAAAATGAAACAATTAAACGAGCATGTGTTTGGCATCATTAACTACTATCAAAAATAAATTGGGTATGTTCAATAAGAAAATAGTAATCTTCATTTTTATAACAAGCTTGCAGGTTGTTAATGTGTTTGGTCAACAAGCATCTATTTACCACACCAATTGGATTGACTTTAATAAAAATGGTAAAATGGATGTCTTTGAAGATCCAAAGCAGCCAGTTGATGCGAGAGTAAAAGATTTATTATCGCAAATGACATTGGATGAAAAAACATGTCAGTTAGCCACATTATATGGGTATGGCCGCGTTTTAAAAGATGAATTGCCGACAGATAAATGGAAAACTAAAATTTGGAAGGATGGTATTGCCAATATTGATGAGCATTTGAATTCTACTACTTTTAGACCCTCTACTTTTACAAAATATTCTTTTCCTTATAGTAGACATGCAGGAGCAATCAATACGGTTCAAAAATGGTTTATTGAAAATACAAGACTCGGTATACCCGTTGATTTTACCAATGAGGGAATTCATGGGTTAGCTAGTGAAAGAGCGACTGCTTTGCCAGCTCCAATTGCAATTGGAAGTACCTGGGATAAAAATATTATTAATAAAGCGGGTCATATTGTTGGTAGAGAGGCAAAGGCTTTGGGATATACCAATGTGTATGTTCCAATTTTAGACTTAGCAAGAGACCCAAGATGGGGAAGAGTAGTGGAATGTTATGGAGAGGATCCATTTTTAGTTACGGAGCTTGGCAAGCAAATGGTATTAGGAGTGCAATCTGAAGGCGTTGCTTCTACCTTAAAACATTATGCAGCATATAGTGTGCCCAATGGTGGTAGAGATGGAAATGCAAGAACCGATCCACATATTGCTCCTCGAGAACTATTTAATTTATATCTATACCCATACCAAAGAATTATTGCGGAAGCAAATCCTTTGGGGGTAATGAGTAGCTATAATGATTGGGATGGTATACCTATAAGTGGTAGTTATTATTTTTTAACTACTTTATTAAGAGAAAAATTTGGTTTTAAAGGATACGTCGTAAGTGATAGTGATGCGGTAGAATTTATCAATTCAAAACATCATGTTGCAAAAGATTCTGCTGATGCAGTTAGAATTGCTTTGGAAGCAGGAGTAAATGTGCGTACCAATTTTCAGC
>Ga0007825_1000215_pt1 | contig 18085 bp, 18 predicted proteins | sample CryBogCBE13Jul09_FD_71229 | JGI IMG/M metagenome (GOLD analysis project Ga0007825, IMG submission 71229) | Freshwater microbial communities from Crystal Bog, Wisconsin, USA - CBE13Jul09 | ecosystem: Environmental > Aquatic > Freshwater > Lake | place: Crystal Bog, Wisconsin, USA | collected... | reverse complement strand
TTATTATTCGTACCGGTGTAATTAAAGATGGTTGGGTTCACTCTCAAGCTGGCGCTGGTATTGTCGCCGACTCTAATCCTGATTCTGAATACTTAGAAACTGAAGCAAAAGCACGTGCCGTTCTTCGTGCTGCAGAATTAGTTCAAGGAGGATTACATGCTCCTAATGATTGATAATTACGATTCATTTACTTATAACCTTGTTCAATATTTTGGTGAACTTGGTAGTGAGGTAAAAGTTTTTCGGAATGACGAAATTACTTTAGAAGAAATTTCCGCATTAAAACCCACTCACATTTGTATTTCTCCTGGACCTTGTAGTCCTGCTCAAGCTGGAATTTCTATTGCAGCAATCCAGCATTTTGCTGGGAAGGTTCCCATTTTAGGAGTCTGCCTTGGACATCAAGCAATTGGAGAAGCTTTTAGTGGTGATGTAATTCGTGCCAAACACGTCATGCATGGAAAAGTAGATACGATTTACTCTAAACGACGTGGAGTTTTTCAAGGACTTCCAGCGTCATTTCAAGTAACGCGTTATCACTCTTTAGCTATTTCAAAAGAAACGCTTCCTGCATGTCTTGAAATTACAGCTATGACAGAAGATGAAGAGATTATGGGTGTTCGTCACAAAACTCTCGCGGTTGAAGGTGTGCAGTTTCATCCAGAATCAATTCTGTCCGAGTACGGTCACGAGCTTTTAAATAATTTTCTAAAAATGAGAATTTAATCTAGGAATACTATGGCAATTACCCCCCAAGAAGCCCTTCTTCGTTGCATTGAACATCGCGAAATATTTCATGACGAAATGCTTGAACTAATGCGCTCTATTATGCGTGGCGAGTTGTCGAGTAATTTAACTTCTGCATTATTAGTAGGGCTTCGTACAAAAAAAGAAACGATTGGTGAAATAACTGCAGCTGCTTTAGTCATGCGCGAGTTTGCCAATCAAGTTCAAGTCGCAGATAAATCACACTTTGTTGATATTGTTGGTACAGGTGGCGATGGTTCACATAGCTTTAATATCTCTACAACTGCAATGTTTGTTGTGGCCGCAGCAGGAGCTAAAGTAGCTAAACACGGTAACCGTGGTGTGAGCAGTAAATCAGGCAGTGCGGATGTTCTTGAGTCTCTTGGTGCATCAATTCAGTTATCTGCAGATCAAGTAGCGGAATGCTTGGCAAAAACTGATATCGGCTTTATGTTTGCTCCGAATCATCATCCAGCAATGAAAAATGTTGCTTCAGTTAGAAAAGAACTTGGCATTCGAACTATTTTTAATATTCTAGGTCCTCTCACAAACCCTGCTAACGCCCCTCATATGTTGATGGGAGTTTTTCATCCTGATTTAGTTGGGATTCAAGTTCGCGTATTACAACGCTTAGGTTTAAAACATGCCTTAGTTGTTTACGGTAAAGATGGTCTTGATGAAATATCTTTAGGCGCTTCCACTTTAATCGGCGAACTTAAAAATAATGAAATCATTGAGTATGAGATTCATCCTGAAGACTTTGGTTTATCTATGGTGGGAACAAGAGCATTTAAAGTATCTAGTCCAGCTGAATCACAAGCTATGTTGTTAAACGTTTTAAATAATGTTTCTAGCCCAGCTTTGGATATAGTTTGTTTAAATGCTGGTGCTGCTTTATATGCCGCTGATATTTCTGAATCTATCCAAGCAGGTATCGATCTTGCACGAGCAACCATCGCAGACGGTAGTGCCAAAAAGAAATTAGATCAATTTGTTCAAACAACTCAAGAATTGGGATCTAAATAATGTCTGATATTTTGCAGCGTATCTTAGAAACCAAGCAACGAGAAGTTGCATTGGCAAAATCAGTAACTCCTTTTTCAGCATTAGAAGATCAAGCATTAGATAGCATTCTTGATACATATCTCAAACCAAGAGGCTTTCACCAAGCAATCGAAGATAAGATTACTAAGGGCTATGCAGGAGTTATCGCTGAAATTAAGCAGGCAAGTCCAAGTAAAGGTATTCTTCGTAATCCTTTTGAACCAGCTCTAATCGCTCAAAGCTATGCGCAACATGGCGCTGCATGCTTATCTGTTTTGACTGATGTGGAGTACTTTAAGGGCTGCACTGAATTTTTAATCGAAGCCAGAAAAGCTTGTGATTTACCTGTGATTCGTAAAGACTTTATGGTTGATCCCTATCAAATATATGAAGCACGCGCTATGGGTGCAGATGCCATTTTATTGATTGTTGCCGCTTTATCAGACCCTCAATTAAAAGAGTTTGAAGACATCGCTTTAAAACTAGGTATGGATGTTTTAGTCGAGGTACACGATGATGAAGAACTAGAACGTGCTTTAAAACTCAATTCGCCACTACTCGGGATTAATAACCGTAATCTCAAAACATTTGAGGTGTCTATACAAAACACCATTAGCCTTTTAACTAAAATTCCTAAACATAAACGCGTTGTAACAGAGAGTGGGATATTGCAACAATCAGATGTGGATTATTTGCGTCAACATCAAGTTCACGCTTTTTTAGTTGGTGAAGCTTTTATGCGCGCACCATCTCCTGGGGCTGCTTTACAAAAATTATTCTATTAATTTGCAAATATCTGCTGCAATCGCCAGTGATGCAGTTAGTCCAGGGGATTCAAATCCAAAGAGTTGAATCAAGCCCCTTTGATGATGCTCTTTTGCAGTTTGAATATAAAAATCTGGAAATACTTTTCCGTCGTATTTGATCTTAGGTCGAATACCAGAATAATCAGGACTTAACACTCCGCTTGGCATTGTTGGCCAATATTGCCTAATTTGTGTTTCAAAATGATCCGCCCTACTAGGGTCGACAGCGTAATCAATATCTTCTTCATTTCTGGTTTCAATATGCTCTACATCTGGACCAAACTTGGCCCTTCCATTCAAATCTAGGGTTAAGTGCACTCCGAGTCCAGCCTGCTCTGGTACAGGATAAATTAGATGCGAAAAAGGTGTTTTACCAGACAAAGAAAAATAATTACCTTTTACAAAATATGCTTGAGGGAGTTCTTGAGTGCTTATTCCCTCAATATGATTAGCTAGATCGACAGCTCCCAATCCTGCAGCATTAATTAAATAATCACAAGAGATTTCAAAATCCTGGTCAGGCTCATCTAAACTATTCATAGTAATAACCCAATTACCATCTTGATTTGATTTATGAGCTGTTTGAACTTGCGTTCTATAACTTATGACCCCTCCCGCATTCTCAAAATCACCAAGCAATGTCAACATTAGAGAGTGACTATCAATAATTCCGGTTGTGCCGGAATAAATTGCTTCAACTGATCTTAACTCCGGCTCTAGGGCTTTAACCTGATTTTGCGATAAACGCTCTAGTGCGCTAACACCATTGGCATTTGCTCCTAGCCAAATTTTTTCTAGGGCTTCAAGTTCATTAGCGTGACAAGCTACGATGAGCTTGCCAAAGTTTTTAAAAGGAATCCCACGTTCTTTTGCAAAAGCATACAAACGACGATTACCTTCAACGCAATATTTGGCTTTTAGAGAGTTCTTGGGATAGTAAATTCCAGCATGGATCACCTCACTATTGCGTGAGCTTGTTGCCATACCAAAACTATTTTGCTTTTCGATAATCAGCGCTGATTTACCTGACAGGGCAATTTCGCGAGCTATTGCGAGCCCAACAACCCCTGCACCAACGATCACAACTTCAATGTGATCCATTCGTAATGGTCTTATACGTTAAATAAGAAATTTAGTACATCGCCATCTTTAACAATGTACTCTTTACCTTCAGCGCGCATTTTTCCAGCCTCTTTAGCACCTTGTTCACCTTTAAAGTGAATAAAGTCCTCGAAAGCAATGGTTTGAGCGCGAATAAAGCCTTTTTCAAAATCGGTATGAATGACCCCTGCCGCTTGCGGAGCAGTATCTCCAATATGAATTGTCCAGGCTCTTACCTCTTTAACTCCAGCGGTAAAGTAAGTTTGAAGCCCTAAAAGATTAAACCCAGCACGAATAACCCGGTCTAGTCCAGGTTCTGTCATACCCATATCTTTTAAAAATTCATCTTTATCTGCATCATCTAAATCTGCAATTTCTGCTTCAATAGCAGCACACACTGCAACAACAGGTGCGCCTTCCTTTTTGGCATGTTCTCTAACCGCATCCAGATGAGGGTTATTCTCAAATCCACCCTCAATCACATTTGCGACATACATGACTGGTTTTGCAGTTATCAAACAAAATGGCTTTAGTAAGAGGAGGTCTTCTTCACTAAGACCAAGAGATCTTACAGGCTGAGCTTCATTTAAGTGAGCAGACACTTTCGTTAATATAGCTAATAATTGTGCTGCCTCTTTATCATTTCCTGATTTTGCTGCCTTGGTATATTTCGCAACTGCCTTATCCACTGTTGCTAAATCAGACAAAGCTAATTCGGTATCAATCACGTTAATATCGTCAATTGGATTAACCCTTCCGGCAACGTGAATAACATTGTCATCTTCAAAGCAACGTACCACGTGAGTAATGGCATCAGTTTCGCGGATATTCGCTAAAAACTGATTACCTAGACCCTCACCCTTGGATGCGCCAGCAACTAATCCAGCAATATCCACAAACTCCACAATTGCTGAGACAATACGTTCTGGGTTAACAATTTGTGAAAGTTGGGCTAATCGGGGGTCAGGAACTTCAACCACACCCACATTAGGTTCGATCGTGCAAAAAGGATAATTTTCCGCCGCTATACCCGCTTTGGTAAGTGCGTTAAATAAAGTAGATTTGCCGACGTTAGGCAGGCCGACGATGCCGCATTTCAATGACATAACTAGTATTGTAATAACATCATATGATGAGTGAACAAGATTTAATCGTTTTAGGTGGGGGTATTGTGGGTAAAACCACAGCTCTTGCCCTTGCACAGCAAGGGTTTAAGGTACTTCATATAGCCTCTTTTTTAGAGCCTAAAAATAGTGTCGTCAACACAACAAATGATGAAAACGAGTGGAAAAGTCGTGTTTATGCGATTTCCTCCAGCTCAAAAAATCTTTTAAACCAACTTCAAGTTTGGGATACTCTTCCTAAAAATCGTATCCAATCTGTTCAAAGAATGTTGATTCATGGAGATCGTTTACATCCTGAAGATCAATTAGAATTTTCGTCATTTGAAAGCGCTGTACCTCAATTAGCTTGGATTATTGAAGCAAATGCCATTGAACAAGGGGTTGATATGGCTTCTCGATTTGCACAATCGCTAACCCGACTTCAAGCTGAGGTAACAAATATTCAAATAGATGTTGATCATGTTAAGGTGAATACATCTGAAGGAAATTTTCAAGCAAAACTTCTCATTGCGGCAGATGGAGCAAACTCTCCTACTCGTAAACACTTTAACTTTGAAGTAGATGAAGAAGCTTATGAGCATACAGCCGTTATAGCTAATTTAGAGTGTGCCCAAGCTCATCTTCAAACTGCCTATCAATGGTTTTTACCTGGAGGAGATGTTCTTGCTCTTCTACCATTGCCAGGCAAACGCGTCTCCGTAGTTTGGTCTACGCATCACGAGCATGCTAAAACACTTCTAGACTGTGCAAAAAATAATCCCATTGAGTTTTGTCAACGAATTAATCAAGCGGCACAAAATAGTGTCAACTATGAGCTAGGAGAATTTAAGCTCATTAGCGATGCTCAAAGCTATCCTCTGAAAAAAATTAGAGCAAAACGTTTAATTGGTCCAGACTTAGACCCGAAGATAGTGTTGATGGGCGATGCCGCCCATGTAATGCATCCCCTAGCAGGTCAAGGATTAAATTTAGGACTGCGTGATATTAGTGATCTAAGTGCCGTTTTTGCAGAAAAAGAATCTTTTAGAAGTTTAAATGACCCTATTCTCTTGCGTCGCTATGAACGCCGTCGAGCTGGGGACATTGATGCACTTTTGACCATTACACATCGATTACATCAATTGTTTTTGAATCCAACCCCTCCTGTTCGTTGGATCAGAAATACCGGCTTAAAAATATTAAATCAACATGATGTTTTAAAACGGCTCTTGATTGCTAGAGCTCTTGGTTAAATAGTATGATGTGTTCCAAAAGGAATTTTTAATGAAAATATTATTGCGCGTTTTTTTCTTGTTGTGTCTATGTGTGTGCAATATCTCCATGGCACAGTCGACTGACAAGATTAAATCTGAATTACAAAAACAATTTGGGTCAAAGATTCAAATAAAAAGCATCACTCCAAGCCCAATTCCTGGAATCTATGAAGTTGTTGCAAATTCTTCCATTATTTACGTAGATGCTCAAGCCAAGTTCTTCATCCAAGGCAGTATCACTGATCTAAAAACAGGTAGTAACCTTACTGAGGCACGTGAAGAAGAAATTAATCGTATTCAATTTAGTGATCTACCCCTTCAGGATGCTGTTAAATATGTTCGTGGCGATGGCTCACGAAAGCTAGCTGTATTTGCAGATCCAAATTGTGGCTATTGCAAAGCGCTCGAAAAAACCTTTCAAAATATCGACAATATAACTATTTACACTTTTTTAATTCCTATTTTGTCGCCCGATTCTGGTACAAAATCAAAAGCGATATGGTGCTCTAGTGACCCATCAAAAACATGGGTATCTTGGATGACAGCACAAACTCCATTACCAAGCAAGACTGACTGCACAAACCCATTAGATAAAAATTTAGCCTTAGCAAAAAAATTGGGTATTAGCGGAACACCTGCGATATTCTTTACAGATGGTTATCGCTTTCCAGGTGCAGCCTCTAAAGATGATATTGAAAAAAAGTTAGCCTCTATTAATAAATCCATTATTAAATAAACATCATGAGTTCTATTGAATACTTGATTAAGCCAATCGACCCTTTAGGTCATTACTTTGAAGTCGATTTAATCATCTGGCAACCACAAGCCTTGCAACAAGTTCAAATGCCAGCCTGGATTCCTGGTAGCTATATGATTCGAGACTTCAGTCGGCAGATAGTAGGTATTCATGCATATGAAATTAATGCCAAGCAACATTTAATTTCTCCTTTAATCATCGATTCATTAGATAGCAATACTTGGCAAATACATACGACGCATAAGCCGATATTAGTCAGAACTAAAGTGTATGCATTTGATCAATCTGTGCGCAATGCCTACTTAGATCAATTTAGAGGTTTTTATAACCACAGTACTTTGTGCCTTCAAGCTGTTGGTTTTACCGATCAACCATGTCTAGTTCATATTGAAAAGTGTCCTTGGATTCATCATTGGTCCTTGATAACTTCCATGGACGCAAAATCAATTGATAAAAATGGTTTTGGCACTTATTTTGTTAATAGCTATGATGAACTTATCGACCACCCTGTTAGCCTAGGGCAATTCCAAAGTATTTTATGGAAATCTTATGGCATCAACCATCTAATGGTAATTCAGGGAGCGAACGATTCAATTGATGCTGAACAATTAACAAAAGATCTCAAAGCGATAACGCAATCTCATATCGCTTTTTTTGAACCAAAGACTCATCTAGCACCATTTAAACAATATATTTTTCATGTCAATGTCAGCGCTAATGGTTACGGCGGATTAGAACATCGTAACTCGACCGCTTTACTTTGCAAACGCTCAGACCTACCCTATAAAAATTTAGTCCTTGATAAAAAATCATATGAGGACTTTTTAGGTTTATGTAGTCATGAGTACTTTCATGCATGGAACGTAAAAAGCATTAAACCCAAAGCGTTTCAACCTTATCAATTACAACAACGTAATCACACCTCTTTATTATGGCTATTTGAGGGCTTTACTAGCTATTACGATGATTTACAGTTACTAAGAAGTAATACTATTACCCTAGATTCATATCTAGAGAGACTCAGTAAAACCATCAATCAAGTTCTATCAACAACAGGTAGATTAAAACAGTCAGTTTCAAAAAGCTCTTTTGATGCATGGACTAAATACTATGTGATGGATGAAAATACTCCTAACGCTGTTGTGAGTTACTACTCTAAGGGTTCATTAATCGCTCTTGCACTCGATCTCTATATTCGTCAATTCACCCAAAATCAACAATCTTTAGATGATGTCATGCGTACTTTATGGCAAAAGCATGGCTCTCTTGACGCATCAAAGCCTGCTGAGGGTATTAGCGAGAGTGGCTTTAAAGATGTCGTTTTAAGTGCTATTGGAGAAGCTTTTAAATCTACTTGGAATCAGTTTGAGAAGCGTTTTATCCACGGCACTGAGGATCTGCCTTTAAAAGAACTTGTTACCTCACATGGATATACACTTAAAGAGATACCATTAAGTAGTTCTGAATCTGTTTTACAAAATTTAGGTATTAGAAGTACATCACATGAGGGCTTTGTGAAAGTAACTCATGTTTTAGATCAAGGAACCGCCCATCAAGCAGGTCTATGCGCTGGTGATTTAATCCTTTCTATCCAACGCGAAAGAGTATCGCCAAATAATCTCAATAGTCTCCTAGATCGTTATAAAAATCATGCAATCCAAATGACGGTTTTTAGGCAAGATTTACTCCATGAGTGCCTTATTGAAAAGAATGACAAAGGATTTAGCAAGTTGCAAATCACTGCTACTTGAAGCTTAGTATTAGTATGACTAACAACTTGCTCAAGGATTTTTTAAATCGTATTCCACAGGACTATCAAGATTTATTAAGTTCTTTTCTGTCTCAAGCAGAAAACATCATCCATTTAGAGCGATTAGCTCAATTAGAAAATACAGCTAGAAAAAATCCCTCTTTAACGATCTTTCCAGAGGAAAAATCTGTCTTTAATGCCCTCATAAAGACGCCCGTCAAAGATGTAAAAGCGGTCATCTTGGGACAAGATCCTTATCACACACCTGGACTAGCCCAGGGTTTGGCATTTTCAATACCAGAAAATATTCCAACTCATTCAAAATCCTATCCCAGTTCATTACGAAATATAAGTAAAGCACTTTTTCTGGATGGTTTTGAACCTTTGCCCCATGGCAATCTAAATTCTTGGGCTGAACAAGGTGTATTGCTTCTTAATAGCTGTCTTACAGTTTCGGAAGGGGAGCCAAATAGCCACCAATCTTGGGGGTGGAATTTACTGACTAATGCAATTATTGAAGCTTTGAGCCATCAACACCCTATCGCATGGCTACTTTGGGGAAAGTTTGCACAAAAATCCTCAAGCTTAATTTCTATGCATCATCCCCATTTGATCCTTTCTGCTTCTCATCCATCAGGGCTTGGTGTCTACCAAACAGAAAATCCTTTTCTTTTTAAGGGAGATATAAAGTCTTGTGCTCACTTTAAAACCACAAATGAATGGCTAAAGAAGATGGGTAAAGAACCTATTCAATGGTCACACTCGATATTTATTTGAAAGATTTAGATATTTTTCTTGGTTAAAACGTAGAAAAAGTTGTTGCTAATCGTTACAAAGCGTTTTTTTTGATAAAAAACGTACTAAATCTTTATAATTCGATATATGCAATTACTCACCCTAGGTATTAATCATCATACCGCCCCCATCGAGGTAAGGGAACGCGTTGCCTTTGGCCCAGAAATTTTAAGTTCTGCACTGCATGACTTTAGGTCTTATATTGGTAGCAAGGCACCCCTGCACTTTACAGAAGCGACAATTTTGTCGACCTGTAATCGCACGGAAATTTATTGTGCTTGTAATGAAAATCCAGATATTGATTCTTTAAAAAATGCTTCTATTCAGTGGCTATCAGGAACTCAAGGGATATCTCAAGACGACTTACAGCCTCATATATATTCTCTCCCACAATCATTAGCTGTTAGACATGCATTTCGAGTTGCAAGTGGGCTTGATTCTATGGTGCTTGGGGAAACTCAAATTCTGGGGCAAATGAAAGATGCCGTTCGTCAAGCCGACGAGGTTGGTGCACTTGGAACGTATCTAAATCAACTGTTTCAAAAATCATTTGCGGTTGCTAAAGAAGTTCGAGGAACTACTGCTATCGGAGCAAGTTCGATATCAATGGCGGCAGCTGCAGTGCGTCTTGCTGAACGTGTTTTTGGGGATATTAGTTCTCAAAAAATACTGTTTATCGGTGCTGGTGAAATGATTCAACTATGTAGTGTCCATTTTGCAGCGAAACACCCTAAACACGTTGGTGTTGCAAATCGTACAGTAGAACGTGGTCAAGAATTAGCAGATACCTTGTCTATTCAAGGCCTTGATACTGAATCTATTCGTTTATCTGATCTACCAACTCACTTGGCTGATTTCGATATTGTTATCACCTGTACAGCAAGCTCCTTACCCATCATTGGCCTTGGTATGGTTGAAAATGCTGTTAAAAAAAGACGTCGTAAACCTATCGTTATGATTGACCTTGCTGTTCCAAGGGATATAGAACCTGAAGTTGCAAGATTAAATGATGTTTATCTCTACACTGTTGATGATTTAGGAGAAGTTGTTCAATCAGGTTTAGGAAATCGGCAAGCTGCTGTAGGACAAGCAGAAGCCATCATTGAAACTCGAGTTGCACATTTTATGCATTGGTTAGAAACGCGTGATCAAATTCCATTAATACAAGAACTTCGTCAACGTGGTCAGATTCTTCAACAGGTTGAACTAGAAAGAGCCAAGAAAAAATTATCTAGAGGAGAAAATCCCCAAGATGTCATGGATGCCCTTGCACAAGGCTTAACTAACAAATTTTTACATGGCTCACTCCACGCTCTTCAACATCTCCAAGGGCCAGAGCGTGAAGTTTTAATTAAACTATTACCCGAATTGTTCCGCTCAAATCATATAGAAAAATAAATGAAACAAAGTATGCAATCTAAGCTGGAGCACTTAAAAACAAGGCTCCTAGAATTAAACTCTCTTTTGTCAAGAGAGGATGTAACTCAAAACATGGAACAGTTTCGCAAATATACGCGAGAACATTCTGAAATTGATCCAGTAGTTACAAAATTTGCCGAATATCAATCTGCTCAAGAAGACGAATTAGCTGCGATCGAAATGCGTAGCGATCCAGAATCTAGAAGTTTTGCTGAAGAAGAAATTAAAGCCGCCCGCCAACGCATGGAAACTCTTGAGGGTGAGCTACAAAAACTACTTCTACCAAAAGATCCTAATGATGAGAAGAACGTCTTCTTAGAAATTAGAGCTGGTACCGGTGGCGATGAGAGCGCCCTTTTTGCAGGTGACCTATTGCGTATGTACTCACGCTTTGCAGAACGTCAAGGATGGAAAACTGAAGTCATTAGTTCAAACGAATCTGATCTAGGTGGTTATAAAGAAGTCATTCTTCGACTCGAAGGAGATAAAGTTTATTCTCAACTTAAATTTGAGTCTGGAGGGCATCGGGTTCAACGTGTTCCTCAAACTGAAACGCAAGGACGTATCCACACTTCAGCCTGTACTGTTGCGGTTTTACCCGAAGCTGATGAGGTTGAGGCTGTACAAATTAACCCAAGTGAACTTCGCATAGATACTTTCAGAGCATCTGGTGCAGGTGGTCAGCATATTAACAAAACAGACTCTGCAGTAAGGATTACACACTTACCGACAGGTATCGTAGTTGAATGTCAAGATGACCGAAGCCAACACCGAAACAAAGAACAAGCAATGAAGGTTCTGGTTTCTAGAATCATGGATGCTAGATTAAGAGAGCAACATAATAAAGAAGCTTCTGAACGTAAGAGTTTGATTGGAACTGGCGATCGAAGTGATCGTATCCGTACTTATAACTTTCCTCAAGGTCGTATATCAGACCATCGTATTAATTTAACCTTGTACAAAATTGATGCCATGATGGATGGCGATATCCATGAACTGATTAACGCATTAACCTCTGAGCATCAAGCGGAGCTTTTAGCTACACTTGGCGAAGACTAAGTCTCTATCTTGGCAACGATTAAAAGTATTCTTCAAGAAAGTACCTTAGATCGAATCGATGCTCGGATTCTATTACATTACATTTGCCAAAAACATTTGGGCTGGGACAAAACGAAGCTGATCACAAACGATCTTGAGGAGCTTCCTCTCATTGTTGTGGAGGATTGGCGAGCGCTAGAAGCAGCTCGACAAAATGGATCTCCAGTTTCTTATTTGATTCAGCAAAAAGCTTTTCACGGGATTGAATTATTTGTTAATGAGCATGTCCTCATCCCTCGGCCAGAAACTGAACTACTGGTAGACAGTGTTATTCAATATGTTGAGGACGCTTTTTCAAAGCATACCTATTCACCAAAAAACCCATTCCGAATTCTTGACATGGGTACAGGCAGTGGAGCCATCTTATTAGCTTTAGCAAACCACTTTTACATCAATGGTCTTCAAAACTGCTTTGAATTTCTTGGCTTAGATAAGAGTCAAGATGCGATTGAAGTTGCAAGAACAAATGCCAAACTTCTCAAGTTACCAACTGTTCAATTTATACAAAGCGATTGGTTCTCTCAACTCGATCCACAATTATTTGATTGCATTGTAAGTAACCCTCCCTATATTGCTAAAGGTGATCCCCATTTAGTTCAAGGAGACCTTCGATTTGAACCAAAGCTTGCTTTAACAGATGATGCAGATGGCCTTGCTGCATATCAAACTATTTTTAAAGATATCTCTACCTTTATTCATTCCAATGGAAAAGTCTTTTTTGAGCATGGTTTTACCCAAGGATCATCTATTAGAGATCTTTTTTATAGCAAGGGCTTTATAAATGTTCAAACTCTCCGCGACTTAAGCGGAAATGAAAGAATCACCTGCGGTATTGCCCCAATCTAACTTGGAAAGTTGAAACAAGCTAAAATAGAATTACTATTTGTTTTAGGAGAATACACATGAGTACTCAAGAACGTATTAAAGAAATTGTTACTTCAAATCCAGTTGTTTTGTTTATGAAAGGAAATGCTCAATTTCCACAGTGCGGTTTTTCTGGAAGAGCAATTCAAATCCTCAATGCTTGTGGCATTAAACAGCCATTTACTGTCGATGTATTGGCTGATGATGAAATTCGTCAAGGTATTAAAGAATTCACTAATTGGCCTACTATTCCTCAACTCTATGTCAACGGTGAATTTATTGGTGGTTCAGACATCATGATGGAAATGTACGAAAGTGGCGAACTACAAAACGTTTTAAAAGCCTAATCATTTCTTAATAATCTCAAAAGCGTGGTTTTGCCCACGCTTTTTTTATTTCTACTTTTAAAAAAATATCAGTTAATATTTATTATGGAAATGACAAATTTATCTTGGTTCTTATTAATTTTTGCATCAATTGCGTTCACCTTAGCATTTTTTTTCGGACTCAATTATCAAAAAGCCTCCTCTGAAATAGATAAGCTTCAGCAGAAATCTGAATCTTTACAACTCGAGCTTCAAAATTTATCCAATCAATTAGCAAGAGTAAGTTCTGACCTAGAGTCTGAAAAAAGAATCTCTCAAGAAAAGTTAGAACAATTTAATCAGAGTAAACAACAATTAACTGAACAGTTCAGAAATTTAGCACAAGATATTTTCGAAGAAAAATCCCAACGCTTTGCTTCTCAAAATCAACAAAACCTTGATTTAATATTAAAGCCATTGCAAGAAAAGATTACTGATTTTCGTAAACGTGTTGATGATGTTTATTCTGAAGAAGTCAAAGAACGTGCTTCTCTTCAATCTGAAATTAAAAGTCTCACAGACTTAAATAAAAAGATGAGTGAAGATGCAAATGCCCTCACCAAAGCATTGCGTGGAGATTCTAAAGCGGCAGGTAATTGGGGGGAGTTAGTCTTAGAAACTATTCTTGAACATTGCGGTCTTAGAAAAGGTCATGAATTCGATGTCCAAGATTCACAACGTAATCAAGATGGAAATCTTGTATATCCTGACGTTGTAATACATTTACCAGATAACAAGCATATTGTTGTTGATAGTAAAGTTTCTATTGCAGCTTATACACGCTCTGTTCAAACAGATGATCCAGATACACAGAAACTTGAATTAATTGCTCACGTTCATTCCATTCGTACGCATATGAATGGTTTGTCAGCTAAAAATTATCAAGATTTATATGGTCTTGGTTCCATAGATTTTGTATTAATGTTTATTCCTATTGAACCTGCTTTCCTAGCAGCGATTGGACATGAGTCTAATTTGTTTCAAGAAGCACTTACAAAAAATATTGTTTTAGTTTGTCCTAGCACTCTTCATGCCACCGTAAGAACTATTGCTCATGTTTGGCGTCAAGAGCATCAAAACCGTAATGCTCTTGAGATCGCAAGGCTTTGTGGTGCAATGTATGACAAGTTTGTTGGCTTTGTTGATGACCTTGAAGGTATTGGTAAGAGTATCCAGAATTCTCAAAAGAACTATGACGAAGCTTATAAAAAATTAACTACTGGTAACGGTAATTTAGTTAAAACTGCACAACGGGTTAAAGAGCTGGGTGTTAAACCTAACAAATCTTTACCGAATGCTTTAATTGACAAGATTCAAGACGAATAAAAAATCCCTCTAGATTTCTCTAGAGGGATTGATGATTTAATAGCTAATTACTTACGTGCAGCTGTACGTGGAGTTTTAGCAGCAACAGTCTTCTTAACTGTAGCAACTTGACCTTGGAAAGCTTTAACAGCTTGCTCAGTTGTTTGCTCTACGTTAGAAGCAACTTCTTTAGCAGCAGCTTGGATTTGACCAAAACCTTGTAATGATGACTCAAGTGAAGTCTTCATTGCGCTAACGATTGCGTCTGAACCAGCAGGTGCATTAGCTGCTAATGAATCCATCCAATCTTTCAAGCTTACTTTGATCTGCTCAACACCAACTTCAGCCATTTGTGCGATTTCTTCGCCAGCTTCACGAACTACTTGTGAAACAGCTTGTTGATGAGCAACAAATTTACCTGTGAATTGGTCTAATGAACCGTCTTGTGTCATTGCAAATAAAGCTTGTGGATCTTTTGCAGACAATACTTGAGCTACTGTTCCGTTTACTTCATTCAATAGTGACTTAGTTGTCTCAAAATTGATTTCAGATAACTTCTGTGTACGCTCGATAGACTTCTCTGTTAAAGCGATTAAGCTTTGAACATTCTTTGTGTTGTACTCGTTGAATTTTGATGCGATTTGCTCGTAGTTCATAAAAAGCTCCTTAAAAGTTAAATAAATATTTGTTGCACTGCAATAAATTTAACTCTTTTAATATTAATTTGCAAGCATTTTGTTGCGTTGCATCAAAATATTTTTAAACTTTTTAGACTACTTATCAATAGTTGTTTAAATTCAATAATTTACAAATTTTAAACAAGTTATTAATTTGCTAGAAAATTCCCAATAAAAGGGGGAAAAAGGCGTGATTTGTAACAATCACGCCTAATTCAATTTAGGCTTTTAAACCTAAAATTTCACGTGCTTCTTTAGATGATGCAATTTGTCCACCAAGTTCTTGAACAATTAATCTTGCTCTTGCAACTAGTTCTGCATTACTTTTAGCTAAAACACCTTTTTCCATGTAGATGTTGTCTTCCATACCTACTCTGACGTGTCCACCAAATAAGTAAGCCGCACCAACTATCGGAAACTCTGCTCTTGAGATTCCAAATGCAGCCCACTTCGCGCCAGCAGGTAATTGGTCACGCATAAATAATAGAGTTGCAGGATCTGTGTTGAGACCATACTTAACACCCATTACAAAAGTGTATAAACCTGGACCATCTAAACTGCCATCCGCAATCATATCTTTAGCAAGATTTAAATCGCCTGTGTCAAAAATTTCTAATTCGGGCATTACTCCTGCATCACGAATTACTTTCGCCATTTTGCGACAATTTGTTGGCGTATTCATAACAACATCTGGACCTGAGTTCATTGTATTTAAATCAAGTGAGCAAATATCAGGTTTTAACGCAGCAATATGGGCAACTCTTTTTAATGGATGTGTAAGCGTTGTTCCAGGAGCAAAAATCTTTGGCTCATCTTCGCTAGGAACATATCTTCCACCAGGTCCGGTAGTCAAATTAATAATTAATTCTTTATTATGTTTCTTAATGAGATCGATGGTTTCTGCGTAATGCTCTAGTTCCATAGATGGTTTTCCATCTGGATGTCTAACGTGAATATGTGCGACAGCTGCACCTGCCTCCGCAGCCTCTAAAGCTGAGTTGGCAATTTGCTCTGGAGTAATTGGCAAATAAGGTGTCATCTCTGGTTTTGTTAAGTTACCAGTGATTGCACAAGTGATAATAGTTTTACTCATGGTTTTTCCTTTCTATTGAAATCTGTAATTTTGAGTTATCGTATGAAAATGAAGAAAAATATTTCTAAAAATAATTTGGATAATTTGTCGAACACATCCAAGGAGACTGTAAATAGTTTGCTGGATGTTGCTGAAATACTCTTTGCAGAATATGGGTTTTCTGGCACTACTGTGCGTGATATTTCTGCTAAAGCTAATATCAATCAAGCCTTGATCAACTATCACTTTAAAAGTAAACAAGGATTGTTCAAAGCAATTTTTGAACGAAGGGCTAAGGAACTGGTTGAAGACCGTCTGCAACTTCTTTCCCGCGCAAGACAAGCTGCCAATGGTGGTGCTATTCCCTTGAGAGATTTGATTTATGCTTTCGTATACCCACCTTTGAGAATCGCTACTGAGAGCACTGGCGGTCGTGCTTTTGTCAAATTGCAAGCGAGATTGCATAATGAACCCAAAGAACTTGCACAAGATCTGCGTAGTTCCTACTACGACAAAGTTAGTCTTGAGTTCGTGGATGAGCTTCATAAAACTTTGCCGCATCTTTCTATTGAAACAATTTCTTGGCGCTTAATTTTTGTCATGGGTCTTTATATTTATGTTGCCTCTAATACCGGAAGACTTGAGGTCATTTCTCGCAACCGCTGTGCTGGGGAACGTCTTGATCAAGCTCTCCCAGAAATCTTAGCCTTTTGCGAAAATGGCTTCTTAGCTCCCGTTATGTAATTATTTATTCAGCTTTAGCCTTGGTATCAATCACAATTTTGCTCCAATGCTTGAGCTCATCGTTGATATAACTTACAGTTTTCTGGACTGATCCACCTACGGGTATTAAGCCTGCTTGCAAGAGCTTTTCTTTTGTCTCAGGTTCATCAATGACCTTTTGTATCGCTGTGTTCATTTGATTTACGATATCTTGAGATGTTCCCGCTGGCGCTAGTACTGCTACCCATGTGTAATCTTTAATCTGTTGATAACCCAACTCAGCCATCGTTGGAATATCTGGTAAGTCAGCAATTCTTTCAGTACTAGATACCGCTAGAATTTTTACTTTTCCTTGCTTATGGAATTGGTACACTCCCGCTACAGCAGTACAACCTATAGGTGTCTCACCACTAACTACTGCCACAGATGCTGGTCCTGCACCACGATAAGGAATATGCGTTGCATCATTTTTCCAAATGATGTGAAATAAATTTTCGCAAGTTAAATGTGGAGTGGTACCACTACCCGGAGATGAAAAAGCCATTTTTTCTTTTGCTGCCAAGGTGCGTAATTCAGCAAGCGTTTTAACAGGTACCTTTTCATTAACAGATACTACATTTGGCTGTGTAGCCATGATAATAACGGGGCTAAATTCTTTTGGTAAATATCCAGCTTTATCACCATACAAAGATGGATTTACCGCATATGAAGAAGAAGTCACTAAAAACGTATATCCATCATTCGGTGACTTGGCTACTTGTTGTGTGCCAACGTTACCTCCCGCACCAGTCTTGTTATCAATCACGACTGATTGTTTTAAAACCTCATTTAATCTTGCGCCAACAATGCGTGCTGCAATGTCAACCGGTCCACCTGGCGGAAATGAAACAATAAATTTAATCGGTTTATCTGGATAAGCAGCATATGCTTGACCAGATAAACCGACCACTGCACTGAAAATACTTATAGTTGTTATTACTCTTTTAAAAGAGTTTTTTACTTTCATATTGCCCCCTCCATATAGAATCAGCCTATTCATATGAATAGGCTGTTCTTTAATTATTTAATAGCTAATGGATTTGTTGGTGAACCTACAGCGCCAGTAATTGGTATTGCAGGTGCTACGAACATAAATTCATATACACCATCACTTGCGCAATCATCAGCAATATCTTTTAGATAGAA
>Ga0007825_1000214_pt1 | contig 18098 bp, 20 predicted proteins | sample CryBogCBE13Jul09_FD_71229 | JGI IMG/M metagenome (GOLD analysis project Ga0007825, IMG submission 71229) | Freshwater microbial communities from Crystal Bog, Wisconsin, USA - CBE13Jul09 | ecosystem: Environmental > Aquatic > Freshwater > Lake | place: Crystal Bog, Wisconsin, USA | collected... | reverse complement strand
AATGTCGTGTTCACCCGGAATGAAATGGATCGGCAGGTTCAGCTCGCTGAGCAATTGCTGCGCGGTGTCGAACTGTTCGGGCGTCGCGAGGTGCGTAATGTCACCGGTATGGACGATAAAGTCCGGCTGCACGGGCAGAGCCTTCACTTTGGCGATTGTTTCCTTCAGCGTGCCGATCACGTCAGGATTGGCGGGCTTTTTGAAGCCGATATGCGTGTCGCTGATTTGCAGGAAGTTGAGGCCGATTTGCTTGCCCGTGCCATAAGCCGCCTGCGCGCCCTCAAGCGCCACAGATGTTGCCAGACCGCCGCTCAGTGTAAACAGTGCGCCGGTTCCGGCCCAGCCCATGCATTCCAGCATCCCGCGTCGGTCGACGCCATCTTTCAAAATATCACCCATGTCGCTTGCTCCTTGCGTTGAACTCAACGGGTAGACGCAAGGGCGCGTGGATTTATTCCCGAAGCGCGATGATTGGGCAGATTATTTTTGTGGTCACTGTATCTGATTGGCGCAAAGAGCGCATGGGACTGGTCAGCCGTCCTGAAGTGAATTATGGGCTAATATGAGCCTCACTTCCCAGAGGAGACAGGCCCCTCTTGCGGGTCTTAGCCGCGCGCCGTTAATCTCCCAAACATCGGCGAAATATAACCAGCTTATTTTTACTGCCCTGATAAATCGTAATCAGATTATGACGTTTGTCGGCATAAATCGGCATATTCGAGAATACAGGGTCTCCATTTTCGTATGATAAGCCGTGCAATACAATTTTGTTCTCAACACTCGATTTCTGGCCGTCAGCGACAAAATCAATCCTATCATAACGAATGGTGTTTCCGTCGATCGCTAGAATTGAGTCTCGGTCATAGCATTCGGACTCATACTCGTGCCAGTTACCCTGAAAAAAAGAGGGTATCGCGTAATTATTTGTCTGAATATACGTTTTAGTCCACGCGACCAACTGGTAGCTGGTCAACCCGATGACAACGATGGCCACGTAAAAAATTATTGCCCGCGCAATCGTCCGTTCGTTCGTTAACCGTGAGCGGTCTAAAATAACCATATGCTGGCCTACCAATGATGCGCTTTGCTAGATCTATACTAGTCCGGAGCTAGGAATTTTCCAAGCTAGCTGTCATCGATCAGATCGAGTTGATTTAGGCCCCCACCGCCGCATCGCTCGCCAGTTTGTCGACGCGCTCATTGTCGGGGTGGCCATTATGGCCCTTCACCCAATGCCACTCGATCTCGTGGCGCGCGGTCGCGGCGAGCAGCGCTTGCCAGAGTTCAACATTCTTGACCGGCTTCTTATCGGCGGTGCGCCAGCCGTTGCGCTGCCAGCCATGCACCCATTTGGTGATGCCGTCTTTGACATAGTTGCTGTCGGTGGTGAGCGTGACGCGGCAGGGCTTTGTGAGCGCTTCAAGCGCCTTGATCGCGCCCATCAGCTCCATGCGGTTATTGGTGCTCGGGTTTTCGCTGCCCGAGAGTTCCCTCTCGCGTTCACCCATCCGGATGAGTGCGCCCCAGCCGCCGGGACCGGGATTGCCCTTGCACGCGCCATCGGTGAAAATATGGACGTGCGGTCTGTCGCTCATAGGCTGGCGTAATGCTCAAGCCGCCGGAGGAAGGCGAGTGGGTCTTTGCGGGTCACGAGTGCATCGGCGGGTGTGTTGAGCCAATCCCATGCGCGGGTAAGCAAAAAGCGCAGGCATGAGCCGCGCGCGAGCGTATTGAAGGCGGCGCGCTCTTCGTCGGACAGGCCAAACGTCGCGTCATAACCAGCGATGATCGCGTCGCCGATGGCGGCATCGAAGTTGCGCCCGTCATTGTCAAAGCACCAGGCGCTGTGCGTGACCGCAACGTCCCAGGCGCGGACATCGGTGCACGCGAAATAGAAATCGATGAGGCCCGAGACGGCATCGCCGCGCATCAGCACATTGTCGGGGAAGAGATCGGCATGGACGACGGCGCGGGGCAGGGTGCGTGGCCAGTGGGCATGCTGATAGGCGCATTCGGCCGCCACGCGCGCCTTGAGCCCGGGGGCGATCAGGTCGAGATCATCGCCGCATTTGTCGGCGAGCACGCTCCAGCTTTCAGGGCCAAGGCTGTTGGGGCGGTTGCCGGTAAAGTCGGTGAGCGCGCGGTGCATCTCGCCAAGCGCGGCGCCTGTGGCATGGGCTTGCGCAGGTGTCGGGTGGCTGACCGAGACGCCGGGCAGGAACTCGATGAGGCAAGCGGGCCGCCCGCAGACCTCGCGCAACTGCACGCCGTCGCGCCCCTTGATCATGCGCGGAACGCGGCAGCCTTTATCGGCGAGGTGGTCGAGCAGGCTGATGAAGAAGGGCAGGTCGGCGACATCAACGCGCTTTTCGTAAAGCGTCAGGATGAAGCGGCTCTCGCTGGTATCGAGCAGATAATTGCTGTTCTCCACACCCTCGGCAATGCCCTTGGCGGAGACGAGTGTGCCGACATCATAATGCGTCAGTAGTGCGGCCATCGCCTCGGCGGAAACATGCGTGTAAACGGCCATCGGAGACGACTAAACGAGATCAAGCCCGCGCGGCAGTTTGAATTCAATCGATTCGCGCGCCGAGGTCACCTCATGTTCTTCGATTGTGAAATGGTCGGCCAGCTTGTTGACGACCTGCCGCACGAGGATTTCGGGCGCTGAGGCTCCGGCGGTGATGCCGAGTGTCGTTAAAGTGCCGAGCCAGTCGAGATCAATTTCGTCGGCGGATTGAATGAGGCGCGCGCGCGTGCCCATCCGCTGGGCGACTTCGACCAGACGCATCGAGTTTGACGAATTGGGCGCACCGATCACCAGCATCGCATCGCATTGTGCCGCAATCGCTTTGACAGCGGCCTGCCGGTTCGAGGTCGCGTAGCAAATATCATCACCGCGTGGCCCCTGAATGCCGGGAAAGCGTGATTGCAACGCGGCCACCATGTCCGCCGTGTCATCGACCGACAGCGTCGTCTGGGTGAGGAAGCCGAGCGACTCAGGCGCCACGTCGGGCAGGCTCATGACGTCAGCCACCGTCTCGACCAAGGTCATCGCACCATCAGGTACCTGTCCGAACGTGCCAATCACCTCGGGGTGACCGGCATGGCCGATAAAGATGATGTGGCGCCCCGCCTCGACCAACCGCTCGGCCTGCCGATGAACCTTGGAAACCAACGGACAGGTCGCGTCCACATAGCTCAGCCCGCGCGCCTCGGCCTTGGCGGGGACTGCCTTGGGCACGCCGTGCGCTGAAAACACCACGGGCAAACCGTCGGGCACTTCATCAAGCGATTCCACGAAAATCGCGCCTTGGTCACGCAGCGAGTCGACAACGAAACGATTGTGCACGATTTCATGACGCACATAGACGGGGGCGCCATATTTTTCGATCGAGAGTTCGACAATCCGGATCGCGCGATCCACGCCCGCACAAAAGCCGCGCGGGGCCGCGATCAAAAGCATCAAATTGGGTTTCATAATTGGGTTCGGTTTCGCTCGGTTCACTGGTCGTGTGCTAATTATTCCCCCGCATACGCGATTACTTGCAGCAGCGGAAGCGGCTTCCTATACGGCAACGGTGTAAATGCGAAATGGCCATCTCATCCCCCGGCCATAGACAGTTAAAGGATCGTGCCGTGAAGCTAAGCAAAACCCTGATTTTTGGCACGGCCCTGATCGCGCTCGCCGGTTGCGCCTCAAAATCGCATGACTTGGACGAGAGCGGCGGCGTCGTGATCAAGCGCACGGCCTGCCCTGCGGTCGCGGTTCCGGACGGCACGGGTGACGTCACGCTGTTTAATCCGGCGGATAGCCGTGACGCACGCGCCATTGATGTGGTTGCCAGCATCTCGCAGGTCTCAGTGCATTGCAGCGACGAGGCGGCGGACTCGGCGGGCGCAATCGCATCACGCCGTCATCATCATCGGGCTGATGAGCCGCAGCGCACCGGCGACATCACGTCGAACGCGACATTCGTTGTTGAAGCGCGCCGTAGCGATGCCAGCACCGCACGCGATGTTGTGCTCCCCTATTTCTCAACCGTTGTGCAGGGCGGTAAAATCGTTATTTCAAAGCGGATCAGCACCGTGCGCATTCACTTCGATGCCGGGCAGTTTCGTGCGACCGCAACGGGCGAGGCGGGTGCCAGCATCGATCGCGCCGCTGCAACTTTGCCCCTCGCTTTGATCACCAAGGTCAACAAAAAGCGGAAATCGGGCACTGACGATGCCGCGATTGATCCGCTCGCCGATCCGGCCGTGCGTGAGCAGATTGCGCGTGCGACGTTTGAGGTGCTCATCGGGTTCCAACTAACCAACGACCAGCTCCAGTATAACGCGACGCGCTAATGACGGGTGCGCCGCGAATTGATGCCGTCCTGATTGGCAAGGCGGCACCGTTTCGTGGCACCGAACAGAGCGCCATTCGCAAAGCAGCGGTAGGTGACCCCGTTCAGGTGACGCAGCTTGGCTTGGTGGGGGATGAGCAGGCTGACCTCACGGTTCATGGTGGATCCGACAAGGCGATCCACCATTATCCCTTCGAGCATTATACACTCTGGCAGGCCAGTGCGCCCGCGCACCCCAAACTGAACACGCCGGGCGCGTTTGGCGAGAATATTTCAACGATCGGCGCAACCGAGGAGAGTGTTTGCATCGGTGATCGGTATCGCATGGGCACCGCGCTCGTCGAGGTCAGCCAGCCGCGCCAGCCCTGCTGGAAGCAGGCGCATGTGATGGATTGGCCGACTTTGCCGAAGATGATGGTGCGCGAAGCGAAAAGCGGCTGGTATTATCGCGTGATCGAGCAGGGCGTCGTTGCGGAGGGCGATACGTGGCAGCTCGTATCGCGCCCGCACTGCGAGTGGACCGTGGCGCATGTGTTCAGGTTGTTGATGCACAAGCAGTCGTCGAGAGACGCCACAGCTTTGCGTGCCTTGTCGGCGCTCGATGTGCTGGAGAGTGGCTGGCGGGAAATGGCTGCGGAGTCGCTCGGTCGCTGACGCTGCTTCTACGGCTTCGGACTATGACGTCCGGTCGGTCCCATCATTATATTTGTAGCGGCTCAAGGCTGCCTGACGTTGCTGCGACAGGCGCCGATTCTTGGCCCGTTGTTCGAAATACGCGAGGGTTTGGATCATGACGAGCACCGTGATCAGGCAGATCGCAATAGCTAGGCCCGTATAAGCCGCGTAATTCGTTGTAACCATCATACCAATCTCGATTTCCGCAGCGCTGCGCTGGGGCTGCGACGTGAAAGGAAGGTTAGCACGTTTTTTACCGTAGGCGGAGTAAACATTGGTCAAATCTTTGCGCGATCGCCGCTTGACTTGGCTGGCGGAAAGCGTCATCCAAGGTATATCGCTGACTAAGCGGGAGAGCGCGGGGGAGACCTCGCCGCCGAAGGAGCAACCGCCCCGGAATCTCTCAGGCAAATGAACCGCTTGGTCTCTTGCGATACTCTGGAAAGCGTTTCAGTTTCGGCTGAGACCACCGAAGGGGTAAATGGGTGCGGTCGGAAGAACCGCATTTATGAAAGCTCTCAGGTTCCCGTGACAGAGGGGGTTGGATGCACCGCCAATCGGCATCGCATTCACCGCCTAACTGCATGAGGAATTATTGGTGAGCGAGACACACGAAATTGAAGAAGGCGCAACGCCTGCCGCGCTCCCGCTTGATGCTTGGCATCGCGCGCGCGGCGCACGCATGGTCGAATTTGCCGGCTATCATATGCCGATCCAGTATGAGGGCATCATCGCCGAGCATCTCTGGACGCGCGAGAGCGCGGGGCTGTTCGATGTCTCGCATATGGGGCAGCTCATGTTTTCCGGCGATGACGAGGCCGCGCTCGAAGATGCGCTGGAGGCGCTGCTCCCCGCCAACATCAAGGGGCTGGCGGAGGGCAAACAGGCCTATTCGATTCTGCTCAATGAAGAGGGCGGCGCGCTCGATGATCTAATGATCACACGCACACCGACGGGCTTTTACATGGTCGTGAACGGCGCGGTGAAATGGGATGACATCGGCCATATCCGCGAACATCTGCCCGACGCATTCACGATGAACCATATGGAAGATCGCGATTTGCTTGCGCTGCAGGGGCCGAAGGCGGTTGATGCGCTCAAGCGCGTGGTTCCGGGGGTGGATAAGCTGTATTTCATGGAAGCAGGCAGCTTCCTCTGGGGGCATGAGCCGCTTTGGGTCAGCCGCTCGGGTTATACGGGCGAGGATGGTTACGAGATTTCAGTCCCCGCAGCACATGTGGCGGCGCTCGCAGATGCGTTGTGCGCGCAGCCCGAGGTGAAGCCCATTGGCCTTGGTGCGCGCGATTCGCTGCGGCTGGAGGCGGGGTTGCCGCTCTATGGCCATGATCTGGACGCGACGATTGACCCGATCCAAGCATCGTTAGGCTTTGCCGTGCCCAAGCGGCGGCGCGATGGCGGCTTTCTTGGCGCGGCGCGCGTGCTCGCCAGTATCGCGAACGGCCCGCCCTCGAAGCGCATTGGCCTCAAGGTCGAGGGCCGGATGCCCGCGCGCGAGGGCGCATTGATTTACATGGGGGATCAACAGGTTGGTGTTGTGACTTCAGGTGGTTTCTCCCCCAGCCTGCAAATCCCCATCGCTATGGGCTATGTCAGCGCGGCCCACGCCGCGCTTGGCACCGCGCTCGAGATTGACGTCCGCGGCAAACGCCTCGCCGCGATTGTCACCGCCATGCCCTTCGTCCCGAATACTTATGTCAGAAAAGGAGCCGCCAAATGACCCGCTATTTCACAGTAGAACATGAATGGATTGATGTTGATGGCAGCACTGCAACTGTCGGCATTACCGACTATGCGCAGGCGCAACTCGGCGACATTGTGTTCGTCGAACTCCCTGCCAAGGGCGCTGCGCTCGCTAAGGGCAAAGAGGCGGCGGTGGTTGAGTCGGTGAAGGCCGCTTCGGACGTGTATGCGCCGGTTTCCGGCACCGTGACCGAGGCGAACAGCGCGCTCGAAGGCGAACCGGCGCTCGTCAACTCCGCACCCGAGGGCGACGGCTGGTTCTTCAAGCTTACGCTGTCGAACCCCGGCGAACTTGAGGGCCTGATGGATGCCAATGCCTATGAGGCGTGGGTGAAGAGTTTGTGAACCCAAATCCTCCCCGGAACGGGGGGGTGGCAGGCCGAAGGCCTGACGGAGGGGCCGAACGTAGTGAGGTCGCAATCGCCGCTTCGCTCCGACCCCTCCACCACTTCGTGGTCCCCCTCCCCGTTCCGGGGAGGATTGAGAAGGAAACAAGATGCGCTACCTCCCGCTTACCCCCGCTGATCGCACATCGATGCTCGCCACCATCGGTGCTTCAAGCATTGATGACCTGTTCGTTGATGTCCCCGCTGAGGCACGCCTCTCCGCCCCCATCGCGGGCCTGCCGATGCACCAATCCGAAATGGCCGTTGAGCGGCATTTCTCAAATCTTGCGCGCAAGAACCGCGCCGCGTCGCATCACCCGTTTTTCCTCGGGGCAGGGGCGTATAAGCACCATATTCCTGCAAGCGTTGACCACCTCATCCAGCGCGGCGAGTTCCTGACCGCCTACACGCCCTACCAGCCCGAGATCGCGCAGGGCACGCTGCAGGTGCTGTTCGAGTTTCAAACGCAGGTTGCGCGGCTGTTTGGCTGCGATGTCGCGAATGCGAGCATGTATGATGGCTCGACGGCGTGCTGGGAAGCGATCGGCATGGCGCGGCGGATCACCAAGCGCACCCGCGCGCTGCTGTCAGCTGGGCTGCATCCGCATTATGTGAGCGTGGCGCAGACGATGGCGCGCTTTACGGGGGATGCGCTGGATGTGGCGCTGCCCGAGCTGATGGTAGAGACCGACGAGGCGCGGCTGCTCGCGGGCATCGATGACACGACAAGCTGCGTCGTGGTGCAATACCCTGACATTCTCGGACGGATCACCGATCTGAGCGCGCTCGCCCACAAAGCCCACGCGCATGGCGCGCTGCTGATCGCCGTGGTGACCGAGCCAGTGGCGCTCGGCCTGATCAAATCACCCGGTGAGATGGGCGCGGATATTGTGGTGGGCGAGGGGCAATCGCTCGGCGTTGGGCTGCAATTTGGCGGGCCCTATGTTGGCCTGTTCGCGTGCAAAGAGAAGTTCGTGCGCCAAATGCCGGGGCGGCTGTGCGGCGAAACGGTGGATGCCAATGGCAAGCGTGGCTTCGTGCTGACGCTTTCCACGCGCGAGCAGCATATCCGGCGCGAGAAGGCGACGAGCAACATCTGCACCAATGCTGGCCTGTGTGCGCTCGCGTTCAGCATCCACATGACCTTGCTGGGTGAGCGCGGCTTGCGCGAACTGGCGGCGCTCAACCATGCGCGCGCTTGCGCAGCGGCGGAGCGGTTGACCGCGATTAAGGGCGTTGAACTCATCACACCGAGCTTCTTCAACGAATTCACGCTGAAACTGCCCAAAGAAGCGCGACCCGTGGTGCGTGCGATGGCGGGCAAAGCGGTGCTCGGCGGCATCTCGCTCGGGCGGCTCTATCCGGGCGTGAAGGCGCTCGAGAATGGGCTGGTTGTCGCGGTCACCGAGGTGGTTTCGGATAACGATATTGATGCGCTCGTTGTGGCGCTTGAGGAGGCTTTGGCATGAACGTGATCAACGCAAGCGGCTGGAAGCCTGAAATGAATGCAGCCGATTCAGAAGGGGCGCCGGCAACCTTCACCGGCAATCGCGCGCTGATGCTCGAAGAGCCGCTGATTTTCGAGATTGGTGATAACGAAACGACGGGCGTGGATTTTGAACCCGCGCCAGCGCACAGCGCGCGCCTGAACGGCCTCCTCCGCGCCACCCCCATCAACCTCCCGGGCCTGTCCGAGCCGCAAACGGTGCGCCATTACACACGCCTGAGCCGCCAGAATTATGGCATCGACCTTGGCGTCTTTCCGCTCGGCAGTTGCACAATGAAGCACAACCCGCGCCTGAATGAGAAGGTCGCGCGGATGGCGGGCTTTGCCGATGTTCATCCGCTCGCGCCGGTTGAAACGGTGCAGGGTGCGCTCGGCGTCATTAACGAACTGGCGGTCTGGCTGATCGAACTGACCGGTATGCACGGTGTCGCGATGACGCCAAAGGCCGGCGCGCATGGCGAATTGTGCGGCATCCTGTGCATCAAGGCCGCGCTTGAGGCGAAAGGCGAGGGGCATCGCAAGATCGTTCTCGTGCCCGAATCGGCGCATGGTACCAACCCCGCAACAGCAGCCTTTGCAGGCTTCAGCATCGAGAACATCCCCGCGACGTCGGAGGGCCGGATCGATCTCGCTGCGCTCACCGCGCGCTTGGGGCCCGACGTTGCCGCCGTGATGATCACCAATCCGAACACCTGCGGGTTGTTCGAGCGCGACCTCAAGACGATCTCTGACCGCGTCCATGCGGCGGGCGGTTTCGTGTATTGCGATGGCGCCAATTTCAACGCCATCGTTGGCCGCGTCCGCCCCGGCGATCTGGGTGTCGATGCGATGCACATCAATCTGCACAAGACCTTCAGCACACCGCACGGTGGCGGCGGGCCGGGCTCGGGGCCTGTGGTCTTGTCGAAGGCGCTGGCGCCCTTTGGCCCGCTGCCCTTTACCGAGCGGCACGCCGACGGGACGTTCACGCTGGTCGAGGAAGTGACGGCAGGTGATCGCCACCCGCTCTCGATTGGCCGGATGACCGCGTTTCATGGGCAGATGGGGATGTTCACGCGCGCGCTGGCCTATATTCTCAGCCACGGCGCAGACGGCTTGCGGCAGGTTGCAGAGGACGCCGTGCTGAACGCCAATTATATTTTGCGGTCGCTGGAGGGCACGCTCGATGCGCCGTTCGCGGGGTCTGGTCCGTGTATGCACGAGGCATTGTTCTCGGACAGCAATCTGGCCGAGGGCTTCACCACGCTCGATGTCGCGAAGGGGCTGATCGATGAGGGCTTCCACCCGATGACGGTCTATTTCCCGCTCGTCGTGCATGGCGCGATGCTGGTCGAGCCGACCGAGACCGAGAGCAAGGCGAACCTCGATCAGTTCATCGGTGCGCTGCGCTCGGTTGTGGAGCGGGCCAAAGCGGGCGACCCCGCCCTCAAATCCGCGCCGCACTTCGCACCACGGGCACGATTGGATGAAACACTCGCCGCACGTAACCCAAAGTTGGTATGGAAGGACGCTTGATCCTCTGAGCATAAACGCCCATATGCGGCTCACACGCTCCGCACAGCTATCGGGCTGCGCGATAGGGCGTGAGAGGCATTTGATATGATGATGATTCTTACAATTGATATGACGATTTTGTTCACAATTATCGCGATTGGCTTGATGCTGGCGACGGTCTATGCACTGGTCACGGGGATCATTGCATTCCTCAAGACAACCGAGGCAGACCTGAAAAATCCGAATGGCGGCCCAAGCCAGTCGGCGCTTAAGCAGAATAAAGCGATGATGATGCGCATCATTTTTCAGGGCGCGGCAATCCTCGTGATCGTCATGATGCTCAGCTTGCGGCACGCGGGCTGAGCGGTTGGTCAAGCTCAACAAAATCTACACGCGCACGGGTGACGATGGCACCACCGGTCTGGTCGATGGTTCGCGGATCGCGAAAGATTCGCCCCGCATGGCGGCAATCGGCGATGTGGATGAGCTGAACTGCGCTATCGGCGTGGCGGCGCTGCATCTGGAAGGCGAAACGCTGGCGCGGCTGCGGATGATCCAGAATGATTTGTTCGATTTGGGCGCGGATTTCGCGACTTCGGGCACCGATTTCACCCCGGGTGAAATGACGCTGCGTGTGACCGCTAAGCAGGTCGCGCGGCTAGAGGAGGAGCTTGACGCGATGAACGCGCAATTGCTCCCGCTCAGCAGCTTTATCTTGCCCGGTGGCTCGGCGGCTGGGGCCGCACTGCATGTGGCGCGGAGCACGTGTCGTCGGGCAGAGCGCACGGCCGTCGGCGCAACCCGTGACGTGACGCTCAATCCGCAAGCGATGAAATATCTCAACCGGCTATCGGACTATCTGTTCGTGATGGCGCGGGCTGTGAATAACAATGGCGCAGATGATATTCTCTGGGTGCCGGGAAAGTCGCGCTAGGGTTGATTTCTCGGCGCGCGCCCCCCATTGAAGGCGCATGATGTCTCCTTCCGATACCGCCCGTCTTCTCGCCAAAGCTGAAACACTCACCGAGGCGCTGCCGTATATCCAGCGCTATGTCGGCCAGACATTCGTGATCAAATATGGTGGGCACGCGATGGGTGATCCGGCGCTGGCGATGGACTTTGCCGAAGACGTTGTGTTGCTCAAAGCCGTCGGGATCAACCCGATTGTGGTGCATGGCGGCGGGCCACAAATTGGCGCGATGCTCAAGAAACTGGGCGTTGAGTCATCGTTCGTCGACGGATTGCGCGTCACCGATGCCGAAACGGCAAAAATCGCTGAAATGGTGCTGTCGGGCGCGATCAATAAGGAAATTGTCAGCTGGATCGCTAAGGCCGGCGGCAAGGCCGTGGGTATCTCGGGTAAGGATGGCGGCTTTGTGACCGCCGAGAAGGTCACGCGGACGACGCGCGACCCTGAAAGCCATATCGAGCGCGCCATTGACCTTGGCTTTGTCGGCGAGCCGTCGGCGATTGATCGCAGTGTCCTCGATACGATTTCAAATGCGGGCATGATCCCCGTGGTTGCGCCGATTGGCGTGGGCGCAGATGGTGATACCTACAACATCAATGCCGATACAATGGCCGGCGCGATTGCCGCCGCGGTCGGTGCCAAGCGGCTGTTTCTGCTCACCGATGTTGTGGGTGTGCTCGATAAGGCGGGCAAGTTGCTGACCGATCTCGACCCCACGAAGATCGCCGCTCTCAAGGCCGATGGCACCGCAACCGGCGGTATGTTGCCGAAGCTCGACACCTGCATCGCTGCGGTCGAAGCTGGCGTCGAAGGTGCTGTTATTCTCGACGGGCGCGTGCCACATGGCATGTTGCTCGAAATCTTCACCGCACAGGGTGCGGGGACTTTGGTGCACAGTTAGGAAAGAATCGATGCTGCTCGTTTTTCATTTGCCGGACTATTTCCTCCACCTCGCCTCGTGGATCATCATCATTGACGTGACGCTCTCGTGGCTGATCGCGTTCAATGTCATCAACACCCAGAACGATGTAGTTCGTTCGATCTGGCGCGCCCTTGAGTCGCTGACTGCGCCGCTCTACCGCCCGATCCGGAAGATTTTGCCTGATTTTGGGGCGCTTGATCTCTCGCCATTGGTTGTGTTGCTGATCATCAACGTCCTGCGCGGGATCATTTCAAGGTGATCTCTTCAGCTCCTTGCTGCCCTAACGGCGGTGCGTACGGCGCAGCCTTGGACGCTGCTGCCCGATGGCCTGATGCTCGCGGTTCGGGTCACACCCAAGGGCGGGCGCGACGCGATTGATGGCGTCTGGCTCGATGCCGACGGAGAGGCGTGGTTGTCATTGCGTGTTTCGGTTCCACCTGTCGATGGCGCAGCCACAGCGGCGGTCTTGGTGCTCCTTGCGCAGCACCTCGACCTTAAAAAGCGCGACATTGCACTGGTAAGCGGCGCAAGCGCACGGCTGAAAAGATTTAAGCTGACAGGATCACCCGAACGGTTGGCCAAAAGAGTATCAGACTGTATTGGGGGCGCATGAGCACAGCACAATTGATTGATGGTAAGGCATTTGCAGCGGGCCTCCGCACACAAATTGTTGAGGGTGTAGGGCAGTTTCAGCAAGCCACGGCGCGCGTGCCCGGGCTGGCGGTGGTGCTGGTGGGGGAGGACCCCGCCAGCAAGGTCTATGTCGGCTCGAAGGAGAAGCAAACCGTCGAGGTGGGGATGCGCAGCTTTGCACACCGCTTGCCCGCCGATACCGCACAAGCGGATCTTATCGCCCTCGTTCAACAATTGAATGCTGATCCGGCGGTTGATGGCATCCTTGTGCAGCTGCCTTTGCCCAAGCATCTGGATGAGCTGGCGGTGGTGAGCGCGATTGACCCCGACAAAGACGTTGATGGGCTACATGTGGTGAACGCGGGGCGGCTGGCCTCGGGGTTGCCTGGGCTGGTCAGTTGCACGCCGCTCGGCTGCATGATGCTGATCAAGCATGTGCTGGGAGATCATCTCTCGGGGAAGAATGCGGTGGTGATTGGCCGCTCGATCTTGGTCGGGAAGCCGGTCGCGCAGTTGCTGCTCGCGGCGAACTGCACCGTCACGATTGCGCACAGCCGCACGGCTGACCTGCCCGATGTGGTGCGGCGCGCCGACATCGTCGTGGCTGCCGTGGGGCGGCCCGAAATGGTGAAGGCGGACTGGATCAAGCCGGGTGCCTGCGTCATCGATGTGGGCATTAACCGCGTGCCTTCGGCTAATGAGGGCAAGACCAAGCTGGTCGGCGACGTCGATTTTGCGGGCGTTAGTGCGGTCGCTGGCAGCATCACACCCGTGCCGGGCGGCGTCGGCCCGATGACGATCGCCTGTCTGCTCTATAACACGCTGCAGGCAGCACGGCGGCGGGCCGGGCTCGCCGATGGTGCGGCGTTGTGAACGAACTTTTCATCTCGGCGTTCGTTACGCTTTTCGTCGTTATTGATCCCCCAGGCTGCGCGCCGATCTTCGCTGGCCTCACGGCGGGCACACCGGCCAAGCATCGCCGCACGATGGCAGTACGCTCAACGCTGGTCGCGAGCGCGATCTTGATGGGCTTCGCTGCGGTCGGTGAGGCGTTTCTGAATGCGTTGGGCGTGAGCCTTGTGGCGTTTCGCATCGCGGGCGGGATTATGCTGTTCCTGATTGCGCTCGAGATGGTGTTCGAGAAGCGGACCGCGCGCCGCGAAATTCGCGCCGAAAGCGTCAAGGCGACCGAGCATGAGGACATTTCGATCTTCCCGATGGGCATCCCGATGATTGCGGGCCCGGGCTCGATTGCGTCGGCGATGCTGCTGACAGCGCGCGCGCATGGATTTCAGGAACACCTCGTGGTTTATGGCGCGCTTGCCAGCGTCCTAGTGCTCACACTCGTTGCGCTCCTTATCGCGGGGCCGCTCATGCGGCTCGTCGGCGAGAAGATCGAGGCGATGATCACGCGGATTTTGGGCGTGATATTGGCGGCACTCGCGGTGCAGTTTGTGATCGACGGGCTGCGGACGGTGTTCGAGATTTAACGCGGGCTTAGAAGCTGTCGGCCTTCGCCAAGTCCCAGTTCGTTTGATAATACATATGGCGACTGCCGCGCAGCAGCTCGCCGGGCTCCAGATAGGTCAGCAAGTTTGCGAAGTTGCGAACCTCGGTCGCGCTGATCCGCTGTACGATATGGTGCGGCTCAAGCTGGTCAGGATGTGAGAGGCCAGCCGCAGCGAGCATTTCGGCGAGCACCGCCGTGGTCCGCTTGTGGTATTGATACACGCGCTCGGCCTTACTCGGCACGTTGAGCGCGCGTTGCCGCAGCTTGTCCTGCGTTGCAACGCCGGTCGGGCAATGGTTGGTGTGGCAGGACAGCGACTGGACGCAGCCGAGCGCAAACATGAACGCACGCGCGCTGTTGACCCAATCTGCGCCAATCGCGAGCGTGTTCACAATCCCGAAGGCGCTGGTGACCTTGCCCGCAGCACCGATCTTCACCTTTTCGCGAAGGCCTGCAGCAACGAGCGTGTTGTGGACGAAGAGCAACCCCTCGCGGAGCGGCGTCCCGACGTGATCGCTAAACTCTTGCGGGGCCGCGCCGGTGCCGCCCTCGCCACCATCGACCACGATGAAGTCTGGGATCACATTGGTTGCGAGCATGGCCTTGACGATCGCCATGAATTCCCACGGATGGCCGATGCACATTTTGAACCCGACAGGTTTGCCGCCCGAGAGCCGCCGCAACTCGGTCACGAACGCCATCATTTCAAGCGGGGTGCTGAATGCCGAGTGCTGTGCGGGTGAGATACAGTCCTTGTCGATGGGCACGCCGCGCGTTTCCGCAATTTCGGCTGTCAGTTTGATTTTGGGGAGCACGCCGCCATGGCCCGGCTTGGCACCTTGGCTCAGTTTAATCTCGATCATCTTGACTTGCGGGCTTGTGGCCTGTGCGGCAAATTTTTCGGGATCAAACTTGCCGTCGAGCGTGCGGCACCCAAAATAGCCGCTTGCCACTTGCCAGACGAGATCGCCGCCGCCTTCGCGGTGATAGGGGCTGATGCTGCCTTCGCCGGTGTCCTGATAGAAATTGCCATTTTTCGCGCCTTGGTTGAGCGCGCTCACGGCAGCGGCGGATAATGCGCCAAAGCTCATCGCCGAGATGTTAAAGACACTTGCTGAGTAAGGCTGGAGGCACTGGTCATTGCCGATTGTGATCCGGAAATCCTTCGGATCAACACCCACGGCTGGCCGCGCCGAATGCTGGATATATTTATAGTCTGTCTCGTACACGTCCTTGAGCGTGCCGAAAGGGTGATCGGCAGGGACGCCCTTGGCGCGGCGATACACCAGCGCGCGTTGCTCGCGCGAGAAGGGCACCGCATCCTCGTCGCTCTCGATCATATATTGGCGCATTTCGGGGCGAATAAACTCAAGCAGATACCGCATATGCCCGAGCACCGGATAGTTGCGGAGAATCGCGTGGCGCGTTTGCAACAGGTCGGAAATGCCGATGACGACGAACATGCCGAGCACGATGAGCACGAGGATGTCGTATTTGCCCATCGGGTGAAGCAGGAGCGCTAGCGTAAACAGCAGCACGACCAAAAAGAAAGCCGTGTAACGCCCGTACCGAGTCCACATAATCCGCTCCGTGTTGAATGGCTAGAAACTAGTGGCGTGTTTGAGGTAAATCCACCTCAATCCCTGTTCAATTGTCAAAAACACGCGCAAAAATCGTGTCAATCTGTCTGAAATGGTACCCAAGATCGAATTTTTCTTCTAATTCGCTCGCGGACAGTGCTTTGGTTACATCCGGATCCGCTTTTAATAGATCAAGGAGCGAGAGCGCGCCATCCGATTCCCAGACCTTCATCGCGTTGCGCTGGACAAGGCTGTAAGCATCCTCGCGTGACACGCCCGCTTGGGTGAGCGCGAGCAGCACGCGCTGCGAGTGGACAAGCCCGCCCATTTTATCGAGATTTTTCTGCATCCGTGCCGGATAGACGAGCAATTTATCCACGACGCCGGTGAGGCGCGCCAACGCAAAATCGAGCGTGATAGTTGCATCGGGGCCGATATAGCGCTCGACCGAAGAGTGGCTGATGTCACGCTCGTGCCACAAAGCCACATTCTCCAGCGCGGGGACCACTGCACTGCGCACCATCCGCGCAAGGCCGGTGAGGTTTTCGGTCAGCACAGGGTTGCGCTTGTGCGGCATGGCCGACGAGCCCTTTTGGCCGGGGCTGAAATACTCTTCGGCCTCCAGCACCTCGGTGCGCTGCAGATGGCGAACTTCAATCGCCAGTCGCTCGATCGATGACGCGATCACACCGAGCGTCGCGAAATACATCGCATGCCGGTCGCGCGGGATCACCTGCGTCGAGACGGGCTCGACGGCGAGGCCCAGCTTCTCCGCGACATGCGCCTCAACGCGCGGATCGATGTTTGCAAATGTGCCGACCGCGCCCGAGATCGCGCACGTGGCGATGTCCACCCGCGCGGCAACGAGTCGCGCGCGGTTGCGCTTGAACTCGGCATAGGCCTGCGCGAGCTTGAGCCCGAACGTCACCGGCTCGGCATGAATACCGTGCGAACGGCCAATCGTTGGCGTCAGTTTATGCTCGAATGCGCGCGTCTTGATGGCGGCGAGCAACTGGTCAAGGTCAGCGATCAGCAGATCGGTCGCCCGCGCGAGCTGCACACTCAGGCACGTGTCGAGCACGTCCGAACTGGTCATGCCCTGGTGCATGAAGCGCGCTTCTTCGCCCACATTGTCCGCCACCCATGTGAGGAACGCGATGACGTCATGCTTGGTCACGGCCTCAATCGCATCGATGGCGGCGACGTCGATGACGGGCTTGGTCGCCCACCAGTCCCAGAGCGCTTTGGCGGCTGATTTCGGTACCACCCCAAGTTCGGCCAATGCGTCAGTCGCATGGGCTTCAATCTCAAACCAGATCGCGAATTTGTTCTCGGGTGACCAGATGGCGGTCATTTCGGGGCGGGAATAACGGGGTACCATGTGTGTGCCTTAGATTGCGTATTCCCGCGCAGGCGGGAATCCAGATTTTGTTGGACTGGGCTGCTTGCAGAGCCACTTGTCTCTGCGCGCCCTACGCGGGAGCACACGATCTTTCAAGTTGTTGACCTACAACAACCCCATCGCGCGCATACTGCTATGCCCTTTGCCGCCAATGATGATGTGATCATGCACAGTGATGCCGAGTCGCTTGCCGGCCTCCGCAATATCGCGCGTCAGATGGATATCGGCCTTGCTCGGCTGCGGATCGCCCGAGGGGTGGTTGTGCACCAGAATGAGCGCCGCCGACCCGAGATCAAGCGCCCGGCGAATCACTTCGCGGACATGCACCGCCGCCTGATCGATTGAGCCCTCCGCCATCACCTCGTCACGGATCAGGATATTGCGGCTGTTCAAATGCAGCACACGCACGCGCTCGATGGTGAGATACGCCATGTCCGCGCGCAGATAATCGAGTAGCGCCTGCCAGCTGCCGAGCACTTTGGCATCGGCCACGTCCGAACGCAGCATCCGAATCGCGGCGGCATGGGCGGTCTTGAGCGCGGCAACGGCACCTTCGCTCACTGGCCCTGCGCGCGCGATGGCCTCAGCATCAGCAGAGAGCAACGGGCCGATGCCGCCAAAATTATGGAGGAGCTTTTTCGCCATGGGCTTGGTGTCGCGCCGCGGAATGGCGAGCGCCAACAGATATTCGATCAGTTCATGATCGAGCAGCGCATCGCCCCCATTCTCGATCAGCCGTTTACGCAGGCGCGCACGATGCCCCGTGCCGTCAAAGCCGGTGGCATCGCCCATGTCATCTGAGTCGCTCTCAGCCATGAGCAAAGACGCTAGTCAGCGAAGCCGAGCGGCGCAAGCCAAACAGGGTGGTTGACTTGGCGGTCATGTCATCCTAGGCGGCGCTTGCCTAGG
>Ga0007825_1000208_pt1 | contig 18464 bp, 17 predicted proteins | sample CryBogCBE13Jul09_FD_71229 | JGI IMG/M metagenome (GOLD analysis project Ga0007825, IMG submission 71229) | Freshwater microbial communities from Crystal Bog, Wisconsin, USA - CBE13Jul09 | ecosystem: Environmental > Aquatic > Freshwater > Lake | place: Crystal Bog, Wisconsin, USA | collected... | reverse complement strand
CGTTGGATCCTCCTCCCACACAAGCAACCACATGCGTTGGCAATTCAGAACCTGTTTTTTCTTTTAATTGCTTGCGAATTTCATCACTAATTACACTTTGGAAACGCGCTACCATGTCTGGATAAGGATGTGGCCCTACTACACTTCCAATAATATAATGTGTTTCATTGGGTTCATTAATCCAAGCACGAATGGCTTCATTCGTTGCATCTTTCAAAGTTTTACTTCCACTAGTAGCAGGTACTACTTTCGCGCCTAACATTTTCATGCGGGCCACGTTGGGTGCTTGACGCTCAATATCTTTCTCCCCCATATACACCACACACTCTAAACCTTTTAAAGCACATACCGTTGCTGTTGCTACTCCATGTTGACCCGCACCCGTTTCTGCAATAATTTTTGTTTTGCCTAAACGATGTGCTAACAAAATTTGACCAATGGTATTATTTATTTTATGTGCCCCTGTATGACAAAGGTCCTCACGCTTTAAATAAATTTGCGTGCCAATTTCCTTGCTTAATCTTTCTGCATAAAACAAAGGAGTGGGTCTTCCCACATAATCTTTTAGCAAAGCATGAAATTCTCTTTGAAACTCAGGATCCTGCATAATTTGCAGGTACTGCGTTTTTAAAGTCTCTACATTACTGTACAACATTTCTGGAATGTACGCACCTCCAAAATCACCATAGTAGCCTTCGGCACTAGGGTCTTGATAATTGATTGACTTGTTAAATGAGTGCATCTATAAAGGATTTAATTTTTTCTAAATTTTTATTACCTGGTGCCAGTTCAAACTGACTATTGATATCCAACGCAAACAAATCTTTGCCTGCTTTTGTTTTTTTCATTACTTCAATACCTCCAATATCATTAGGACCAATCCCTCCACTTAAAAAATAAGGTTTGCCTATTGAATTGCCTTTTATTAATTCCCAATTAAAATGAGCACCTGTTCCACCATACATTTTACTATCCGTATCAAATAAATAATAATCCGCACTATTTTCAAATGAAGCAATTTCCGGCATTTTATCACCTACCCTAAATACTTTTATCAATTGTGTATTCTGCAAAGACGCTGCTGCTAATTGCGCTCTTAATTGTGTGTAATATTCCAAATCCTCATCCCCATGCAATTGAACCATATCCAAGCCTGCATTTTTTATAATATTAATGACATGCTCAATAGGTTCATTTACAAACACCCCCACTTTCTTAGCATTGGATGATGTAAAATTTTTAATATCGCTTAACAGTAAACTATTTAAAACATATCTTTTGGAAGGAGCATAAAAAATAAAGCCAATACAATCCACACCCATTGCTTCCAATGCAATGGCTTGATTGATATCTGTGATTCCGCAAACTTTAATTTTCAATGTCCTCATTTAATATATTTTAATCGCTCCTTTTTATTAATCTTTTATTTTATTTGTAGACTAAATTCCTCAAACGCCTTTGCTGGATTTTCTTGTTTCATAAAATATTCTCCCATCAAAAATCCGTTAAAGCCTTCCTTTTTCAATAATTGAAAAGTAGCCAAATCATAAATACCACTCTCCGCTATACTTAGCTTTCCTTTCGGTAATAAGTTTTTCAATTGCAATGAATGTTCAATATTTACTTCAAAAGATTTTAAACTTCTATTATTGATACCTACTAAATCTACTTCCTCACATACATGTGCTAATTCCGATGCATCATGCAATTCCAACAATACTTCCAAGCCTAAACCTTTTGCAACGCTGGCTAATGATTTTGTCTCAACTGGTGTTAAGCAAGAAGCTATTAATAAAATTACAGAAGCCCCGTATGCCTTGGCTTCAATAACTTGAAATTCATCAATGATAAATTCTTTGCGTAAAACAGGAATTTCATTTTGAACTGCAATACTTAAATCAGCAAGACTGCCTCCAAAATATGGACCATCGGTTAAAACAGATATTCCTGATGCACCAAACTGTGTATAGGCTTTTGCCACTTCCTCCACACTTGCCACTGCATTGATAATTCCTTTTGAAGGGGATTGTCTTTTAAACTCAGCAATGATGCCTGTCTTTGAAGTATCTATTATATTTGCTTTTAAGGAGTAGCATGGTTTTTCAAACAAAGGCATGGCTTGTAATTGAGCAATGGTTATTTGCTTTTTTCTTTCAGCTACTTCGCCAAACTTTGTCTCTACAATTTTTGCTAAAATATTGGTACTCATTATTGCAGACTAATTAATTTTTGTAAACAATTATTTGCCGCACCTGATTCTAAACTAGTAACCGCAGCCTGATAAGCCTGCTCGTAATTTTCATACTTACCCGTTAAGTTCAATGCCATGGCAGCATTTGCCAAGACTACTGCATTTTGAGACCAGGTCCCTTTTTCTTGAATAATATTTCTAAAAATTTGAGCAGCTTCTTCCACTGTTGCGCCACCTGCTAAATCTTCCTGCATCACTCTCTTTTTACCCAAAGAGTATGGCGATAAAGTAAACTCTCCTTTATTAGTTACAATTTTGGTATCTGACGTTAAAGAAATTTCATCGTAACCATCTAAACTATTAATGACCGTAAAAGCTTTTCCTAAAGATTGTAAAACATAATTATAGATACGTGCCATTTCTAAATTGTAAACCCCAATTAATTGATATTTAGGTTGCGCTGGATTTACAATTGGCCCTAACATGTTAAAGAAAGTACGCACACCTATATTACGACGAATAGGTCCCACTGTTTTTAATGCAGGATGAAACAAAGGTGCATGTAAAAAACAAATGCCAGCTTCTTTAACTTCTTTTGATAATTGCGCTTGATCATTTTTAAAAGTATATCCCAACTGCTCCATTACATTGGAAGATCCACTCACACTGGAAGCACCATAATTACCATGCTTTACTATTGGCTGTCCAGCACCCGCCACTATAAAACAAGCTAAAGTAGAAATATTAAAAGTATCTTTTCCATCACCACCTGTACCTACAATATCCATTGCATTATCAATACCTAAATCCACTTTTACCGCAAGTGATAATAAAGCATCTCTAAAACCCATCAATTCTTCAATGGTAATACTTCGCATTAAAAATACAGTCACAAAGGAAGTTACTTCATGCTCATTATACGCACCATGTGAAATTTGAACCAATACTTCCTTAGCTTGTTCTCTGCTCAAGGTTTTGTGTTCAAATAAATATTGTAATAGTTTTTTCATCTCTTTAATACATTCATTAAAAAATAGTTGCGCTTATTTATATTAATATTTTAACCAATTGGCGATAATTTTTGCACCCTCCGGAGTTAATACACTTTCAGGATGATATTGAACGCCTTTCACATCATAGGTCTTATGTTCTAATGACATAATATAACCATCATCGTCCTTTGAAGTAATGATTAAATCGCTTGGTAAATCTTTTTCATTCACGACCCAGCTATGGTAACGACCCACACTAAAAGTATTAGGTAATCCTTGAAATAATATAGAGGGAGCTGTCAAATGAATCGGCGTAGCAATACCATGATATACTTTACTTAAATTACTCAAGCTACCTCCAAATGACTCACCAATGGCTTGTTGACCAAGGCAAACTCCAAAAATAGATTTAGTAGCGGCATACTCTTTAATCAATGGCAATAGTAAACCAGATTCGGAAGGTATACCTGGGCCTGGAGATAATAATATTTTATCAAAAGCCTTTACATCCTCTAAGGGAATTTCATCGTTTCTATGCACTTCCACTTTTGCATCTGTTGCAATCTCTTTAATCAACTGCACTAAGTTGTAAGTGAATGAATCGTAATTATCAAAAACTAATACTTTCATTATTCGTGAATTTTTTCTGCCAATACCATGGCTGTTTTTAAAGCGTTCAATTTATTATTTACTTCCTGCAATTCACTTTCGGGAACTGAAGCAGCAACCACCCCAGCACCTGCTTGGTAGGTCAAAGTATTTTGTTGACTCAAGAAAGTACGAATCATGATTGCTTGATTACAAGTGCCATTAAAACCAACAAACCCAATACATCCTCCATAATAAGAACGTTTAGTAGGCTCGATAGCATCAATAATTTGCATTGCTTTAAACTTTGGGGCACCACTTAAGGTACCTGCAGGAAAAGTTTTTGCAATCAAATGAAACGGATTCGATCCTTCGGCAACCTTGCCTTCTACCTCACTCACCAAGTGAATTACATGACTATAATAATGCACTTGACGATATTGCTTTACGCGTACTTCGGTACATACTCTACTTAAATCGTTACGTGCCAGATCTACCAACATCACATGTTCTGCGTTTTCTTTTGGATCGTCTAATAATTTTTGGGTCATATTGGCGTCCACTACAGCGTCTCCCGTTCTTTTAAAAGTACCTGCTATAGGATGCACAACCGCTTTCCCATTATTGATAATAATTTGCGCCTCAGGTGAAGAGCCAATTAATTTATAATCACCATAATCAAAGAAAAATAAATAAGGCGAAGGATTAATATTTCTTAAAGTGCGGTAAACATTAAATTCATCTCCTTGGAAAGATTGTTGAAAGCGTCTACTTAATACAATTTGAAAAACGTCTCCACGCATACAATGCTGAATACCTTTCTTAACCGCTTCTCTATATTCCTCATCTGTTAAGTTTGAACTTTCACCCCCTTGTAAACTAAATGGATACTGAGGCACATCCTTACTTTTAATGAAGGAAACCAAAGCGTCATATTCTGAAGCAATACCGTCCATTTTATTTTCACAAATAAAAATTTCGTCTTTAAAATGATTAAAAGCAATTACATATTGATACAAACGATAGCGCATTAAAGGCACTGCATCTGCTCCTTTTTTAAATTCAATGGTATCAAAAAATGGAATCGCATCATAAGCAGTGTATCCATATAAACCTTGTGCAAAAGCAGCCTCCTTTACCTCCTGCCCTTTCATTTCATATTGTTGCATATAGGACCAAATACGATCTGGCGCTGCATGAACATTTTGAATGATTTCTTTTTCAGGATCCTGATTGGGATATTTATATTCAATTTCGTTTAAAGAAGAAATTTCAATTCCCCCAATCGCATTCACTCCAATAAATGAATAACTATTTTCCGAAGCATGTGAGTCCGTGCTTTCTAATAAAATAGTGTCTCTAAACCTATCTCTTAATCGCAGATAAATACCTACTGGAGTATAGGTATCCGCAAGCATTCTTGATACGGTAGTTGTAATTTGCTTCTTTTGCATGTCCTATTTTAAATTCTTTCGTTTTAATATTTTTGTTCCTGACCGATAATAAAAAATAAACCCCGACATTGGATGTCGGGGTTTATGTATATTTTGACAATAATAGTTATGTCACTACAATACCCCAACGGAGTTTGTATGCCACCACCAAATATTGTTTGTTTTTTTCATTATCATTTATTCTAAGGCAAAATTACAGATTTGAGCTTTCCTTGCCAAAAAATTCTATCTAAATTCACAAATAGTAAGCTTAAAGCTATCAAATGTTAGTAACTTACAAAACCCCCTTGGTACTAGGGAGCGCATCGCTGTCCGGATTGCGTCTTACAGCCATTTTGATCGACTTCGCAAAAGCTTTGAAAATAGCTTCTATTTTATGGTGCTCATTATCTCCTTTACAACTAATATTTAGATTGGCTTTTGCAGCATCACTAAATGATTTGAAAAAATGGAAGAACATTTCGGTAGGCATTTCTCCAATTTTTTCACGCTTAAATTCGGCATCCCAAACAATCCAGTTTCTGCCACCAAAATCTATTAAGACTTTCGCTTCAGCTTCATCCATTGGCAATGCATAACCATAACGCTCCATTCCTCTTTTATCCATTAATCCCAAAGCAAAAGCTTCGCCCAAAGCAATACCTACATCCTCAATCGTATGATGCTCATCAATATGCAAATCACCATCGCATTTAATATTTAAATCCAAGGCACCGTGACGAGCAATTTGTTCTAACATATGATCAAAGAATCCCAAACCAGTTTCAATTTTTGCATCTCCCTTTCCATCTAAATTTAGTTCCACACTAATTTTAGTTTCTTTAGTGTTACGCGTATGGGATACTTTTCTTAAACCTAGTTTTAAGAAGCTATAAATTTCAGACCAAGTATTAGCTTCAAATGCAATGAAAGGCCTTAATTCCAATTCTTGTGCTTCTGTTAATTCATGTAAAGCTGACTTTAAATAAATGGCCTTACATCCAATGTTTTTTGCTAATGCGATATCACTCCATCTATCTCCAATCACAAATGAATTATGAATATCATAATGAACATTATTTAATAGTTGCGTTAACATACCTGTACCCGGTTTACGTGTAGGCTTATTATCAGCGGCAAAAGTATCATCAATAAAAATTTCATCAAATACAAATCCCTCGCCAGCTAGCGTTCGAACCATTAATTGTTGAAATGGCTCAAAGCTTTCTTTAGGATAACTTGCTGTACCCAAACCATCTTGATTCGTAACCATTACTTTATAGAAACCAAATTCAGCAGCAATCTTACCCAAGTAGCCAATAGCACCAGAGATAAAACTTGTTTTTTCGATACTATCAATTTGATAATCCGATTTTGGTTCTTCTAAAATAACGCCATCTCGATCTATAAAAAGAATTGGTTTCATGCTCCGCTTTGTATTTAACTTAAATTGTTTTATTTTTTGTTCTTTGCTGCTTGCACCTGTGCTAACGTTACTTTTGAAGCTTTATTACTCCAACTTGTTCTAACATAACTTAATACATTCGCAATATCCTCATCTTTTAAATCAGGATTAGCGGTCATCACATTGTTATAATAATATCCATCCAAAGCAATTTTTTCACTGTACCCTCCTCTTATTATTTTAACCAATCGAGCAATATTATTACCCACCAAATTACTAGATCCATCTAATGGAGCATTCATATTTGGAACACCTCCACCATCGGCTTGATGACAAGCCAAACACCTAGTTTCATATATTTTTTTACCTTTTACTAAATCCTGCGCGTTGGCTGAAATAGTAAAAAACAAAAGGGTTGAAAATAAAATTGTTAATTGTTTTGCCATTTTAAAATTGTATTGAATAAACTATTAAATAGTAGGTTTATATTTTTGTAATTTATTTAGCGTAGCTAATTTTAAAAATAGAACCTCTTGCATCATCACTCACGTATAATGAACCATCTGGTCCTTGCGCTAAACCACATGGTCTTGATTTTACTTTTCTAACATTGGTTACTTTTTCACCTTCAGCTAAACCTGAAAATCCGTTGGCAAAAATTTCCCATTCACCATTTGGTTTACCATCTTTAAATGGCACAAAGGCAACGAAATAACCTTCCTGAGGCAATGGTGCTCTATTCCAAGAACCGTGAAATGCGATAAACGCCCCATTTTTATATTTAGCTGGAAATTGATCTCCTGTGTAAAATAACAAACCGTTTGGTGCCATGTGTGCTGGGAAAAATACGGTAGGATTTAAGGCATTTTCTCCCCCTTCTTTTTTACCATCACCACCATATTCTGGAGCCAATATTTTTTTCTTTTGATAAGGATCAAAATATACATATGGCCATCCTGCATTATCTCCTTCATGTAACTCATACATTGTTTCAGCTGGCAATTCAGCATTTTGAGCATCATTATATAAAGTTGGATAAAAACTATTTAATTGGTCACGACCATGTTGCATTACAAATAATGAATTGGATTGGGTATTCCAATCTAATCCAACAACATTACGAAGTCCAGTAGCATATCTTTTACCATCACCATATACTTGATTTTCTTTGGTGCCACTAAATTTCCAAATACCACCCGCAGAATCTAAAATTGGACAAGGCATCATTCCTTTTGATCCAGGAGTTCTATCTTTTTCTTGACAAGCATTTGAATAGGCACCAATATTTACATACACATTATTATCACCATCCAAAGTGATTGATTTTGAAGCATGTTGATTTTTTGCAATCAATCCTTTAACAATTGTTTTAGGACTTAAAGGATTAACTACTTCATCTTTATCATTTAACTGATATAAATAAACATCATTATCCGAAGTTGCATATAAATCTTTCCCCTTAACTACAATTCCTGTTCCTCCATAATTTGCCCAGCCATTTATTTTATCTGCAACGCCATCCTTGTTTACGTCTTCTAAACGAATAATACTTTTACCCGCTTTATTTGGATACATCAATTTTGCAAAAACAACACCGGATTTTGTAATGGCAATATGTCTTGCACTCCCAATGGTATCTGCAAATAAAGTTGCTTTAAATCCTTCGGGTAATTTTAATCCAGCATTATTTTGAGCATTCAAATTCAATGCTAAAAGCACTACAGCAAAAAAGAAGATTGGTTTTAGATTTTTCATAAAATCGTTATGTGGTTTGTTAATTTATTAGATGAATTTAATATTAGTTTTCCGAAGCGTTAAAAGTTTTTTCAATCCATTCGGCCATTGCGTCAATGAGCACTGTATTTTCCTGTTCATTACCTACCGTAATACGAACAGAATCAGCGCAATTTGGCAAACTAGAACGATCTCTTACTATAATACCTTTTGAACATAAATACCTATACATGTCAGAGGCATGTGGAATTTTAACCAATAGAAAGTTTGTATCAGAAGGATATACTTTTTCAACATAAGGCATTGACTGAATCACTTCGGCCAAAGCAATACGCATTTCCACTAAATGCTGAATCATATCATTCACTTGCCCCACTTCCTCTAATGCTTTTAACACCAACTCCTGCGCTACCAAACTGATATTATAAGGCGCTTTTACTTTGTTTAAATAACCTACAATAGGCTCACTCGCAAAACACATCCCAACTCTCAATCCTGCCAATCCCCAAGCCTTGCTTAAAGTTTGTAGTACCACTAAGTTTGGATAGTCTTCCAAAGATTGTACAAAGGATTTTTGTTTGGAGAAATTGATATAAGCTTCATCCACAACTACTAATCCATTAAAATGATTTAAAATCGTTTCGATATCAATTCTATCTAATGAATTTCCTGTAGGATTATTAGGTGAACAAATCCAAATGATTTTTGTGTTTTCATTCACTAATTGCTCGATATGCGCCACATTTAATTGAAAGTCGGGCAGTAAAGGCGTAGATTGAATGCCTACATTATTAATATTGGCACTTACTTCATACATTGGATAAGTAGGCGGACAAATAATAATATTGTCTTTCCCTGGTTCACAAAAAGCACGAAATAATAAATCAATAATTTCATCACTTCCATTGCCTAAAAAAATTTGTGAGGTAGGTACTTTTTTGATGAATGCTAATTTTTCTTTAATCTCTTTTTGATATGGATCAGGATATCTATTATACCATTTTGTCAAAGGAGAACCTAAACTGTTCTCATTGGCATCTAATAATATGCTTGCCTCACCGCTAAATTCATCTTTTGCAGAAGAATAGGGCTTTAAGTTTTCTATGATGGGTCTTACTATTTTTTTAATATCAAATTGCATATCCTACATTTTTGATTTAATATCATTTAATCTTACTGCTACTGCATTTCCATGCGCGTCCAAACTTTCGGCATTGGCCATTTCCATTACTGCTTGGCCAATATTGATCAAGCCACGCTCAGTTAATTGTTGGAAGGTAATTTTTTTCACAAAACTATCTACACTTACTCCACTGTATGCATGTGCATAACCATTGGTGGGTAAAGTATGATTCGTTCCGCTTGCATAATCACCTACTGATTCAGGCGAATAATTACCTATAAAAACCGATCCGGCATTGGTTACTTTTTCAGCAATAATTTCGGCGTTTTCGATAGATAATATTAAATGCTCTGGCGCATATTGATTCACTAATAACAATGCATCAGCAATATTGTTCAAAATAATAGCTTTTGAATTAGCCAATGCTTTAGACGCTAACTCTTTTCTGCTTAATTGCTCCAATTGTATCGCTAATTCAGCTTGTACATTTTCCACTACTTTTTCATTACTAGCCACCAACAACACTTGACTATCTGCGCCATGCTCGGCCTGTGATAATAAGTCTGCAGCTACAAAGGAAGGGATTGCTGCATCATCGGCCCATACACAAACTTCACTAGGTCCTGCAGGCATATCAATAGCCACGCCTGCTTGTTGTACCAATTGTTTAGCTGCAGTTACATACTGATTACCTGGCCCAAATATTTTATTCACTTTAGGAATCGTATCCGTGCCATAAGCCATTGCGGCAATAGCCTGCACTCCTCCAATGGTATATATATGTGTAACCCCTACAAGTGTTGCCGCATAAATGATAGCGGGGTGAATATTACCTTCATTATCATTTGGAGGCGTACACAAAATAATTTTTTTGCAGCCTGCAATTTTTGCAGGTATCCCCAACATTAATACAGTTGAAAACAAAGGTGCGGTTCCTCCTGGAATATAAATACCAACAGTTTCAATTCCTACCGATTTTCTCCAACACCAAACACCCGGCATCGTTTCAATGCGTTCCATTTTTTGTAACTGTGCCTGATGAAACTTTTCGATATTTCCTTTAGCTAATTGTATTGCTGCTTTTAAACTTGCAGACAATTTAGTTTCTGCATTGGCCTTAATATCTTCGTTTAATTCAATGGATTTTAATTGCACTTTATCAAAGTCATTCGTATACTGCAATACGGCAGCATCTCCGCTTAAACGCACATCTTCAATAATAGCCTGAACCCTCGGCAATAATTCTTGCGCATCAAAGCTTGGCCTTGCCAAAAGCGATGCCCAATTTTTTTGTTCAGGTTGATTATACACTTGAATCATTATAAAATCATTTTTTCAATTGGGATTACTAAAATTCCTTCTGCTCCTGCATTTTTTAATTGCTCAATAATTTCCCAAAAATCACTTTCTGCAATTACACTATGAACACTACTCCAACCTGGCGAAGCCAATGGCAATACTGTTGGACTTTTCATGCCAGGCAACAACGCAATTATTTTTTCTAATTGATCATTAGGTGCATTCAATAAAACGTATTTATTTTTCTTTGCCTTTTTAACAGACTCCATACGGAACAATAAACGCTCCAATATTTGTTGTTGTTCAGCAGAAAAATTTTTGTGCTTAATTAAAACAGCTTGAGATTTTAAAATAGTATCCGCTTCTTTCAAGCCATTCATAAACAAAGTAGATCCACTACTTACTAAATCACAAACTACATCTGCCAGGCCAATGCCGGGCGCAATTTCAACACTTCCGCTAATCTCGTGTACCTCTGCATTTATCTTATGCTCATCTAAATACCTTTGAACTAAAACAGGATAACTAGTGGCTATTTTTTTACCTTCTAAAAATGCAGGCCCCGTAAACTCTTCATTTTTACGTACCGCAAAGCTCAAACGGCATTTTCCAAAACCTAATTCATACGCCACTTCTACCTTCTTTGCTTTTTCATACACAACGTTTTCACCCACAAAGCCAATGTCCGCTACTCCATCTTCCACATATTGAGGAATATCATCGTCTCTTAAAAAGAAGAGTTCTAATGGAAAATTAGTGGCATCTGCTTTTAATTTGTTTACCCCATTGCCGATATCAATACCACATTCCTTTAACAAACGCATGGAGTCCTCGTTTAATCTTCCTGATTTTTGAATCGCTAACTTTAATCTCATAATTTCTAGTTATAAATATTGCCTTAAATAAATTAAAAGGGCTTACTGTTTAGTAAGCCCTTTGGTTAAATATAGTTACATACCTACACACCCATAGCTTACCCTTTGGATAGCAAATGATGATGATGGATATGGTTGTTTAAATTCATGGAACAAATTTACAACCCTTTTATAAAATACCCAACAAAAAAGGGAAATTTTGCCTAATTTGGGGCAATTACGATTACAATTACTCAACAAACAATTGTTTTTATGCGCTTGCTTACCCTAACCGCACTATTATCTTTAATGTCATTGTCCTTTTGTGCTCAAAAAGAAGCACCAAGTACAACTGCAGTTACTCCTACTCCAACCACTCCAACAAGTCCTACTACTCCAGTAGTTACAGATACTACCAAAAAATTAGTATGGTCCGACGAGTTTAATACCGGTACAAGACCCGACACAACTAAATGGGCTTATAATATTGGAACTGGACAAGGGGGCTGGGGAAACAATGAATCAGAATATTATACTTCCGATTCAACCAACGCGCGCATCGAAAATGGAAGTCTGGTAATTGAAGCAAGAAAAGAAAATAAAGGAGGAAAATTTTATACATCAGCGCGTATGTTAACGCAAGGTAAAGCTACATGGACATATGGCCGATTTGAAATTCGTGCAAAACTTCCAAAGGGCTTAGGAACTTGGCCTGCAATTTGGATGTTAGGTGACAATATAAATACAGTTGGTTGGCCAACTTGTGGCGAGATAGATATTATGGAAGAAGTTTGGAAAGAGGCCGAAGTAATTAATTGGTCTGCACATTCTAAATTATTAAACTGGACATTGGGTACTCAAAAAACGTATAAAACTTCCATTCCTGGTGTTACAGATGATTATCATATTTACACATTAGATTGGAGCAAGGATCTAATAAAATTTTATGTAGATGGTACGCTTTACTATACTGTTGCTAATGATGGAAGAGGCACGGACTATTATCCATTTGTTGCACCACAATTTTTATTATTAAACCTTGCTATTGGTGGGAATATGGCAGGAAATACCATTGATGATAGTATTTTTCCGGTAAGAATGTTAGTGGATTATGTACGTGTTTATCAATAATTTAAAATCGAAAAAATGTTGAAATATTTTTATTGCTTAGGCCTTTTATTTTTAGCGAATATTACATTGCAAGCTCAAAATGCAAACTTGTTAATTGGCACTTATACCAAACAAGGTAGTCAAGGAATTTATGTATTTAATTTTGATACCGCTACTGGAAAATCAATTGAATTGAGCCACACCGATAGTATTTCTAATCCTGAATTTTTAACGATTACGAAAGATAAAAAATTTGTTTATGCTGCAAATGAAGACAAAAATGGAATGGTTTCTGCATTTGCTTTGAATGGAAATAAACTTAACTTATTACAACAAAAATCAGTTAAAAGTGCAGACCCTTGTTATATTAGCCTAAGTCCCGATGAACACAATATCGTGGTTGCCAATTACACAGGTGGAAGCATCACTCAGTTTCATCGTTTTGCAGATGGACTTATTTCAAATGCGCAGCAATTTATTCAACATGAAGGTCAAAGTGTAAATGTAAAAAGACAAGATAAAGCACATGTGCACGGTGCCTTTTTTTCTCCAAAAGGGGATTTTTTATTGACCCCAGATTTAGGCATGGATGAGGTTTTTATTTATCCTTATTCCAATACCTCATCTACCCCATTAGATATTAAAAATGTTAAGAAGATTAAATCTAATCCTGGTGCAGGTCCTCGCCATTTGGCTTTTTCTAAATCAGGCAAATATTTATATGTTTCGGAAGAATTAACTGGCAGTATTAGTGTTTACAATTTTAACAATGGGCAGCCTATTTTTTTACAACAAGTAAGTACGCATCCTGAAACGTATAAAGGAGAACCAGGCACTGCGGACATTCATGTATCACCCAATGGTCAATACATTTATGTGAGCAATAGAGGCGATGAAAATAATATTGCAAAATTTCCGATTTTGTCGAATGGGAAATTAGACGAAAAGCAAATGAAGCTTTTTTCTACCCTAGGGAAAAGACCAAGAAATTTTAATATCAGCCAGGATGGAAATTGGTTATTGGCAGCCAATCAAGACACCGATAATATTACCGTTTTTAAAATTAATAAGCAAACTGGAGACTTAACAGATACCGGCAATACGATACATGTTTCTATGCCAGTATGTGTATTGTTTTTTTAGTACTGCTATTTTTGTTCAAACCAGACTGGATCATTGGAAGGACCTTCAGGGCACATGTAATTAATAAATAACTCTGCCCCTATTTCAATTTTATGCAAGGTCTTAATGGTAATGGTTTGATGTTCAAAATCCATATCATAGGAGCAATTTGGATTATTGGAGTGATTGTATATGGAAATATATCCTAATGCAACAGCGGCCATTTTACTATCCTCCCCCCACTCAAAAATATAATCGTACAATAAAGTTTGCTCTAGTTTTTCTCTTTCCGAAGCTGACACTACAATAACTGGGGCAATCTCAATGACAGTGTGTGCAGGGATGGGCTCGGTTGTAAACACCCCGCGCCCCCGATTATTAGATGAAGCAATTGTTAAGAATGGAAGAATCATGGCCTAAATATAGGGCATCCTTAGGATTTTTATTAACTTGCACCCCATGTCAGATGAATTAAAAATAGAAGAAGTTAATTTATCAGAAACTTTCTTAGAAGTACTAGCCAAAAATGACGAAACACTTTTAAGAGAATTTTTGGATGAGCAAAATATTAGTGATGTAGTTGAACTGGTGAATGAATTCCCAGAACAAGAAGCTTCCATCATTGATCATATGACTGTGCACCGTGCTGTAAGTGTATTTAAGATTCTGGACATTAACCAACAAAAAGATATCATTAAAGAATTGCCCGCACGTAAAACGGCTAAAATTCTGAATGAGTTACCTCCCGATGACCGAACCGACTTTTTGGAGGAATTACCTAAAGCGGCAATACGAGATTTGATTAAATTATTAGATCCCGAAGAACGCAAAATTACTTTATCATTACTAGGATATCCTGAGGATAGTGTAGGACGTTTGATGACTCCCGACTATGTATATGTTTACGAATATTATACAGTTGCGCAGGTATTGGCAAATATCCGTAAGTACGGAAAAAAATATGAAACCATTGATGTAATCTACATCATTGATCAAAATGGATGTTTAATTGATGACATCAGAATTAGAGATGTGTTAATTGAACAACCTGAAGCCATCATTAAAGATATTTTAGACGGAAGATATGTTGCATTAAATGTTTACGATGATCAGGAACATGCAAGTCAGGTTTTCAAAATGAATAACCGAACTGCCATTCCAGTTGTCGATGATAATAATGTATTGTTAGGTATCGTAACCATCGATGATATCCTTTGGGTTGCGAACGAAGAATTTTCTGAGGATATGCAAAAAATGGGAGGTACCGAAGCTTTGAACGAACCCTATTTGGATATTTCATTAACCAAACTTTTTAAGAAACGTATTACTTGGTTGGTGATTTTATTTTTAGGTGAAATGTTTACTGCAACTGCCATGGGTTATTTTGAAGGTGAAATACAAAAAGCAGTGGTATTAGCCTTATTTATTCCATTGATTTTATCAAGTGGTGGTAACTCAGGATCACAAGCTTCCACCCTTATTATTCAAGCTATGTCGGTTGGGGAAATTACGATTGAAGATTGGTGGAGAATTTTAAGAAGAGAATTAATAAGTGGTTTATTACTAGGAACCGTTTTAGGAATTATAGGATTTTTTAGAATTATTATATGGCATGCCATTAAGCCAGGATTTTATGGCGCACATCCTTACTTGGTTGCCTTTACCATTGGATTTACTTTATTAGGGGTGGTAATATGGGGAACCATTGCAGGATCGATGTTGCCAATCGTGCTTAAAAAATTAGGCGCCGATCCGGCAGCTTCTTCTGCACCATTCGTAGCAACACTTGTGGACGTAACAGCGTTAATTATTTACTTTAGCGTAGCAATGTTGACACTTAGCGGGACACTATTATAATCATACTATTATAATCTTACTATTATAATCTTACTGTTATAATGCTACAATGATAACTGCGCTTGCAAAACTTTTTTAACCGAGCTATCCCATTCTTCTTTAGTGATACTTAGGATAATTGAATCTCTTCGCGAACCATCAGGTTTTGGCAAATGACTTCTTAAAACGCCTTCCACAGTACATCCTATTTTTTGCATTGCTGCAATACTTCTTTTGTTATTGTTGTCCGCACGAAACTCTACTCTTTTAAAATTCATTTTTTCAAAAGCAAATTGTAATAATAAATATTTACAATGTTGATTTAATCCTGTTCCCCATACTTTTTTACTATACCAGGTATAGCCTAATTGAGTGGTTTCAAATCCCAGTTGAATATCATAAAATCTTGTACTACCCACATAGGAATTGGATGTTTTATCAAATACAATAAAAGGGTAGGAATTTTTATCATTTCTTCCTTGAATGGCTGTTTCAATATATCCTTTTAAGTCCTCGGGCTTTTGAATAGCCACCAAGGAAAATTGCCATAATTCAGGTTCATTTTGCACGTATTGAACAAGCTGTTCTGCATCCGAAATCGTTATAGGTCTTAAAATAACGCGTTCATCTTCCAAAACATAGTCTTTTGTGAAATCAAATTGGCTGTTTGTTGACATACATTAAAATATTAATGTTTATTTTTGCTCAAATTATTGAATTTAACTCAAATCAAATATTATGTGTGGAATTGTAGGATATATTGGCCATAGAGAAGCATACCCGATTGTATTAAAAGGTTTAAAGCGTTTGGAATATCGTGGATATGACAGTACCGGTGTAGCCATTATCCAAGAAGGCAATTTACAAGTACATAAAAAGAAAGGGAAAGTGGCAGAGTTAGAGGAGGCTGTGGTTGGAAAAAACATGCATTCTCATATTTGTATTGGGCATACACGTTGGGCAACGCATGGTGAACCATCTGACCGAAATGCACATCCGCATTTATCAAATAATGGTCGTTTAGCCATGTTGCATAATGGAATTATTGAAAACTATGCACAAATCAAACAAGAGTTAACAAGCAAAGGATACACTTTTAAAAGTGATACGGATACCGAAGTTTTATTGAATTTTATTCAAGACATTCAAGACAATAATAAAAGTAATTTAGAAGAAGCATTACGTATTGCCTTAAAAAGAATTGTGGGTGCTTATTGTATTTTATTAATTGATCAAGACGATCCTGAAACCATTATCGCTGCACGTAAAGGAAGTCCATTGGTAATTGGTATTGGAAAAGGAGAACACTTTTTAGCAAGTGATGCCTCTCCTATTATTGAATACACAAAGGAAGTAGTTTATGTAAATGATTATGAGATTGCAATTGTAAAAGCCGATGAGTTAATCTTAAAGAATTTAGGAAACGAAAAGCAAACTCCATTCATTCAAAAATTAGATATGGAATTAGCAGCAATTGAAAAAGGCGGCTATGACCATTTTATGTTGAAAGAAATTTTTGAACAACCAGATACTATTTTTGACTGTTTAAGAGGACGTTTATTACATGAGCAACAACAAATTGTAATGGCAGGTGTTGACAATCACATTGAAGCTTTAACTAAGGCTTCAAGAATTATGATTGTTGCCTGTGGAACAAGCTGGCACGCTGGTTTGGTGGCTGAATATATGATTGAAGAATTATGTCGCATTCCTGTTGAAGTAGAATATGCATCTGAATTTAGATACCGTAACCCAGTGATCCATCCTGGTGACGTAATCATTGCTATTTCACAAAGTGGAGAAACGGCAGATACCTTGGTTGCATTAGAAAGTGCGAAAGAAAAAGGTGCCTTTATATTTGGTGTCGTAAACGCGGTTGGTAGTAGTATTGCGCGTTTATCTCATGCAGGCGCCTACACACATGCAGGTCCAGAAATTGGAGTGGCAAGTACAAAAGCATTTACTGGTCAATTGGCTGTGTTGAGTATGATGGCATTAAAGATGGCCAAAGCAAAAGGCAGTATCAGCGATGAGCGTTATGTTCATTTAGTGAATGAATTGGCATCGGTACCAGAAAAAGTAAAAGAAATTTTAGCAGATACTTCAAAAATTGAAAGTATCGCACAACAATACAAAGGTGCATCTGACTTTTTATATTTAGGACGTGGATACAATTTCCCTATTGCATTAGAAGGTGCTTTAAAATTAAAAGAGATCACTTATATCCACGCAGAGGGTTATCCAGCTGCCGAAATGAAGCATGGTCCAATTGCTTTAGTAGATGAAAATTTACCAGTGGTATTTGTAGCTACAAAAGATATGTATTACGAAAAGGTAGTTTCGAATATTCAAGAAATTAAAGCAAGAAAAGGACAGGTAATTGCTGTTGCAACCATTGGCGACTCCGTACTTCCAACCATGTCGGACAATATTATGTTTGTGCCAGATATTGACGAAGTAATTGCTCCATTATTAAGTGTCATCCCTTTACAATTATTAAGTTACTACGTTGGTATCTACAAAGGAATTGACGTGGATAAGCCAAGAAACTTAGCAAAGTCTGTAACAGTGGAATAGTATGGAAGGGTTGAGTTTGGTTTGAGTGATTTACGACCTGATTTAGGTGGTGTAATTATCACTTGTCGTCCTCCCTTCGGTCGGACTTCATCCCGTAATAGAATGTATGTTGTCAAAGAAAGTGGACAGTTTAGTTGTAGAGAGTTTCGTTGTTTAAATTTAAGATTTTTTCTTTTAAAAATAGTTGTTTTCGTCTTTTT
>Ga0007825_1000206_pt1 | contig 18486 bp, 15 predicted proteins | sample CryBogCBE13Jul09_FD_71229 | JGI IMG/M metagenome (GOLD analysis project Ga0007825, IMG submission 71229) | Freshwater microbial communities from Crystal Bog, Wisconsin, USA - CBE13Jul09 | ecosystem: Environmental > Aquatic > Freshwater > Lake | place: Crystal Bog, Wisconsin, USA | collected... | reverse complement strand
CCGCAGTTGTGTTCGCCGATCATAATGCCACACTTGCGCTGGCCGAAACCATGGCAAGCATCGTCAGGCCGGGCATCGTCAGGCTGGATCGGCTCGAGGAATGGTTGGGCGCAGGACAAGATGTCCCTGCGCCAGTCACACGCGGTCCGCAGGACACATTCAATATCATTTACTCTTCGGGCACGACCGGAATGCCAAAGGGCATCGTTCACAACAATGCGATGCGGTGGGCCCAGATCCGCAATTTCGCGCCTTTTGGTTATGCGCAAGCCATAACCCTAGTTGCGACCCCGCTCTATTCCAACACCACACTGGTAAGCTTTCTGCCGACACTGGCTTATGGCGGTACTGCTGTTTTGCTAGGCAAGTTCGATGTTCAAACGTTTCTCGAGACGTCGCAACGCTTCGGCATCAATCACACGATGCTGGTACCCATCCAGTACCAACGCATCATGGCCTCGCCGATGTTTGATCGGTTTGACCTGTCATCCTATCGCGTCAAGTTCTGCACCAGCGCCCATTTTCCTAAGGAACTGAAAGCTGACGTTCTCGCAAGGTGGCCGGGGCTGCTGTTCGAGTTCTATGGCATGACCGAAGGCGGTGGCAGTTGCACGTTATTTGCCAATGAATCTCCCGACAAATTGCATACTGTTGGCAAACCGGGGCCGGAGACCGATATCCTGATTATCGATGAGTTCGGCAAGGGAGTGCCCCAGGGCGCGATCGGAGAGATTGTCGGACGGTCCAGAACCATGATGTCTGGCTATTACGGCCGCGCCGATGCCACAAATGCCGCGATCTGGATCAGTCCCGAAGGTCACCGCTACATCCGGCATGGCGATCTGGGAGCATTTGACGAAGACGGCTTTCTGATCCTGATGGGTCGCAAGAAGGACATGATCATCAGCGGTGGTTTCAATGTCTACCCGTCAGACATTGAAGCGGTGCTGCTGGAACACCCGGCTGTTGCCGACTGCGCGGTCATTGGCGTGGCTTGTGCAAAATGGGGCGAGACCCCGTTTGCCTATTTTGTGTCGAATGACGATTCGCAAACCAGCGACGACATCCTTGCCTGGGTGAATGCCCGTCTCGGCAAAACACAACGCCTGTCGGGCATGGCGGCCGTTCCTCAGCTTCCCCGAAGCCAGATCGGCAAAGTCCTGAAACGCGAACTCCACGAACTTTACTTGGCATCGCATCCATCCGGGCACGCATCGCTGCCCCTGCCCCCAACCAATGGAGCCTGAATCAATGAACCTGAACGGACGCGTCGCCATTGTCACGGGCGCTGGCGGCGGCCTTGGCCGCACCCATGCGCTGATTCTGGCGCGCTACGGGGCCAAAGTCGTCGTTAACGATCTTGGCGATGGCGCCGACACCGTCGCGGCCGAAATTGTGGCAGCAGGCGGCGAAGCCTTTGCCGCGCAAGGATCTGTGACCGACGAGGCGCGGGTGGATACGATTATCCAGTCAACTTTGGCGCGTTTTGGGCAGATAGATATTCTGGTAAACAATGCCGGAATCCTTCGCGACAAGTCCTTTTCCAAGATGAGCCTCGAGGATTTTCGTCTCGTTGTTGACGTCCATCTGATGGGTGCCGCCATCTTTACCAAGGCGGTGTGGGAAACGATGCGGGCCCGCAATTATGGTCGCATCGTCATGACGACGTCGTCGTCCGGCCTGTATGGCAATTTCGGGCAAGCCAACTATGGCGCGGCGAAAATGGCGCTGGTCGGCCTGATGCAAACGCTCAGCATCGAGGGTGCCAGGAACAATATCCGCGTCAATTGCCTTGCGCCCACCGCGACAACAGCGATGACGGACAGTCTTTTTCCTGCCGAAGTAAAGGAGCATTTGCGGCCCGCGCTCGTCAGCCCTGGCCTGATCGCTCTCGTCGCGGAAGATGCCCCGACCCGAACCATTCTTTGTGCTGGTGCCGGCCACTTCAAGACCGCAAACATTACGCTGACGAAGGGCGCCTACATTGGCAGCTCTGACAATGCGGCAGACGAAATCGGTCGGCGCTGGTCTGAAATCACCGACCGCACAGCCGAAACCGTGCCTGAGAACGCCGGCGCACAGATCAACCTGGAACTGGCTGCGGCGGCCGAGGCGATGGGATTGGCCTGACCGGCAAGGGCCCGGCTATCGGCGTTTTGTTCCGCCGATAGCCGGGATGACTGCAGCTGTTCAGAACACCTTCAGCACTTTGATTCCGTATTGGCGCGGTGGTCCGGCAAGATCAAGATTGGTGCCAGCCGGTGCGAAGATGGCGGCGACATAGTGCTGGTTGGTCAGGTTGGTGCCATAACCTGTCACCGTCCAACTGCCATGCTGCAACGCCAGTTGGGCACCCAATATGTTGCGTGCAGCCAACCGGTCCCCAAGCGCTGCGTTCTCGAATAGCGAGGCCCACTGCGCAGCGACATGGCCAAAGTTGATGCTGGGGGTCAGCTTGGTCCCATTCCCGAGCGCGAATTCATATTTTGCAGAGGCGCTGAACGTGAAGGGGGGCGAATACGTCTGCTTCACACCCTTGAGATTCATGCATGACGTGCTGACCGGTCCGACGGAGGGATCGCAGGGAGACAGCGCCGGGATGCGAGAGTCCGTTGCATAGAACTGTCCAAGCGCGCTGTGGACTACGCTCACGCCAGCCTCCAGCGTCAATCCGCCAATCCGGTAATCTACCTCGGCTTCGCCCCCGTAAATCTTCGTCGCACTCGGCACGTTCAGTTCGAGACCGAAAGTTGGAAACAGCGGATAGCCGATCGTGACCTGGAAATTCTTGTAGCTGTTGTAAAATCCGTCGATTGTCAGATGGCCATGGCCACCGCCAAAGTTGGACTTCCAGCCAGCTTCGAAAGACTGGACCGTTTCCGGCGCAAACACGGCAGCGTCACCGGGCGCAACTTGCAAATTGATTCCGCCGGGCTTGAAGCCAGTCGCTGTAAAGGCATAAAGATAATTGTCGGCATCAAGCTTCCAGCCCAACGAAACCTTGTACGAAAATTTGTGGCTCGAAGTGGTCTGGTTCTGGGACAACGATGTGCCGAGCAGATTTTCGTTGATATAATTGCTCGATCGGCTGTCGGTGTAACGCCCGCCGAGGTCGAGTTTCAGGTTGGATGCAAGCGCAATACCGATCTGCCCGAAAGCAGCAAGCGACCTCATCGGTGTTCGACCATCAAGGTTGTAATTGAAGTAGGGCGCATAGGGCCCGGTGACGAGCGAATTGTAGTTGATGTCGAAATTGCTTGAGGGCTCTGGAAAGAAGTAGGTGTTCCAAAGGCCGAATGCGCCTAATAGCCAGGTCACCGGCTTGTTGTCTGGCGAGATGACATTGAATTCCTGGCTGAACTGGGTCTCGGTCACATTGTCATTGAAGGTCTCGTTGCCAGTCGCCGTTCCATCATAATCTGCAGCGTAGAGAGTGTTTCCGTTCGAAAAGCCGCTGACCGAACGCAGCTTTATGCCACTGTCAAAAACATAATCGATCTTCAGGATAGAGCGCAGGAACTTGTCGCGCGCCTGCTGCAAAGGTGCGTTTGCAGTGATGTGAAACACGTCGGTGTAGTTCCGATTGGGCGTGCTTGTCCCGGGGATGGTTTGAAATCGGTCACTGTAGGGATCTGCAGGATAGGCCCCCATGTCGAGATAATCGAAATCGGTTTTTGACAGGATCGTCAGATTGCTACTTGGCTTCCACAAAAAGCTGATCCGCCCCGCCGCTTCGCGCACATTGCCCGGATTACCGGCATAAGACGCGCCATTGGGCCCGGTGATTGTATAAAAACTGTCGCGCCGGTCGCCAAAAAACGCCACGCGCGCCGCAAAGGTATCGCTGACCGGCAGATTGAGCGCACCCTGCACGCCAGCATCGTTGTAGTTGCCGTAGTTCGCATTGAGATAGCCGTGATATCCGCCGCCAATGACCGGATCGTTGGTGTTGGCAAATACCGCGCCACCGGTGGCGTTCTGGCCAACAACAGTTCCTTGCGGGCCGCGCAGAACCTGAATGTTGGCCACATCGTAATAGGGCTCTTCCTGGAAATAGCCGGGAAAGCTGGGGACACCGTCTCGATAGGTGATCACTCCCGTCGTGGACAGGCTGTTGGTTTCTGCCTTGCCGATGCCGCGGATGTTGAATTCCAGCCCTTGTCCGAAATTGTTGACCACCACGCTCGGCATCGCGAATTGAAGTGCATCGACCGTGAGAACACCTTTTTCGGCGAGGTCCTTGCCAGACAGCACAGCCGCCGCGATCGGTGTCTGCAACAGGTTTTCGCGGCGGCGCTGGGCAGTGACGACAATTTCGTTCGACGCCTTGTCCTTGGCATCTTTCGCAGCATCAACGTTCGCCGCGGGCTGGGGAGCCTGCTGCGCCGAAGCTGCAGCTCCGAAACCAAGGCCAAGCGCAGACACGCCCGCCATAAATATGAATGCTCTCATGAACTCTCCCTCCCGTTGCATCATTGTGGCCGGACGCTTCAAGGCGGCTGCTTGATGCATCGCTCGCCAACAGCAGCCTCCCGGCCATGTCTCTCCAGTGCCCCGCAAGCAGTTCAAATGCGGTTGGGGGACAATTATTTTATGCTTACGGTTTATCACGATTTCCATATCCGTCAATATCTGGAAATCATTATTTTATGATACGGTATGCCCTTGCGGCCGCCAAATCAATGGGCGAACCTCTCACGGCAACCCGAGTTAACTACGGGTTTGATGGTCAGGTTTGCAGGCTTGGGCGATGCCAGGTTCTTGTAGAACGCACGCCTTCCTGGCTCCGTCGGCATGGATGGGAACGGCAGGCTGGAAATTCAGGTTCAGAGGTATCGCGCCGTTGCCTTGGCGGCATCTTCCTCGCCCACATAGGGAAATGGGCAAATACCCAGCGTGCCGTTTTCGCTCTGCAGCGTTACTGTCATACCGTGCGGAATATGGATTGCCACAAGCGTGGGAATTCCGATGCCAAGGTTCACACGGTATCCGTCTCGCAACTCACGCGCCGCACGATCTGCAATTTGATCTCGAGTCCAGGACATGGTCAGACCTCACGCAGTCGGGTGGTCCGGAATTCGATTTTTTTGTCGTAGGGCGCACCAAGCACCAGATGGTGGACATAAATGCCTGGCAAATGGATATGGTCGGGATCGAGCGCGCCAACCTCGACGATCTCCTCCACCTCGACCACGCAGATCTTGCCACAAGTCGCAGCCGGGACATTGAAATTGCGCGCGGTTTTGCGAAACATGAGGTTGCCGCTGGTATCGGCTTTCCATGCCTTGACCAACGCAATGTCGGCAACAATGGCGCGCTCCAGCAGGTAACATCGACCATCGAATTCCCCGGTCGCCTTGCCTTCAGCGATCAGTGTGCCGACACCTGTCGGGGTATAGAAACCCGGGATCCCTGCACCGCCTGCACGCATGCGTTCAGCCAGCGTTCCTTGCGGTGAAAATTCCACTTCAATCTCACCAGCCAAATATTGCCTTTCGAACTCCTTGTTGTCGCCGACGTAAGAGGAGATCATCTTGCGAACCTGGCGGCTGCGCAGAAGCTTGCCCAGCCCTTCGCCGTCTAGCCCAGCATTGTTGCTGGCGATCGTCAGGCCTGTCACGCCACTGTCCCGTACTGCATCGATCAGACGATCAGGGACGCCACAGAGCCCGAAACCGCCGGCTGCGATCAGCATGTTGTTCCGCAGGAGCCCTTCAAGCGCCGTCCGTGCATTGGGAAAAACCTTGTTCATCCCTGGTTCCCGACAAGCGTCCCAAAAATCTGCGTTCGCCCACGGGGGGTGCTCCTGGCGAACGCGCTTTGCCCAGATGGCAAGGGGTCAGAATTTGACCCCAACCGTTCCACCAAAGGTCCGACCTGGCGCGTAGGCGACGAAATCGGTGACCGGAACCTGCATGGCCAGCTGGCTGGCATAGGCGACATTGCCCAGGTTCTTGCCCCAGATCCGCAGCGAATAGCGGTCATGATCGAACGTCAGCATGGCCGAAGCATTGACCAGCGAATAGGCGGGCTGCGCGAGGCGGTTTTCCGGATCGCTGAACCATTGGCTGGAATGGAAATAATCGGCCGAAATTGTGAGGTTCCGGCCCCCGATCGGCACTTTGTACTCAACGCCAAGATCGACCGTCCAGTCTGGCGTGTTCGGCAGTCGCTTTCCTGCCGCGCTGATATCGGCCAATTGGGTGATGCCCCCTGTGGGAACAAGTCCGGTCTGTGCAGTCGGAAAATCGTCGAACCGGTCGTGAACATAGCCAATGCCTGCAGTCAGCGTGAGGCCGGTCACAGGGATTGCAGTGACATCGACATCGAACCCGTAAAGCTTGGCCGATTTGCCGTTATAAATCGCCGGAAGCCCGTTACGGAAGGTATTGAGCTGAATATTCTTGAAATCGTAGTAGTAGCCGGCGCCGTTGATCCGCAAATGGCGATCAAAAAAATCGCTTTTCAGCCCTGCTTCGAAAGCGTCTAGAACTTCAGGTTGGATGTATGAGGCGGTAGCAATGCTCGTTGGGTCATATCCGCCGCTTTTGAAACCGCGGTTGTAGGACGCGTAAACCATCACATCCTTGCTGAAATGATGATCGATCGCTGTGCGCCAGGTCAGCTTGGTCGTATTGCGCGAATCTGCCGTCGGCCCGAGCGGAACATTGAACCCGGATGCCAGCGAGTGGATGGCACCGCTGGCAGCATACGACTTGCTCTCGGTCGTTTCGCGCAAACCCAGCGTGACATCGGTGGCATCATCAAGCTTGTAGGTAAGCTGGCCATATCCGGCAAAGGATTCGGTGTTCTGAAACGTGCTGAAACCCTCTGTAAATCCCAGCCCAGGTGCATTGAATTGCACTCCGCTGTAGCCACTTTTGCGATTGAAATAATAGAGTCCGACGTTCCACTTCAAACGCCCGTTACCGCTTGAAATGAGTTGAAGTTCCTGGCTGATCATCTTGTCCGGAACCACGCCGCTGGCGCTGACGATCGGCTGTGGCAGCGCATCTGAGTCGAAGGCAAATGCCCAATTTTCGTGCCGGTAAGCCGAGATGCTGACTAATTTTACGCCTGCAAAATCATGCTGGATGTTCAGGCTGACGCCGTAATCTTCGTTGTCTGTCATCGGTTGGACATCCGAATTGACATCGAACTTCCCGCCCGCAAAGGGCACGCCAGTCAATGGCAGTTCCCCCGGAACCGGACGATAGGTAGGAAACGCGCCTTTCAAGCGGCCGTAGTCAAAAATCAGCGTCGCGCTGGTCGCATCGCCAAGCTCCGCCTTCCACTTGCTCCGTGCGGAAAAGTTTTCCGAATTGCCGACGTTTTGGCCATTCGTCAGGTTCTTTCCAAAGCCATCTTGTTGGTTGCGGTAATCAATCGCCAAGTCGGCGGCGAGACCGGTCCCCAAGCCCGCCGTGATATAGCCGTTCCCGCTGATCGTGTTGAGGTTGCCATAGCCGAGTTGAAGATTACCCTGCAACGCCTGGGCTGGATCGCGCGTGGTGATCTGAAGCAAGCCACCGGTGGCATTGCGTCCGAACAGCGTTCCTTGAGGCCCCTTGAGCACCGCAACTTGTGCAACATTGCTGAGCGCCATGACATCGGCGCCCGCGCCCGGATAATAGACGCCATCGACATAGATCGAGACCGAGTTTTCGTTGCCGCCTTGCGAAATCTGCGTGCCTACGCCGCGGATACGAGGAGACCCTCCAATCCCTGCAGTGGGGATCACCAGACCGGGTGTTACGTTGCCAAGGTCATTGAGCGCTTGCACGCCTTTTTCGGACAGTGATGCCCCCGAAAACGCGCTTACCGCAACAGGTACAGACTGCATGCGTTCTTCGCGCTTTTGCGCAGTGACCACGATGTCGGCCACACCAGCGTCAGCGGAGGTCTGCTTGTCTGTTCCGGTTGCTGGCTGGCTGGCCGCGGACTGGGCGCCAGCGGTTTGGGTGAAGCAGAGTGCCAAAGCCGACAGGCAGGTGCTCGCAGTCATTCTTGCGTACATTTCAGATCCTCCACCGATTATTTTTGGAGGCTTTCGCCCCTTTGCTGTCACGGACTTACGGAGAGTCACGGCTGCGCAAAAATTTTTTATATTTATGTTACCAATGCGGTACGGTTATTGCTCGCACACTGGCTGCCAGGCGCGGTCGGGCGTCCGCGACCGACCCGATCGCGGTTGCTTCAGGATTGTTTTTGCGAGTAATTTCGCCACATCAGAATCAAGAGATAGGTCGGACAGGCGTGCGGGCCGGGCACCCGAATGCAGACCGCTGGTGATCTTCCTTCAAGCGGCAGGCATGGCGTCAGCCGGTTCAAGTCGATGCGATTGGCCGCCATCTTCCGCGCGGATCATGGCTTGCAAAATCCGCCTGCCCAGCACCGCAGCTTTGTCTGCCTTCAACAGAATTTCCGGTATGCGTCCGTGGCAGGCGGCAATGCTCTGCTCGATCAGGCGCGTTGCGGAGACATCTTCATCGAGCGCCTTGCTGACCAGCTCGCTCGAACGAAACACTTCAGCGAGGCAGGGCTCGGTATGCGAGAAATCCTGTCCTTCGCCCTGAAAATAATGCGCCGTATTTTTGGTTGCCGGTGTCACGGCATGGATATGGAGCAAGGCGCCCAAAGGTTCGGCCTTGCCGGTTTCGGGATCGAGCTTGCTGATCGAGTCCCATATTACGTGCATGCAGGGCGCGTAAAAATAGCTGATATATTGTCGGGCAACCGGCCCATCATAGCCCAGCAGTTCGGAAAGAAACGGCGGACAGGCGATGTTCGGTTGGCTGAAGCTGCAGGTGACGATATTTTCGTGAACGGTGACTTCGGGCACCTGGATCGCACCACCGCCATCGCCGCCGAAACTGTCACGATGCAGAAACGGCACATGGTTGAGGTCGAGCAAATTGTCATGCAGCAGCACGTAACGCCCGGGCACCAGATAGTAATTGCCGCCTGCGTTGCGAAAGTCCGTTTCGACCAGCTTCGCTTCGACATGGTCGGGTATCAGGGTTTCATCGGCGAGCGCGGGATCACCCATCCAGATCCACAGCCACTGCCAGCGTGTCGCAACCGGATAGCTGCGAAGACGGCAGGCAGCTGGTATGGTGTCCTGCGACGGGATAAGGGTACAGGCCCCGTCCGGCCCAAATCGAAGGCCATGGTAGGGACATTCGATATCATCGCCAATCAGTTTGCCGCTGGCCAAAGGGAAACCACGGTGCGGGCAAAAACCCGCCAACGCCACGATCTCATCGGCCTGCGTCCGGTAAAGGATGACCGGTTCATCCAGGATCATGCGTTCCATGGGCGTGCGGCTGATTTCCGACAACCAAGCCGCGACATACCATTGGTTGCGAGGCCCAAAGCAGCCATCTTCGAGAGGGTACATGGGGTTTCTCCAGATGCTTGTAGTGCAAGCAGGGCAAATTTTACCAAGCTGCCACGCTTGATCGGGTTTCGGCGGCATCGTGCGAAGCGCAATATGAAGCCATAGTCCGGATGGCTGATCAGGATCGAAGTGCCCGCGAGCCCGTGCGCTCTTCGGACGCCAGCCTGGCTAACAAGCGCAAAACCTGAACCCCGCCAACGTCGCTCGCTATCAACTTTTCGCGGAAACTTGGCCTGTGATCTCGTGCCAGCAAATTTTCGACTTCTTCGAGCGCAACGACGTCCTGCATAAAGGCAGTTTTCGCGAGCTGATAGATATCTTTTTGAATATCTTCGTCGTCAGTCAGGACGTTTCTAACAAGCGCCCAGAAATAATGCGTCGAATGAACAGATTCAGGCGTGATCAAGTGAAGCAAATAGTCTGTATAAAATTCGTTCTCGTTTCCGGGATTTGTGAATTTTAGATGCCCGAAATTTCCCGCTGGCCCCCTGACTTTGGCATATCCCAAGCGGTCAACCTCAGATGACCCGCCCACAATGCGTTGTAGCTTTTGCGAGAAAATCGGAGTGCGTTTGTGTAGTATTTCCAAAACAACTGCGTCACCATCTATATATATCTTTTGCTTCACTTCTGCATGCTCGGGCTGCGCCAAGGCCGCTCCGTGCACAAACGGAAAATGCGATGTGTCCATCAGGTTTTCGTGAAGGCCAAGGTAATTGGCCTTCATATGCAAATAGCCATGCACCCAGCGCCAGCCCTCACTGAAGTAGGGCTGATCAACGAACAAACTTTCGTCGAGGCACTCGCTGCCCCCCATCCATATCCAGATGAATGGGCCAACTTCTTTCAGAGGATATGATTCGATGCGCAACGCTCCCGGCGCAGTGCCAGTCGATGGAACAAAGGCGCACTTCCCGTCCGAATGAAACTGTATGCCGTGGTAGCCACAGACGATTTTGTCCCCATCGACCTGCCCCAGGGACAGAGGAAAGCTGCGATGCGGACACCGGTTTTGAAGCGCCACAGCCGTTCCGTCCTGCTTGCGATAGAACACGATATCTTCACCCAGAATGGTTCTGGAGATTGGCTTGCGGGAAACTTCCCCGCCCATGGCCGCGACGTACCATTCCTTGCGAATGAAGGGGGTCGAGCGATCTGCGAGTTCCGAGCTTTTGGATGCGGTTGCGATCTCACCTTGCTCTTCAATCATGGCGTAGTCTCCAGCTTGCAAAATAGATGAGTGCTGCCTCAATCCGAAGCTCTCTTGAGTCCATTGGCCTTTGCCCAGCGCATGATTGCGTCACGCGAGGTAGGTGCGGGGCCAAAAAACCGCTCTTGCGTGGCAACATCGGCAACAAACACGCCCCGCCTGAAAAACAGGAACATACGCATCAGGTCATAGCCCAGCTCGGACATCAGCCTTACTGGCCGGACAAGCACACTGAAAACACCCCAGGGCACGGTCCAGATCGACAGGCGCCGGCCCGTGACTTGCGCGATGGTGTCGGCGATTTCCTGTTGGCTTTTGGGACCGTCACGCCAGCCTATGTCGATCGTCTGATTGGCAATGTCTTCGCCCGGCCAGGCGGCGGCCTGGGCGATGTTGGCGGCAAGATCGTCGGTCAGGACATAGGACCACCGCGTGGTCTTGTCGCCCACGGCAAAGAACCGGCCGCCCTTCACCGCATTGGCGATGTAATCCGAGCTCTGGTCGAGGAAAGCTGGCGCGCGCACAAAAACGAAGGGCACGCCGGCGCCCTTGATCATCTCCTCGGCCATGATCTTGGCGTTAAAGTGGGGTACCTCGGGTGCCTTTTCACACGCGACAATGCTGAGAAACACGAACCTGCCGACACGGGCTTTTGCGGCAGCCTCGATCAGGTTCCGATTGCCCTGGAAATCGATCTCGATGCTCTCTTTCATATAGCCGTTGGCCGAACTGATCACGATGTCCACGCCTTGCAGCGCGCGGTCGAGCGATGCGGGCTCCATCATGTCGCCGCGCACCCATTCGATCCCTGGTGCCGCATCGACCGGCGGCCCTTTGCGCGACATTGCCCGCACCGACAGATCTGAGTGTCGCAAGAGGTTCCCGACAATCTTCTGGCCGAGAAAACCGGTCGCACCGACAACGAGCACGCACCTTACATGCTTGCGCGGGCTGGATTGTATCTGGTCCATCGTCTTCTTCTCCTCGTTCGATACCAAAATTCAGCATAGGCCAGTGGCATCGGCGCATCATTTGACGACCTCGTCCCCCAAGACGGCTTCGATTGCGCCCAGTCGCTCGATCTCGCAGCGCACGATATCGCCTGCCTTCAGAAATTGCGGCGGTTTCATCGCCGCGCCAACTCCGCCGGGCGTCCCCGAAAAAATCAGGTCGCCGACTTCAAGCGTCATCGCCTGCGACAAGTGTTCAATCTGGTCCCACAGATTGAACACCAGATGCCGAGTGTTTGATGACTGGCGGACCTCGCCATTGACCATGCATCTAAGGTCCAGCGAGTGCGGGTCGCCCGCTTCGTCTGCGGTGGTGATCCAGGGGCCGATCGGCGCGTGCGTGTCGAACGATTTCCCGAGCGACCATTGCTGGGTGGCGTGCTGCCAGGCCCGTTCGGTCACGTCGTTGCCAACGCAATAGCCAAACACATGACCCGGCGCGTCCTCGCGCCTGATGTGCTTGCCCTGCTTGCCGATCACCGCAACCAGTTCGACTTCGTAATCGACGTGCGGTGCTCCGGCGGCGATCAGCACCGGATCGAACGGTGCATTGATCGAGGTTACCGCCTTGGTGAACCACACCTGTCTTTCGGGCGTGCCCATCGCGCTTTCAGCGATGTGATCGGCATAATTGAGGCCGATAGCGAAAATCTTGCCCGGTCGCGCCACCGGGGCGAGCAGGCGGATGTCGCTCAACGGAATGCCCGGATCGCGCTCAACCTGCGTGGCGACGGTCCCGCTGACTTTGTCCCACTGCGCAATCAGATCGACCATTGCGCCCGCAATTCCGGTAGAATGAATTCGGTCACCAATGACAACCCCAGTCTCGGGTCCATCACCGGCATCAAACGAGGCAATTTTCATGGGTGCACTCCAAAATCCACGGTCTCAGTGTGCCTTGCAAGACTGGCAAGGGCTTGCGTGGCACTCCGCGTCGGACATTTCGCGATCACCACTTTTCACCGAATGGACGCAATTCGGTCTGGAAAGACCATGCTGAACGGTCCTGCCGGACCAGGGTGAGCGCGGCCTGCGCCACGGCGGCGGGCTTTATGAAAAATTCGTCGGGCTTGTCGGGCATATAGGCCCGGGTCTTGGGGAGATCGACGACACCATCGAGGATCAGGATGGCGACATGAATGCCCACCGGTCCGAGGCTGCGCGCCATCGATTCGGCAAGAATGCGCTGCGCGGCCTTGCCCGGTGCGACGGCTGCGGTTGTTGGCATCCCGCGCAGGGCTGCGGTCGCACCGATGACAATGATGGCGCCGTGGCCAGCCTGCTTCATCGCTGGAATGACCTGCTGGCTGACAAGCAGGGTCCCGAGCGCGCTCGTTCGCCAGGCGTTCTCGAAATCCGCGGGTGTGATCTGTTCAACCGATCCCCAGGTACCCGTGCCAGCGTTCATGACAAGCACATCGGCCTCACCCAGATCGGCGCGGATGCTGGCGAAGACCGAGGCCACGGCATCGGCATCGGCGACGTCACAGGCATAGGCGCGCGCACCGTCGATTTGCCCGGCAAGGTCCGCAGCGAAATCGGGGCTGCGTGCAATCATTGCCACGGCATAGCCTGCTTCTGCGAAGCAGCGGGACAGCGCCGCGCCGTTTCCGGGACCAACTCCGACTACGACGCAGAGCGGTTTTGTGGTGGATTTTGCCGTCATGCCGGGTGCTCCGCTTGATAGTTATGGACGAAATCGGCGGGCACGGGGGGGCCCCAATTGGCCATGGCATCCTCCATCCCATAGTTGGTCGGCTGCCACAGCGCGTAGTCGTCGATGAAATCCATATCCGAATAATATTCGAACCATGACCCCCAAGGATCTTGAATATACTGGAAAAAATTGGATCCGATGGTGTGCCGGCCAAAGCCCCAGTGGCCCTTGCCCGTCTTTTGGGCCAGGGCATGGCCAGCCCGGCCCACTTCATCCGGATCGGCAACCTGGAAGCTCGCATGGTGCAGGCCCGTGCCCGGCGATTTTGCGAAAGCCAGCACATGGTGGTCGCTGTTGCGCCGTGCGCAGCAGAACGCGACAATCTCTTGCGCGTGATCTGCCAGCCCCATGCCAAACGCCTGGGTAACAAATCGAACGCTGGCCATCACATCGGGGGTGAACAACGCAACATGCCCCAGCCGTCGCGGCTTTACCGGTGTTATGCTGCCAACAGGCTGCATGGCTGAGCGTCGGGTGCGGACAATATGCCCGGGGGCATTGATCGCGAAGGGGTGTTCCACAGGTTTTTCCGCCGGCTTGTCCGCTTCGACGAGATGAAACAGGACACCGTGAGGGTCCTGTACCCATAGCCCTTCGGTTTTCACGCCGATTGGGGGCGGGACCAGTTTTCCGCCGTGAGCGGGCACCAGCAGGGAAATGTCATCCAGTTCATCAGCCCGAAGCACGACATGGTGAAGCCGCATTTGCCCTTCGGATTTCAGCAACGTCACACTCGGCATCGCGCAGCCAGGACAAGTTAGGCTCACGCGGTCGGACGCGGTTTCAGCCTCGAGCCCGGCGTCGGTGTAGAAACGTGTGCCAACGCCGAGATCCGGGACCTCGAGCGCGATCCCGATCACGCCAGCTACCGCCATTTTCACTCTCCCGTGTCTACAGCTGTTACCAGGCTGTCGTTCCGCCATCGATCCGCATGTCCGCGGCCGTCATGAAGCTGCTTTCGTCCGAAGCCAGGAACAGCGCTGCGGCAGCCACTTCCTCGGGTTGCCCCGGTCGGCCCAGCATGATCTTGTCGATCATCACATCTGCAAATTCGGGCATGGACAGAAAGGTCCGCGTAGCACCAGTTTCGATCAGACCCGGCGACAGAGAATTTGCGCGAATGCCGTGATGCCGGCCTTCCATCGCCAGATGCCGTGTCATCGACAACACAGCACCTTTGCCTGCCGAATGCGCTAGGCCCGGCAGCGCCTTGTACGTCGACCATGCAGAAACCGACGCCATGTTGATGACTGACCCGCCGTTCACTTTCAACGCGGGCCAGGCGGCCTTGGTCAGGTTGAAGACCACGTTCACCTCGGCATCGAGTGTCGCGGCAAACGCCTCGTGGGTAAGATCTTCGATCCAGCCGACGTGGGCATCGGCCGCGTTGTTGAACAGCGCATCGATTCTGCCATAAGTTTCCAGCGCAAGCGCCACGAGCGCCTCGCAGGCCGACCGGTCGCGCAGATCGCAAGGTTCCATCGACACCATTTCGCCACCCGCAGCGCGAACCCGTTCGACGCAGGCGCGGGCCGCGTCCGGATTGATGTCGCAACCGATGATCCGGGCCCCTTCGCGGGCGAACAACTGCGCAGCCGCACCGCCGATGCTGCCGCCGGTCCCGCTGATCACGCAGACCTTGCCCGCAAGGCGGCCGCTCACCGGGCACCTGCGGTATGGTGTAGATTGCCGCAGCGTCCGCCCAGATCACAAACAATCACGCGACGAGTTCTTCAACACGAACGCTGGAAGGTTCAACTTCGGCGGTCGGATTGAGCCATGACAGCCGATCCTGCGCCCAGCTTTCAATAATGATCGGCGCGGCGTCTACCAGGGACATCGGGCCTGCGATCAGGTGGTGGGCCGCCACTGATGCGTCGACAAGGCATTTTCCCAAAGGGCTGGGATTGCGCAGAGCCGATGATACAGAGCCAAAAGCGTAATTGACCACGTCTTTGCAAACGTGGTGGGCCCAGGTCGTAACCTGCCGAATGCGCTGAATTTGCAGGTCGGACAAGCCTTTGCCCGCCTCGGCCAATGTGTCAGCTTCAGCAAAGACATCAAGCGTGAGCGCGCGAGCGGCTTGAAACAACGCTTCATGTTTCATAAAATCGTTCTGGAAAACCGGCGTGTTTGCGATACAATCGGCCGAATAGAGTCGTTTTTTCTTCGATGCTGATTTAGCGGCCTCGTGCAGTGCACGCCGCGCTATACCCAGCATGACTGCTGCATGGCCGGCACAGACCACCACCAAAGTGCCAAGATGCGCCGAGCGTGAAACCCGTTGCGGTTCGGTCCAGTGATTGTTGAACGTCCAGTCGGCTGGAATATCCTGCTCCGGCACCTCGTAATCAAAACTGCCGGTTGCCTGCAAGCCGACGACATCCCAGTTCCCTGCCAGACGGATCTGATCCTTGCGGAGAAAGGCGCCGACAACTTTGGGGCGGCCATCTGCCTGCATCACTGGCGCGCCGTTTTCATAGACCACGTTCGCACCGGAGACCCAGTCCGCATGCCCTATGCCCGTACCCCAACTATGCGTTCCACCACCTCGATAATGGCCATCCAAAAATATCACCTTGCCGGTTGGGGCATAAGTCGAAGACATGACCGGCAGCCTGCCGCTTTTGAACATCCGCGCAACGTGGGCATCGCTGCAGTAAGTTGCGGCCACCATGGTTGCGACCGAGTTTGACATCATCGACCAGGCGGTCGCCGCGTCTGCACTCGCGATTTCTTCAACCATTTCAACAAACGGAACCGTTGCCTCGTCCTCGCCACCAAGGCCCTCGGGAACAAGAAGCCAGAAGAGGCCCTGTTCGCGAAAGGCTTCAGCGACTACAGGCGACATCGTGCCGGAATTTTCAGGCTTTGCCGCCTCGGCTTCGATCAAATCGCGCAAATCACGTGCGCGTTGTGCATATTGATTGGCCATCACCATTCCTCCCACGACGTGCTGTTTCCAACTGCTGGCGCGCTTGCCCCGGCTTTTCGACCCGCGCCGCTGCCGCCAGACATGAACGTTCCGATCCTGTTGCCATCGGTTATCGGCACATGCAGAACCGATGGATGGTCTACATCGTGATGGATCGTCACCCAAGACGGTCGCTGGTGCAACAAGTGCCCCTGACCTAGCATATCGAAGAGGTTCGTAGCAGGATCCTGATCGGCGGAACTGATGCGCAGACCGATGCGGTGACCTTTCTGGAACACATTGGCTGTTGGTACGAGATTGAAATCAAACCGCTGCGGTGCAGTCGTATCGACCGGCTGGGGACTGGTGAAATCGTGATGCCACAGCCATGGCCGCGACTGATCCTCGTTGACCTTGCGCATCGAGCCCTTGAGCCAGCCGCGCGTCAGCAGGCGTCGTCCGCCGTCGGGATCGATATCCCACAGCGATGCGAACAGCAGTACTTCGGGTTGGCTGGTCGAAATATAGATGGTCGCGGTCAGTGGGCCGATGACTTCGGTGCGTTCAACCATCGGCGGCGTCGCAAAGCCTGCACCACCCCGCGCATTGTAGCTATTGTCCTCATAGCTTGTTCCGCCCTCGCAAGGCCAGTGCTCGTGCTCGCTGAGCAGGCCACCACCGTGCAGAAAGAATGGGTGCCAGACGGTTTCAGGCAGGGGCCATGTGCTGCTGGTTTTCCATGATCCATCACCACCCATGACGAACAGGCGCACATCCGGCTCGTCCATATAGCCCGTGTCATTGCCCTTGAGCCAGTGATCGAACCATCGGAGCGATTCAAAGGCATATTGGTAGACCGGACGATCGAGGTAGATCGGCGGCCCCACAATCATTTTCTTTGGCGCCGAAATTTTTTCCCAGGCCCGAAATTCTCCCGGCAGATGCAGGAAGTACATGTCCCATGACGACCCGATCAGGATCGGCACGCGGATATCTTCGAGGCAAGGATTGCGCTCGCGCCAATAGGGACCATCCTCGGGATTCAAGAGCACATCAAGGATGAGCGGATTGGCCCCCTTGTCGGGAGCCGCGATCGCTGCGGACAGTTCCGGCACAGCCAGCACATCGCGATTGGTGCGCAACGCCGCAAGGCGGCGATTGTATTCGCTCTCGCCTAGCCCTTGCTGCGACCAGCCGAGTACACGCACTCCGTCAAGGTGCTTCGACCAGTTGGTCAGGAAGCTATGGGCCAGAATTCCGCCATGATAAAACTTGTCCCGATAGAAGTCGGTATAACCATACGGTGCGAAGACTGCCTTGAGCGCGGGTGGATTTTGCGCGGCGACCTGTTTTGCGCAGACGGCAAAATAGGACACGCCGAACATCCCGACATTGCCGTCACACCAGTCCTGCTCTGCCATCCACGCGATGACTTCGACAACGTCCTGCACTTCGCGCGGGCTGTAATGGGCATATTCACCCTCCGATCGCCCCGTGCCGCGTGCGTTGACGATGACATGGGCATAACCGCGCCTGACATAGAACTGTGGATCGCCCGCCTCAGCTTGCGCATTGCGCCCTTGCACGGCTTGCGGGCGCGAAGGCGCATATTGCATGGCGGCATCATAGGCATGGACACCCAGCAACGCGGGGAAGCGGCCGGATGCCGCCGGACGAAATATCTGAGCGGCGACATGGACCCCATCCGACATGCGGATCATCACGTCGAGTTCCGACTGGACCGCATGGGTGCGCGGCGAAACCTGCCAGTTGACCGAGAACATGCGCGTCAAGCCGTCAGCGCAGCAACAGCAGCTTCTGCAACTTTCAAATCCAGGTCGGCACTGGCGCCGCTAACGCCAATCGCCCCGACACATGCCCCCTCGACCATGACCGGAATGCCGCCTGCAATGACGGAAAAATTGGCCACGTGCGGCATCGAAATCGTCGAACCGTGGTCGCTGGTGACGAAATCCTTGACGAACGCCGTCGGTGCCGAGACCATCGCCGATGTCCATGCCTTCTTGAACGCGACGTCAAGCGTCATGGCGGAGGCCCCGCTCATCCGCGCCGATGCGACAGTGTGACCGGAACGGTCGACCGCGACCAGGCCCATGGGAACGCCCATTTCGCTTGCAGCCGCAATGCCGGCCATCAGTGCGGATTGCGCGGCTTCCAGTGAAAGACTGGCATGCGAAACGGTAATCGTGTGCTCGGAACTCATCGCATCGTCCT
>Ga0007825_1000201_pt1 | contig 18677 bp, 18 predicted proteins | sample CryBogCBE13Jul09_FD_71229 | JGI IMG/M metagenome (GOLD analysis project Ga0007825, IMG submission 71229) | Freshwater microbial communities from Crystal Bog, Wisconsin, USA - CBE13Jul09 | ecosystem: Environmental > Aquatic > Freshwater > Lake | place: Crystal Bog, Wisconsin, USA | collected... | reverse complement strand
TTCACGAGGCAATGAACCTCGCTTCGGTATGGAAGCTGCCGACCATATTCGTATGCCAAAACAATTTGTTCGCTGAGCATACGACATTTGAAAAAATGACGGGCGGACAGAACATCGCGCATCGCGCCGAGGGGTATGGAATGCCGGGCGTGCGGGTGGATGGGAATGATCCTGAAGCGATGTATTCGGCCTTTGCTGAGGCGGTAGCGCGCGCACGTGCTGGGGAGGGCCCAACCCTGCTTGAATGTATGACCTTTCGCTTCTTTGGTCATAATTTCGGTGACGATGACAGTTATATTCCCTCAGACCAAAAAGCCGCTGCCATCGAAGCGGATCCGCTTCCGCGCATGCGCGCCCGCCTGATCGCGGATCGTATTGCGACGGAAGAGGAGCTTGCCGCGGTTGAGGCGGATATCGAGGCGAAGATAGACGATGCTGTTGAATTTGCGCTTGCATCACCCTGGCCAGAGCCCGACTCCCTGAGGTTCGATGTTTTTGAAAAGGAGATCGCCGCATGAGCGCGTCCCAGAAAGAAGCAAAACCGACGGTCACCATTTTGGGGGCAATTGCCAAGGCCTATCATGACGCTTTCGCAGAAGATCCGAAGGTTATCACGCTCGGAGAAGATCTTGCCGACCCAGAGGGTGGTGGGATCGCCAAAATTACCAAGGGATTGTCTACCGCATTCGGGGATGACCGCGTTCGGTCAACTCCCATTTCGGAACAAGCGATTATGGGGGCTGCGATTGGAGCCAGCCTTGCCGGATACAAACCTATCGCAGAAATTATGTTAATGAATTTCACGACCGTCGCCATGGACATGATCGTGAATCATGCTGCAAAATTGAGGTTTATGTCAGGCGGCCAAACAAATGTTCCGATTGTCATCCGCACGATGACGGGGCTTGGTTTCGGTTCTGGCGGTCAGCATTGCGACTATCTTGAAGCATGGTTTGCGCACACTGCAGGGATTAAAGTCTGTGCGGCTTCGACGCCAGAAGATGCTTATGGCTTGCTGCGCTCTGCCATTGACGATCCTGATCCTGTCATATTCATCGAGAATTTGCCGACCTATTTCGCTCCCATGTCCTTCGAATTACCCGATAGCAGCCACCGCGTTCCACTTGGTAAGGCCGCAGTGCAGCGTGAAGGAACTGACGTTACGGTTGTGTCCTACGCGCGGATCGCTCTGGAGGCACGGCAAGCAGCGGCCAAGGCAGCGGAACAAGGCATTTCAGTGGAAGTTGTCGATCTGCGCACGATTGCACCTTGGGATCGCGAAACCGTTCTAGCGTCGGCACACAAGACAGGCCGTGTTCTGATCGCGCACGAGGCCGTGAAACAACATGGTGTTGGCGCCGAAATCGCCGCAGTTATCAGCGAAGAGCTGTTCGGCCAGTTGAAAAAGCCTGTGATGCGCTTGGGTGGTGCATATTGCGCCGTGCCTTATTCCAAGCCGCTAGAATCAGCATATGCGCCTGATGCCGCGCGCATCCTGACGGCGATCACCGAGCTTGCAAAATGAGGAGGTTAAAGTGACTTTTCAAGTAACACTACCCAAAATTGGTTTCTCAATGAATGAAGGTACTTTGAGCGAGTGGCTCGTGGAAGATGGCGCACAGGTCACCGAAGGCCAGCCGCTTTATTCGCTCGAAAGCGACAAGTCGACCAACGAGGTGGATAGTCCTGCCACGGGCACGCTGAAGATTATCGGCGAGATTGGCGAAACCTATGAGGTTGGAACGGTCATCGCAGAAATTAGCTAATCCGAGCCGTCGTTTTAGGATCACGCTTGGGTCGCGTTGGCGTTCGAGAATGTGGTTTGTTCGCGCCGGCGGTCGTCTAAATTCCCAGAACTTCAAACGTGTCCAGATCGAGCATGGCCATGGCAAAGCGCACGGCTGCTGCCGTATTATTGGCCTCGGTTTGAAATTGGGAGCTGTTGAGTAGCCAGATCAGGAGTCCCCAGACCACGTCTCGGCGATAGGCAGCCCATGCGGCGTCAAAGCTAGGTGCAATAACACCTTCGTTGATCAAACAGTTAAGGTAATGCTGCAATAAGGCCCCTTCCCATCTTCGGCGATCAACCAGATCGAGCCCGGCGATGAGGAAATAACTGATATCGATAGACCATGCGCCACGGCGAGGCTGCATATCGAGAAACCCAGGGGCGCCATCGGCGTCAAGATAGAGATTGCCGAGGTGCATATCTCCATGATTAACGACCATCGCTACATTTTCGGACTTATGCGCTGCGGTCATCGCCACATGGGCGGCCCGAATGCGTTCCGGTTCGAGCAGCTTTTTGGGCATGGCAGCGCCGCGGGGCGCTGTTGCATAGCGCTGAAACTGCGCTGGCGTGTCGAGCAAGTGAAAATAATGCGAGACCCCTTGGGGACTGGTATCGGGTGCCCAAGCGAAGCGACTGTCCAGATCGGGCGCATTCCACCAACGTGCATGGAACTTGGCGAGTGCTTCAAGGTAGCGCTTTGCGAGATCGAAATTTATCGGTGATTGCAAAGTTAGGAAACGCACTTGGCGAAGGCAAAGGTCCTCTAGCACCACCAGAGCGCGACCATCGCGATCCATAGCGGCACCAAAACACTTTGGGGCGTTGAGTGTTACTGTGGGCAGGAGACTTGCATAGGCATGATATTCATTCACATGCATCATGCGCATGGCGTTGCTGTGTTTTTCAAACCCAGCTTTGATCATTACGGTAGATGGGAAGCTGTTGCGATTGGTGCGCACCGCCATCCTCACCTTGGTGCAGGCACCATGCTGAACATCGACGATGGACACAGAGTCAACGACCAAATCGGGTTCTTGTACGGAAAAAAGACTGGTCAGCCAATCCGGCGTGATCTCGGCAATATTTTCAGGCAGATTCATCGTCCTCGCTCCTCGTCATGCTGCTCAAAGCCCGAAGATTAAATTTCTACCATGTCGAATTCAGATTTCAGTGCTCCGCAATCCGGGCATTTCCAATCATTAGGAATATCTTCCCAGGCCGTGCCAGCCGCAATGTCGCCGGCTGGATCCCCCACAGACTGATCATAGACCCAGCCACAGTTCATGCACATCCACTGTTTCATTGCATCTGCCTTATGTATCAAACCGCACCCAGAGACGTTCCGGAGAGCGTAATATGTGGCCAATCATTTGTGGAGGGGGCATCTCCGGATCGAGCCGCAAATTTGGTAGCTTGTCGAGTAGAGCGTTCAACGCGCGTGACATTTCCACCTTTGCAAGATGTTGCCCGATGCACAGATGTGGCCCACTGGCGAACGCGAGCGCGCGATTCTTGCGATCACGGAATATGTCAAAGCAGTCAGGGTTCTCAAATTTCCGTGGGTCACGATTGGCCGAAGCCAAGACGAGATTGATGAATGTGCCCTGTGGAATAGAAACCCCATCGATTTCCGTATCCTGGCTCGCATAGCGTAGGGTTGAGGTGACTGGGCCTTCCCACCGGAGGGCTTCGTCAATGGCTTGCGCAACCAGTCCCCGATCAGCTTTTACAGCCTCCAGCTGGTCGGGGTTTGTCAGCAGACCTGTCAACAACGCGCTGGTGCCGCGAAAGGTTGTGTCACCGCCTGCGTTCATCAGTTGGCGCAGAAATGAGATTAGCACAATGTCGGGCAGCCTTTCGCCGTCCACCTCTACCGTGGCGAGGTGGCTAATAAGGTCTGTGCCCGGCGCGGCGCGGCGCTGTTTGAGCAGCTCTGCAAAAAAGGTTCCGAGTTTCCTACTTGCTTCTCTCCCCTGCGGCGCGCCGATCGAAGAGAGGAGTTGTGCGATCGCCAGCCTGTGGAAGACCGGCGCTTGCTCGGGCTCCAGTTCGACCTGAGCATAAATGACTTGAAATGGATAGAAATGGGCGAATTGCTCGATCAGATCAGCTTTTCCGGCGTGAATGAACTGGTCCATGAGACGGTTGACGACAGGGTCAACCACGCTTTCGCCCCATTTGGAGACCGTCTGCGGTAAAAATGCCTTTTGGAAAATCTTACGATAGCGCGTGTGATCGGGAGCATCCATCACCGAGACCGATTCACCGAAAGCGACACCCAGGCTGGGCAGAAAGGCTTCACGATTGGTGAAAATCTCGGGATGAGTCAGCACATGCATGACAGCTTCATACCCAAGCACCATGACCTGCGGCAGTTCCCCGTGTTGCACATCTTTTACGTCGGTGAATTGATCGCGATAGCTGCCTTGAACAACGCTTCCTTGCTTCATGAGCTCATCAATGCGCGGATAAGGGTCTGGGCAACGTCCGGTGGATAGCCGCTCGATTTCAAAGACGTCAAAATCCGGGTCCGACAGGTCTTCGAGTTTGGGTGTTGTCACAATGAAATCGTCTCCAGCCTCAGTTTTCGATAATGGCGTTCGTAGGGATTGATATCGTGTTGCATGGTGATTCTTAGGCGTTAGTCATTTTAGCCGCACGATCCCAGCGTCCGTGCGAACATTTCCTCCTGACATCACAACCCATCTTTGCGAACGTCGGCATATGACATAATCAGTTAAAGGATTAAGCTTGACTCACTCTCGCAACCAGTTTTGAGATAGAGTGAACTAATCTAGAGGATTAATCAATGGAACTGGATTTCGGGAGTGAGTTTGACGCATTTCGTCATGAGGTGCGCGAATTTATCAAAGCCAACTGGCCACCTGCCGATGGCAAGCTGAAGTCTCACGAAAATGAGCGCGCGTTCGTGCTTGCGGCAATCGAGCGCGGTTATATGCACCGCAACATTCCCAAAGCCTATGGCGGCAGTGAACAACCGGCCGACATCGTCAAGGCAGAAATTATCCGTGAAGAGCTTACCAAGGCGCGCGCGCCGAGCGGACGGATTCCCGGAAATGGCTTGGTCGTTGGAACGCTGTTGGAATGGGGTACTGAAGCACAAAAGCGCGGTTTCATACCGGCCACACTCCGTGGCGATATTGTCTGGGCGCAGGGGTTTTCGGAGCCGAATGCGGGCTCAGACCTTGCTTCGCTTCGTACCAAGGGCGAACTTTCGTCAGATGGCGCCAAGTGGATCATCAACGGGCAGAAGATTTGGACGACCGGTGCGCACAATGCCACACACATGTTCATGCTGGTGCGCACCGAACCTGACGCGCCAAAGCATCAGGGTATATCCTATTTGTTGATCGACATTCGCCAGCCAGGGGTGGTTGTCAGGCCGCTGACCCAAATGACGCGTCAGAAGGAATTCAACGAGGTCTTCTTCGATAATGCCGAAACACCGTCAGACATGATCGTAGGTGAACGGGGGCAGGGCTGGAGCGTCACGCGTTCGACGCTGAAAAGCGAGCGTTCAGGCATATCAACCATGACTTGGAGTCTCTCGATGTTCCGCGATTTGGTGAAGCTCGCAAAAGAGGTCGAGCTCGATGGCCAACCAGCGATCAAAAATCTGCGCATCCGCGAGGAGTTGGCCGCAATCGAAGGACAATTGATGAGCCTGACTTACTCGACCTATCGTGCAACATCGCACGACGTACACGGGCGCGACATTGGGTCGTTCCAAACCATGCCCAAAATTTACATGACCGAACTCGCCGGAAGAATATCGAAGCTGGCGCGCGACATTGTGGAAAATGACTTCGTTGATATGGGAGGCGAGCGACTCAAATGGATTGAGCGCTTTATGATTTCTCTTTCGATGTCGATCGCGGGGGGAACCTCCAACATTCAACGCAACGTGATCGCGGAACGTAGTCTTGGGCTCCCACGCGACAAAAGCCAAGGAGCATCCGCATGAACTTCCTCCTTTCTGAAGATCAGCTCGCACTTGTGGATAGTGTAAAGGGGCTGCTGCGCGACATGTGCGACCCGCTCCGCGTTCACAAGATTTTTGACATGCCCGGTGAGGCCGTTTTCGATGTAGAGCTTTGGGTGGCGCTGTGTGAAATGGGGGTGCCGGCGATTATGGTGCCAGAGGCCCACGGCGGACTGGGCCTTGAGCTCGTTGATCTGGCGATCGTCGCTGAGGCGTTGGGCGACGCCGTGGCGCCGGTTCCCTTTTTCGGTCACGTCCTCGCAACGCTTGCCATCACGCTGGGGGGATCAGACGAGCAAAAGGCAAAATGGTTGCCCCGACTTGCCTCAGGAGAGGTTTTGGGCACGGTTGCGCTTTGCGAAGGCAAAAATGGATGGCTGGCTGACGAGTGGACCCTAACGCATAGTGGCTTGTCGGGTGTGAAGACCTTAGTGCCGCACGCCTCCGAGGCTGATCTTATTGTTGTTGGAACAACCGAAGGTTTGGCCTTGGTTGAGAAGGGCGCGAGCTATACAACCGCGCGCGTCGACAGTGCCGACCGAACTCGCCCCGTCGATACTGTCACCTTCGCAGGTGTTGCGGCCGAGCTGCTGCCTGAAGGAGCGGATGTGGCGACGCGCATTATCGATGCCGCTGCGGTATTGCTTTCCGCAGACTCGTTTGGTGGCGCGGAGCATTGTGTATCTATGTCGGTTGAATACGCGAAGATCCGCGAACAATATGGTCAAGCGATCGCCGGGTTTCAGGGCCTGCGCTATCAATTGGTGGCTATGGCGCTTGCAACAGAACCCGCGCGCGGTCTTTACTGGTACGCGGCGCACGCATGGGATAAGATTCCTCAAAAAGCATCGCACGCTGCGTCTCAAGCCAAGGCGCATCTGACCGACACCTACCTGCAGGTGACACGCGACACTGTAGAGGCTCATGGGGGCATCGGCTTCACTTGGGAGCACGATACGCATCTCTATATGAAACGAGCTATGCTCAACTGGGCTTGGCTGGGTTCGCCATCGCGCCATCGGTTGCGCGCTGCAGACATGGCGGGCTGGTGAGCGAAACGGGCTCAGGGTGTGTGCTTTATGCTGTCGAGGACGGCGTGGCCCGCATTACCCTGAACCGGCCCGACAGGCTTAATGCTTCTAACGGACAGATGTCTGAAGGTTTGACCGACGCTTTTTCCTGTGCCGCCGCGGATCCGAACGTACGAGTCGTTTTGCTGTGCGGGGCGGGTCGTGGATTTTGTGCCGGAGCCGATACGCAGGTTCTAAAAGAACTATCTGTCGGGCCGGATGCGCCCAACGCCGGTTCAAGGGACCTGCGCTATGACGGGCTGATGCTGCTTCCCAAGCCGGTTATTGCGGCTGTCCATGGGCCCTGTGCGGGTATTGGTCTGGCTATGGCCTGTGCGGCGGACATCCGCCTGGCCACAGAAGACGCATTCTTCGTCGCGCCCTTTGCGGCGCTTGGCCTGGTTGCGGAGGGTGGCCTCGCCTGGACGCTTTCGCGGCTGATGGGGCCTAGCAATACGGCAGACATGCTCTTTTCTGGACGGAGGATCGCGGCGCAGGAGGCATATGCAAAAGGCCTTGTGTCTCATGTGATGCCGAATGAGGGGTTTATCGATGCGGCGATGGACTATGCTCGGCTGATGGCGAAAAACGCTCCGTCTAGTTTCGCCTTAATGAAACGCCAGCTGCGTGAAGCGGACGGGGAAACCTTCGAAACCGCCCGACACAACGCATCCGTCATGGCACGAATGGCTCTTGCAGGTGCAGATTTTAAAGAGGCCATGACCGCGAAACGCGAAAATCAATCGCCGCAATTTGCGCCAGTAGCAGCGACTTTTGAGCCGCCCATCAGCCGCCCTGAGGCGTAGGCGAGAGGTGCGAGAGGTTTCAGATTACCTGCTGGCTGTTGTCGATTTTAACCTTTGGGAAGGCCGAGTATTCTCTCCGATATAATATTACGCATTATTTCGTTTGAGCCGCCAGCGATGGTCCAGCCATAGCTGTTGAGGAAGTCATTGATGCGCAACCGGCTACTATGCGTCGTGCCCGGTATTGCAGGCTGCCATTTCTGCGCCTCCAGCCCCTCCGCCCGCAGCAAGAACTCTGTGTAGCGCTGCAAGAACGGGCCCCATATCAGCTTTATGTATGTTGGCAGGGTAGGAGATGCCTTTTCGGGGTTCGCCTCCAGCTCCTTTAGAAGTTTGCGGATCATCAGCCTCACGGACTGTAATTCGCCGTAAAGTGCCGCGTATTCCCGCCGAAACTGGACATCGCCCATCCAGCTGTCGCGTGCGTCCCGCCCATCGAGTTCAAACGAGCGGGCGAGGCGTTCGACTTCGCCAAAAATAAGCAAGCCGCGTTCGGTCGAAAGTGTCGATTGTGCGATGTTCCAGCCATTGCCCTCAGCCCCGATCAGATTTTCTATCGGAATTTTGACATCATCCATGAACATTTCGGCAAAATGACTTTCACCGGTGATCTGGTGAATGGGCCGCACATCGATGCCCGGGGATTTCATATCCATAATGAAGTATGAAATGCCGTCATGCTTGCGCTTTCCATTGGGATCGGTGCGGGCAAGCAAAAGGCAATAATCGGCATGGGCGGCACCAGACGACCATATTTTCTGCCCGTTGACCACATAATGGTCTCCTTCAAACCGGGCGCTTGTCCGTAAACTGGCCAGATCGGAACCTGCGCCCGGCTCGGAAAAGCCTTGGCACCAGATATCAGTGCCTTCCGTTATGCCCTTCAGATACTTGTCTTTCTGGGCCTGTGAGCCATGTTCAAAGAGGGTAGCGGGCGTGTGGAACAGGGAAATGCCAAACATATCGAGTTCCGGTGCATCAGCCTTAGAAAGCTCTTCAAACACAATGATCTGATACGCGAATGGGAGGCCGGGACCGCCCCATTCTTTCGGCCAGTGAGCCGCACCGAGGCCGACTTCGCGCCGTGTCTCAAGCCATTTGACGACTTCCGCCTTCAGCGCCTCGTCGCGCACATTCTGCCATTTTTGCCGCCAGTTCTTTGGCAACTTTTCCGCCAACCAATCGCGGATTTCCTGCCGGAAGGCCTGTTCGTCGCCGACCTTTCCAAGAATATCAAATGTCCGGCTCATCATTTGGCCTCCAGCATGTCTGCAATGCGATCTAGTAACACTGATCGGGTTCCGAAAAGTGCCTCATTCAGTTTAGCGCGTTTCAGATAGATATGAGGCACATATTCTGACGTGAATCCGACGCCACCATGCAACTGGATACAGTCACGAGCGACCTCGGCAGTGACCCGCGTTACATGTTGCTTCGCCGTCAATGCAGCTAGCAGGGCATCGGGTGCGTCTGCGTCCAAGCTAGCTGCATGCTCAACCAGCTCACGCGCCGCTTCCAGGGCGGCCTTGTGATCTGCAACACGATGTTTGAGCCCTTGAAACGATCCGATGACGCGGCCAAACTGTTCGCGCACCTTCATATATTCAATCGTAACCGCCAGCACCGCGTTACCCCCGCCTAGCGCATCGGCAGCGATTGCTATTGCCGCTAGGCGCATCAGTTCGTCATCAGCGGTCTGCGCATTAGTCGGGGCAAGCACATTTGACGCATCAGCCGACACGTCTTTGAGCACAATGGTTCCAAGCGAGCGCGACGTGTCTGCCAGCGGCGTAGCCGTGATCTCGATACCCTTTGCTGTGGTGGGCAGGGCGATCCACACAGTCTTCCCCGCCTGTGTCGCGCGAAGGAATATCAGCGTCGCAGCTGGCGCATCGAGCACGTCGGTAACGACGCCGTTCAACACGAGCCCGTCGGCATTTAGCGTAGCCGCTCCTGGTTCCGGAAAACAGGCACGTTCAGAACCATCGATCAATGCCGGCAGCATAGCTGCCTTTTGAACATCGGTTCCAATCGCTTCGATTAAGGCAATGGCCAGTGTGTTGCCCAGCATTGGGAGAGGAGATGCTGCCGCACCCAACGCCTCGTGCAAAGCCGCAGTGGCAGGCGTTCCCATACCGAGACCGCCTTGCGCTTCAGAAGCGTTTAAAGCCGTCCAACCAAGTGCGGCCACCTGAGACCATAGGTCCGCAGAATATGCCTCATTACGGCGTGCATAGGCCACAGCCTTTTCACGTGGCCATTCAGCGATCAGAAACTCATTAAATGATTCCGCAAGGACCTCAAGATCGACTTCTTCTGACATCTTCATCACTCTCCGGGGGAAACAACGCCAAAATTGGGCGGACGCTTCTCTAATATGGCGCGGACGGCTTCAGGGTGGTTCGGCGATTCCCATGAGCGCGTTTCGAGCCTGAGCATGTCGTCCATATAACGTTTGGCTTTGTCCAATATATCGAGGTTGAGCGTTTGCTTGGTCGTCTGAACAGCCTCTGGTGACTGCGACAGAAACAGATCAACCCAAGTTTGAACTGCGGCATCCAGCGCGTCGCGCGAAACCGAGTCAGTGACCAGCCCTTTGGCCTTTGCCTCTGCTCCGGACAAGGGTTTGCCCGAAAGGAGGTGCCGACGGGCCTCCACCAGGCCAATTAGATTGGGCCACAATAGAGCGCCGCCATCGCCAGTCGCAAGTCCGACGCTAACATGTGAGTCGCCAATTTTCGCTTCATTGACAGCGACGGTAATGTCTGCGGCAAGCGCAATACTGGCGCCCAACCCCATGGCGTGTCCATTGATGCGGGCGATGATCGGTTTGGGACATCCAAGCATGCCGATGATAATCGCACGAGCTTCCGCCATGCCTTGCTGCCAACGCGGGTGGTCTGGCCAGTTTTCCAGCATCTTGTTGAGATCGCCACCCGCACAAAATGCGCGGTCCCCGCCGCCCGTCAAGATGATCACGCGCACGTCAGCGTCCGACGCGGCGACTGCCCAAATCCGTCCGAGCTCTTCATGGGCTGCGGCCGTCATGGCATTTAACGGTGGGTTATCGAGCGTCACTGTCAACACGGATTGCGTGAGGCTGACGCTCAAACCTGTGAAGGGCGCATAGCGAGCTGACACTTTAATCCTCCTGATAAGTCATCTAATTCCCTTGCCCTGAGACACCCTGTCCGGCAAGTGTTGTTTTCAGACTTGATGGCGTAGTGGGAGAATGAAGAGGGGGCATGCGTCCGACGCCCGATCACTTCTCTCTCGTCTACGTTATCCAATAAGCGAATGGTGAGGTAAATATGAACGTAGATCTGTGTGGGAAAGTGGCTCTTGTAACCGGCGGTGGACGCGGCATCGGCCGAGAGATTGCAACGGCACTTGCGCTTAGTGGCGCTCACGTTCAGGTCGCCACGCGAACGGCTTCAAGCGGTCAGGCCGTGGTTGATGAAATAAGGGGCTTAGGCCATGAGGCCATGCTCGTCGCAGCTGATCTGTCTTCGCGCGATGCCTGCGACACGGCGGTCGCATCAGCCGTGGCTAACTTTGGTGGCTTGGACATCCTTGTTCACAACAGCGGCATTTTTCCGTTCACACCATTTGAGTCAGTCAGCGATGAGGAATTCGATACGGTTATGCGGACGAACCTTTACAGTTTTATGTGGTTGGCCCGTTCAGCGCTGCCACATTTAGCGAAAGCGGGGCAGGGGCGGATTGTCGGTATCTCATCCCTTATCGGCAATCACAGTTGGCTTGCAGGTATGGACAGCTATGCCGCGTCGAAAGCCGGAATGGTGGGGTTGGCGCGCAATCTAGCTCTCGAATTTGCGAAGCATGGTGCAACGGTCAACATGATCGAGCCTGGTTTGGTTATCGATGATCGTGATCCGCGCATGGATGATGACACCCGCGATCTGATCGTACGCAATATTCCGGCACAACGGGCTGGCTTGCCGAGCGACATCGCCAATGCGGTGCTATTCTTCTGTTCACCGACTTCTCAATTTGTGACTGGGCAATCCCTCATTGTCGACGGCGGGCACATGCTTCCGGATATGTCGAGCTACGCGATGAGCTCACGCCAATGAGTACGGTGCTCGGAGGAAAAGCTGCTCTGGTTACCGGAGCTGCGGGCGGAATTGGATCGGCAATTGTGCGCAGCTTTCATAACGACGGCGCCAGGATTCTGGCAGTTGACATGAACCAAGCCGGGTTATCTGCGCTTGAGGTGGAATTGCCCACTGTGCACTGCTTGTCAGCAGACATAACCGACCCTGATGATGTCGAGAGGGTCTTTGCGGCGATGCACGATTCATTCGGACGCATTGACATTTTGGTAAACAACGCGGGCATCGGTGGACCACGCACGTCGCGCTTACACGAACTGTCTCTGAGAGATTTCGATGACGTCATGGCTGTAAACCTGCGGGCCGCAGTTGCGCTCACGCAAAAGGCGTTACCTTCAATGATGGCACAGGGGAGCGGAGCGATTGTCAATTTGGCATCTCCCGCAGGATTTAACGCGGTGCCACGGCTGCCTGCGTATAGCATATCAAAGGCTGGACTTGTGATGCTGACCAAACAGACCGCGAGGGAATACGCCGCCGACGGAATCCGGTGCAACGCTGTCGCGCCCGGTGTGACCCAAACACCGATACTCGACGATCTGCCGAAAGAGCATCTTGATCAGATTGTTTCAATGATTCCACAGGGCCGCACCGCGAAACCTGAGGAAATCGCCAAAGTGGTTGCCTTTTTAGCGAGCGACGCTGCGAGCTATGTCAACGGTTCAATCGTTTTTGTTGATGGTGCCGCTGCAACTTGAAAATGCCGGTCTCAGCCGCTTTTGCGAGCGGGAGTTTTGTCAAAATTAACAATCGGGTGGAAAACTTCTTCTAACCAATGAGGCTCATCGCCGGGAAGGCCATAATGTCTTGGACGCCCGTTTGGTATGTGGAGTGTGCCAAATATCCAGTCGATGAAGGCAAATGTGACCGCATAGTTGCGATATGTCGCCCCATCTTTGCCATAGCCGTGGTGCGTGTGATGAACGCCTGGACTAACGATGATATGCTCCATCATCCTGAAAGGCGCTGTGAAATAGGGGTTTGCTTTGATCGCATCGTCCCAGCGAAAGTGGCTATGGGTAATTAGGTTCCAACCATAGATCGATATACCGACGAGAAGCGCAGCCGTGCCCTGACCAAGGTAAACAGAGAAACCCGTAATCCATGCTGTTGGTACAATGAAATGCCACAGCGGGTTGATCCGCAGCGTCACCAATACGTTCATATATTTCCCAGCATGATGCGTGCGGTGCGTCTTCCAGAGCCACCGCAACTTCGAGCCGTTTCGCATCCCTTCGTGTGCGAGACGATGAACCCAGTAAAAGCAGAACTCAACGAGCAGAAAAATAACCAGATAAGCCGTCAACAGCGGTATATGCGCTAACGCGCCGGCATATTTCGGCAGGATTATTTTGGCTGCTTCGCCGATGAGAAGGCCTGCAAGGGGAGCACTGACGAGCGGATTGAGGATGGCAGGTATGCCAATCACCAACCAATCCTCTCGTCGGTATATGCCCCTGTGTCGGCCCGCAACCAACTCTGCCAACAACAATATGGCAGTGGCGAGAAGCATCAGAGGCATAAGCATTTTCAAGGTGTGGCTCACTCCTGCACTTGCCCAACGGCTAAGCATTGTCTCCGCTTAGCTACCCTCTATATTTTGTATATTGCAATAGTCCACGTTGGAAGAAGTTTAAGAATTGATATTCGCGTTCTGGCCCGCACGGCAGCGCTTGCTGCTCATCGTGCGAGCCTCAAGCCCGTTCAGTTCTCCGACGCGCGGCGCAGTGTTTCGGCATGATTGCCGTCAAATACGACGACGACGCGTCGACCAACGATTGGTTGCTTCGCATAGTCGAGACGGCTTTCGCGTACACCCGGGTGTTGGATTCTGATAAAGCTATTGTCATCAACAACAAACGTCTTCTCGACGCCGTCCGAAACACGCACACGAATCTCATTTTCGTCTGCTGCAAGAATTTCTGCTGAGACAACGCGCGGATCGGCGGCGGACTGTACCCGCGTATCGATCGTGACACGACACCGATTCGATGTGTTGGGCCTGCTCGCATGTGGAGCATAGGGGTTAATGATAAGCACATCGCCGGGGAAATAGTCGGTTGTGGCCCAGCTATCATCAGGAATGATGCCGGCCGGAATATGGGGTGGCGATTTGGCCGTGTTGTGGAAATAGCCTTTGTTGCACTGACGCACAGCGACCATCAACCCGCCCACTTCGCGTTCGCAATTGGTGAGTGATGTCCAGACAGGTTTATAATTTTTGATGCCGGGGCTGTAGAATCCGTCTTGATGGATACCGGTGATTGACCCGCCAGGCGGATACGTGCGGTACTGAACAATCGGTATAATGCACGCCGGTTCGCCAAGAATTTTTTCCATCAGTTTTGCATTCGCAGGGTTTTCGATAAGTTTGCGGGCGATACCGGCAAACTCATCGCTTTCCTCCAACCCGCCGGGAAACGGCTTGCCGGTCCAGACCGGCTCGGTGGCGCCTGGCTCAATCAGTCCGTGCCGCTCCATAATTGCGAACATCGCCTGTCGAGCTTCTTCAACCGAAGCCGGATCCAGCACATTGCGCAAGAGGATATACCCCTCTTCATCATGAAACTTCATCAAAGCGTCGTGGTCATCAAGAAGGTGATTGCACGCTTCCAGTTCACGTTGTGGATTCACGGCCAAAACATCGCTGTCCTTGGCATCGGGCATATACAGTGCTTCTACAACCATTGAATTTTCCTTCACTCTCCTGCGTCCATCTCACGATGGGAACTGGACTGTCTTGATCGGCAGCCCCTGTTTTAGCGGTGCGGTAAGCGCCGAAAAGCGGCATTATTATCGTTGTATAGTGGTAAAATTCCGCGTATCGATTCCAAATGAGTGTGATTGTGATCGCCGCGACCTCGCCCTGCTATATCACCAGTCTTGGGGCGATGTCGGACGCCATCGCCAGACTCGGAGAGTCGTTTGAATCTAACGAAGCACTGGGTGATTTCTCCACAATGGAAACGCGTTTGACACTGGTTGGGACAAGGAGCGGCTCAATCACGCTGGCTGGTGGAAGAGAGTTGGTTCCAGATTCAACATTCGAAAGAGTATCTGAGCCGAGATTAATCTATCTGCCCAATTTCCAACTGCCCGATCTCGAGCGTTTCGCTGAAATGCGACCGCAGTTTGAAGCATTCTATCAATGGCTCAAGGCGCAGGTGGATCGCGGCGTTATGGTGGGCGCGTGCGGAACCAGTGTTTTGCATTTGGCTGCAATGGGCCTGACAGATAAGATTGCTTGCGTGGCCAGTCCGCGGCTTGTCGGTTTACTCAGAACATTAGCTCCAAGGATGCACATAGACACAGACGCGGCCATCCGCCACGAAAGCAATATTTGGACGTGTGGCCGCGATGCTGACAATCCAGCGCTTGTTGCAAGATTATTTGTCGAGTGCTTTTCCCCAGAGCTTGGGCGGAGTTTAGCCATGCGGGAGCCGCCAGGGCGCGAGGCCGACTTTTTGTCGTCGCCCGTCGACCCGATGGTGGCACGTGCGCAACTATGGATGCAGGATCGGTTTACGAAGAAGTTCCGCATTGCCGACCTTGCTCGTGAGCTGGGACTCAGTCATCAGGCGCTGATAAGACGCTTTGCAGCGGCAGGAATCGGAAGCCCAAGACATTTTGTTCAGAAGGCCAGGGTCGATGCTGCGGCGTCCATGCTTCTTGAGACCAACCGCTCAGTGAGTGAAGTCGCTCAACTTGTGGGCTATATTGACACCCCTTCTTTTCGCCGCGTGTTTAGAGCGGAGAGGGGGATGACACCTTCGACATTTCGGACAGCCATGCGCCCCTGACCATTGGCCAGCCATTTTTATAAGGTGCGGCAGCCTAATTTTTCAACAATCCCCGTGAGTCCATCCACGACAAAAACTCCGTCAGCCAGAGATCGCTTGTCTTATGCTGGGTCTGCAAACTAAATCCATGGCCGCCACCATCATAAAGATGGAACTCAACGGGCCGACCGGCGCGCTCCCAAGCTTCGATCAGACTATAACCTTTGTGTCCAAAAAACATATCGTCTCTGGCCTCCGCATTGAACATCGGCGGAGCATCTGCCGGAACATTCGACCCGGCAACCGGTCCATAGATGATGCCGATAAAGTCGGCGCGCGCCTGGGGATCATTAGCTATCGTCACACCCATCGTGGTCATCGCACCAGCGGAAAAGCCGACCATACCAACACGGCGCGGATCAATATGCCATTTCTCGGCATTGTTTCGTACCATCTTAAGCGCCGCTTGCGCATCTGCAACCGCAAATGGTACGCCCTTTGATAGATCAACGGTAGATTTTTCAGGCTGCAGAAAGATCTTACCCATCACTTCCCCAAAACCCGCCTCTGCGTCGGGCGTAACCATGGTACGATACTTGAGGACAAATGCCGTAACTCCGCGTGCCGCCAAGGCCTCTGCCACCGGCCACCCCTCACTGTTCATTGACACAAACTGGAAAGCGCCGCCAGGAATGACGATCACCGCCGTGCCATTGGCTTTGCCCTTGGGTGGGAGCACGGGCTCAAGAGTGGGACGAACCACATTGCGGGCCCAAAGTTGTGTTCCCACCCGCGTCCAAACTTCGCTTTGAATGGCACCCTCAGAACCTGGGGCAACACCGTCATATAACGGGACGGCATTTGGCCGCTCTGGCGCTTGAGCGCGCAAGATCGGTGGGTACGGTTGGGACAACGCGGGTCCCGTCATCGCAATCAGCCCTGCAACGATTATGTGACGTACTGTCTTCATCAGTTTCACCCTCATCTTATGTTTTTTAGCGGCAATTGGCCAAGTAGTGATGACTGCCTTACGGCTAGTGTTCGATTATTGGGTTTGCCTAACCAAAATGTTGCGGCTTTTCAATGAAATCGCCACCCGCTTCTGGCGCTCAAAACGGCCGCATTTTAGGTCGCAGGCAAAAGCCCCGAAGGAATTTCGATGGTATTGAATGAAGCAGCTGGAAGATTGAGTGCCAACTGCTTGGAGCCGAAGATGAGGCGAACCTGTTGATCAACGGCCATCTGGTTTGCGATAACCACGACATGCCCCCCATCGGGATTGCGAAAAACAAGTTGATCCTCGAAACCTGCAATGCTGTTGGTTGGGATGAACCGCGCACCCGGGACCAGTCGCGCCGACAAATGCCTCATCACCCAGTAGTCGGGAGTTAGCCGAAAGCTACGCGATACCGGATCGATCGAGACGAGCGCATTTTGCCGCCATCCCCATGTTGACGTGCCGGGAGCGGCACATACCATTTGCCAATATTGCCACACACTAGAACCGCCGCGGATATACTGCTTGATCAGTTCCCAGCCATGGCGCGCGAAATGCCAATCGTTGACACCCACACCGCACTCCTGCTCGGTTCCCCAAAGTGCAAGATCGGGATAGCGGCGGTGCAGTTCAGCAATTGCACCCTTGCCAGCCCATTGAATGCCAATACCTTTGACGTGTTTGCGCGCTGCAGCGGTTTGAAGCACCTTCGTGACCAGCTCCGGATTCGCACGCTCCAGCGTCCCAAACAGAATATCGACCCCAACCTTATCCATTTCGCGACCCAAGAATGGCAGGAAGCGCGCTAAGCCCTCGGGAGACCAACAACAACTGGGGAAGGACTGGGGCGAGTTGAACTCATTTTGTGGCATTACGGCCCCGATGGGAACACCCAAGGCAGCATAAGCTTCAATATAACGACGAAAATAGCGGGCATAACAGTCGAAATAGCGGTCTTCTTGAATGAAGGCGTCAGTCCCTTCCTGTCTGATCTGATCGGGACGAATGCCATTTGATGGCACACTAGGCCAAGCCGGTGTCAGCGCGTAGTGCCGGTTGGTTTTCATCCATGTCGGGGGCGACCAAGGTGAAGCCCAAAGCTTCAGTTCTGGGCGGACAAGTTGTGCTGCTTTGATAAACGGCAGCAGCATCTGACGGTCATGGTCGATGCTGAAATGATCAAGTGCGAAGTCATCAGCAGTCTCATCATAGCTGTACCAGCTGCGCGCAAGATCATTGGCGCCCATTGGAGTCCGGCATAAGTTGAACGCGGCGCCTGACGCACCGAACAACAAACGAAGGACCTCGGCTCGGTCCTCGGTACCAAGGGAGCATAAGGCTTGCCAGCCAAGTTCGCTGAAAGCGCCGCCAATCCCCGTCATCGCCTGCGCGGGTGGGGCCAACATGACATCATACTCGAACAGGTCTGTTGGTGCCGGTGTTAGCCGCGCTTGCCTTGATGGCACTTGCCACGCACTGTCGGCGGTTGTTGACCACCAGGCGATGGGAGAGGACTCGCTGGCCCCAAGCGCAGAACTGGAACCAGTGCCCATCATGGCTACTCCAGCTCCAACGAATTTAAGCATGTTACGACGGTCGATCATATTGCTGTCCATTCGCGGCTGGAAAAAAGGTTAAGGTTTGAGGTGGCGTTCCGACAGCTTGGCCTGAGCCGAAATGCCGATGTCTTCTGCCGAACTAGCAGCGACAAATTGATAGGTGCCTCCAGGCATGTTCCAACCTTCGCCAGCCCAATTCGCGAGCAAACGTGGTTCCATCTCCATTGTTATTCGGCGGCTCTCTCCGGGAGCAAGTTCGACACGCTGATATGCAGCTAGCCGTTTTGTCTTCCGTCCTGCCTGTGACACCAGATAGATCTGTGCCACGGTCCCGCCCGCCCGCTTGCCGGTATTGATCACTGTGACTGTCGCCTTCGGCTTGGGTCCATCCGATACAGTCAACCCAGATTGGGAAAACGTGGTATAGGAAAGTCCAAAGCCGAATGGGAACAGCGGCTTCAAGCCCGTCGCGTTGAACCAGCGATAGCCAATGTCTGAACCCTCGACGTCGTAATTAACTGGGATTGAGGGACGC
>Ga0007825_1000199_pt1 | contig 18778 bp, 23 predicted proteins | sample CryBogCBE13Jul09_FD_71229 | JGI IMG/M metagenome (GOLD analysis project Ga0007825, IMG submission 71229) | Freshwater microbial communities from Crystal Bog, Wisconsin, USA - CBE13Jul09 | ecosystem: Environmental > Aquatic > Freshwater > Lake | place: Crystal Bog, Wisconsin, USA | collected... | reverse complement strand
CTTGGGAAAAGATTAATGGTAGTTCATCGGAAGCATTTACAAGTTTGACCGTTACAGGTTTGACTGGTTATATGTATGCTAATGGCACAAGTGCGGTTACAGCATCTACAACGATTCCTACAACTTCTTTAAGCGGAACGATTACAAATGCACAATTGGCTAATTCAAGTATTACAGTCAATAGCACTTCTATATCATTAGGCGGGAGTGGGACTATAACAGCTGCAAACCCTTTCGCTTTAACAATCGGTACGGGGTTAAGCGGGACAAGTTATACGGGTACTTCGGCGGTAACAATTGCGATTGCAAACACAACGGTAACTGCAGGTTCATATGGTTCGGCAAGTAGTGTTGCAACATTTACGGTAAATGCGCAAGGGCAATTAACTGCTGCAAGTAGCACATCTATTGCAATAACAAATACACAGGTAAGTGGGCTAGGAACAATGTCCACGCAAAACGCAAATAGTGTAGCAATTACGGGGGGAAGTATTGATGGAACACCAATCGGAAACACAACTACAAGTAGCGGAAAATTTACTACATTAAATGCAACATCTGGTATTTCTGGCGGTGGATTTTAATAGAATAGTTATATAATTAAACAAAAGGAATTGATATGGCTCAAAGCGGATACACACCTATTATTATCTATGGAAGTGTCACTAGTGGCAATACTCCATTGGCATCAAATTTAACAACAAGTGCAACAGGGGTTGAATTAGCAATTAATGCATACGATGGTAAGTTGTTTTATAAAGATAATAACGGAGTAGTTCAGGTAATTGCCTCTAAAGCTGGAAACATCAACGTATCATCTATTAGCTTCGGCACAACAGGATTAACACCAAACACCGCATCAACAGGTATTGTTACCGTTGCAGGTACATTGACAACAAGCAATGGCGGAACAGGATTGTCGAGCTACATAGCAGGTGACTTGCCTTATTATGCGTCAGGTACAGCTTTATCTAAACTAGCTATTGGAGCTTCAGGTCAGATATTAACAGTTAATTCAGGAGCTACTGCTCCACAATGGACAACATTAACCAGTGTAGCGGTTACAACATTTAGTGGCGGAACAACAGGTTTAACACCTAATACAGCAACAGGTGGTGCAATTACACTTGCTGGCACGCTAAACGTAGCAAATGGTGGCACAGGATTAACAACATTAACATCAGGATATATTCCTTATGGTAATGGTACAAGCGGATTAGCTTCTTCCGCCAACATGACGTTTAACGGCACTACGCTTACTTTAGCTAGTGACGCTTCTATTTCAGGTCTTACTGTTGGTAAGGGTGGTGGTGCTGTTGCCGCTAATACTGTGGTTGGTAATGGCGCATTAAACGCAAACACCACAGGAAGTAATAATTCTGCATTTGGACAAAATGCGCTTAATGCAAATACCACAGCTAATTCTAATTCAGCTTTTGGTATTAATTCTATGTTGCTTAATACAACTGGAACACAAAATTCTGCTTTTGGGCAACAATCGTTAAATTCAAATACAACTGGATCATATAATTCAGCATTTGGTTTACAGTCTTTATTCTCAAACACCACCGCATCTAATAACACAGCAGTAGGTTATCAATCTTTATATACAAACACCACAGGCACATCAAATGTGGCAATGGGATATTTAGCTGGTTATGCAAACAATGCTAATAACTTTACAGCTATTGGTACAAATGCAGCAAAAGCTAACACAACAGGCGATTCCGTTACTGCTGTAGGTTCAGCATCATTGGCAGCAAATACAACTGGTAGCTTTAATGTGGCATTAGGTGTATCAGCTCTCCAAGCAAACACCACCGCATCTAACAACACAGCCGTAGGTTATCAAGCTGGGTATAGTAATACAACTGGTACTCAATTAGTTGCTGTTGGCTATCAAGCACTTCAAGCAAGCACCGCAGGTTCCAATACTGCTGTTGGTGCGTATTCGTCTTATTCTACTTCTAGTGGTACACAAAACGCTTCTTTTGGTAGATATTCGTTGTACTCTAATACAACAGGAAGTCAAAATACCGCTTTAGGTGATTCTGCTATGTACCCAAATACTACAGGCTCATATAACACAGCCGTTGGTATGCAAGCTCTTAACTCAAACACCACAGCATCTAATAACACAGCAGTAGGTTATCAAGCTGGGTATAGTAATACGACTGGCGGTATAACTGCTTTAGGTTATCAAGCCCTATATTCAACTTCTACAGCAACCGATAACACAGCAATAGGATTTAAAGCTGCATATAGCACCACTTCAGGTATTTCAAATATTGCTATTGGTAGCACTGCATTAAATCAAAACACTACTGGTTCTGCGAATATTGCCATTGGCTCTGTACAAAGTGGTGTTAATTATGGTGCTTTGTATTCCAATACTACAGGCTCATACAATACAGCTATTGGAACAATGGCTCTTGTTTCAAACACCACCGCATCTAATAACACAGCAGTAGGTTATCAGGCTGGATACTCAAATACAGCAGCACAAAATACATTTGTTGGTTATCAAGCTGGTCTAGCAAATACTACTGGTACACAAAATACTTTTGTTGGTGCTTATAGTGGTGTTTCAGGAGGTGCTGGTGCAGCAATTACTACAGGTTCTAAAAACACTATTCTTGGTGTTTATAACGGCAACCAAGCCGGTCTAGACATCCGTACAGCAAGTAACGTAGTTGTATTGTCAGATGGTGATGGTAATCCTAGGGCGGTGTGGGATAGTTCTGGAAATTTTTTAACATCTGGTGTCGTAGTTGCTGGAACTTGGGGTAATGGTGGTTTTGGTACACAATATAACGGAGGAGGTTCATTTTCGGTAACGGGACATGGAAGTGGAACTTCTAGTGGCACAGCTTATGCTTATTTTGACTACAATAATTCTCCTATCGGTTCTATTACTCAATCTGGCACTACTGCCGTTCTTTATAACGTCACATCAGACCAACGGTTAAAGTCTAATATTGTTGATGCACCATCAGGAAACATAGACAAAATTAAGGTGCGTTCTTTTGATTGGAAAGCAGATGGCTCGCATCAAACATACGGTATGGTCGCACAAGAACTTTTAGAAGTAGCACCATACGCTGTATATCAACCAACAAATCCTGATGAAATGATGGCTGTTGATTACAGTAAATTAGTACCTATGATGATTAAAGAAATTCAGGATTTGAAAGCAAAACTTAAATCTGCTGGCGTAGCTGGCTTCTAACCAAAGGGAAATTAAATGGCAACAGTAACAACTTGGACTTGGACAATTAATTCCATGTACACACTACCTAACGTACCGAATCAACCAAACTATGTAGTTAATACATTGTGGACTTTAACTGGTACAGACGGAACACAAACCGCATCTATTGGTGGCAACACACAGTTTACGGTAGAGCAATCCGACCCGAACTTTGTACCTTATGCTAACTTAACGCAGGCTATTGTGATTGGCTGGGTACAAGAGGCATTAGGAGCACAAGGCATTGCAAACTACGAAGCGTGTGTACAAGGACAAGTGAATAGTTTGGAAAATCCACCGATATCTCCATCTTCACAGCCTTTACCTTGGTCTAATTAATTTAGGGTAAGCCATCAACCCTTTTTGGTGGCAATTTTTTAGGATATTAAAAAATGGAAAAACTTTCATTAACAACAGATTTAATTAACGGCGTTCTTCAGTATCTAGGTTCTAGACCTTTTGTTGAAGTTGCAGGGTTAATTAATGAAATTCAAAAACAAGCAAGCGAGCAAGGCGCAACACCTGTACAGCAAGAAATATTAGATACAAATCCGCCAACAACAACTCAATAAGGAAAAATAATGGACTTACTTGAAAAAATTGAAGAAGCTGCCGAAAAAGTAATCAATGAAGTTAAATCGGCACTTGGTTACAATACCGACCACGGTGATATTATCCGTGTAAAAGTTGATGATACACCTGCGATAGTAGCACCGCCAACCGTTGAAAACATACCTGTAGGGGCTACAAATCAACCAGTTGGGACGGATGCCCCAGTTTCAATTACACCTGCGCAGTAATGGATATGGATGCAATTATCGCCGATACAGATAAGCGATTATCAGTACATGAAGCCGTTTGTGAAGAACGGTATAACGCTATTTTGGAATCTTTTGAAAAAGGTACAAAACGCATGGAACGTATTGAATATCTGTTGTATGCGGTAATTGCTTCTGTTTTCTTTGGTAAAGATTTTTTGGTTGAATTTGTAAAGAACTTAATCAAATGAAATGCCTGATATTAATCCTATTGCTGAGGGGGCAAAATCTTTAAGCGAAGGATTAAATAGTGCAAGGCAAGCTGGAAAAAGCCTTACAAAAAGTATTGAAGATATACAGCATGATGGTTTAGAAGTTGCAAAGGAGCAACTACACAACAAGAAAATTAAAGATTCGCAAGAAGAATCTTATAGTAATTCAATCATATTTAGAGCAATAAATGAATATGAAACGCAACGTGAAATAATTGATGCCGAAAATAAGGCAGAAGCTAATTTTAAAAAGAAGTATGGTGCAAAAGAATGGGCTAAAGTAGTTGAATTAAAAGCTGTTGTAGAACGTGAACATAAAGAAAACAAAAAATATTATGGGCATAAGCTAAGTGATGTAAGGCGTGTGCAATTTTGGTGTTTTTTCGTAGCTTTCATTATTACAACATTGCTGTTTTATTTTAGGCTTGTATGAATTGGGCAAAATATTGGTTATGTGTATTTTTAATTGAATTAGTTTTATGGTCGTATATTGTTTATTTATGGTATGAAATTCACTTGTTAAAACCAAAACCCAAACGGTTTGTAATAACAAGAACGATTACGGAAGAAAGAACAAAAAAGGATATTGTTCGTGGATGATAATATATTCAAATGGTGGACGATATTTGCACTTGTTTGTATGATGTTAATAATTTTGTTAAAGGATTGATATGGAATGGCTTGCACAAATAGCACCAAGTATAGCTACGGCATTAGGTGGACCACTAGCAGGGTTGGCGGTTACTGTAGTATCTAAAGCGCTTGGTATTGATGAAAAAGATGTTCAATCAACGATTGAATCTGGTAAATTAACAGCAGAACAATTAGCGAACCTTAAACAAGCCGAAGTTCAATTGCAAGCAAGGGCGCAAGAATTAGGTTTAGATTTTGAAAAACTTGCGGTAGATGACCGTAAATCCGCAAGGGATATGCAAACAGCAACGCATTCATGGATTCCACCATTACTTTCCATTTTAATTACAGCTGGATTTTTTGGAATTTTATTTGCTTTGATGATGGGCTATGCAACAAAGTCTGATGAATTAATGATTATGCTTGGTTCATTATCTACGGCGTGGGTTGGTATTATTTCTTTTTACTTTGGTTCATCGGCGGGTAGTCAAAAGAAAGATGAACTATTACATCAAAGTACACCTACAACATGAAAGATAATTATTTTACATCATTGCAAAATGTATTAAAAAGCGAGGGCGGGTGGTCTGATAATCCAAGCGACCCAGGAGGTGCTACGATGAAAGGTATTACCCTAGAAGTATATCGTGCGTGGAAACGTAATCCGCATATTACAAAAGATGAATTAAAGGCTATTCCAGATGTTGATGTGTACAATCTTTATAAACAAAACTATTGGGATAAGTGCCGTTGTGATGATTTACCAGCTGGTATTGATTATGCAGTTTTTGATGCTTCAGTTAATATGGGTGTTGGTCGAGCTGCTAAGTTAATTCAAGAAGCTGTTGGCGTGGTTGCCGATGGGATTATTGGAAACGGAACAATAGAAGCCATTAATAAAACAAATCCACGTTCTATATTGGAAAACTTTAGTGTAGAAAAACAAAACTTTTATAAATCATTGCCTACGTTTGAAACTTTTGGCAAAGGTTGGTTAAATCGTGTAGCAGAAGTAAAAACAAGTGCAGAAAGTATGCTTGCATAAGCAAAAAAGGTTTAAAATAACGAAAATCGTTTGGGATAAACGGTTGGCATATTTAAGGATAAATTATGGCAGCTCAAACTACCCCATCTAATACCAACGCATCGGCGATGACCTATAATTCGCTGATTTTAGACGTTCAGCAATACCTTGAACGCAATGATAGCGCTGTAACAAATCAAATACCTGAATTCATTATGTTGGCGGAATTTGAAATTGCCCAACAAATTAAAACACTAGGGCAAATGCAGGTAGCTGAATCTACGATGACCGCATCTAACCCTGTAATTCCAAAGCCCGCACGTTGGCGTAAAACGGTTAGTATGAATTTAACCAATAATGGGCAAATACAACCAGTTTTCTTGCGTAAATATGAATATTTAAGGCAATATAGTCCAAGTTCTACAACTACAGGCACACCCCTATATTATGCCGATTACAACTATGATAATTGGATTGTTGCCCCAACACCAGACCAGAACTATACATTTGAAGTATTGTATTACGAACGATTAGCACCGCTATCCAATGATAATCAAACCAATTGGATAACGATTAATGCGCCAAATGCGATGCTATTTGGAACTTTGTTGCAAGCTATCTTATTTGTTAAAAACGACCAACGCCAAATATTTCAACAAAAATATCAAGAAGCGATGCAAACCCTTAAACAAGAAGACCAATTACGCCTTGCCGATAGACAAGCGATTGCTATTGAAAGCTAATTATGACTACATCTAACCCTACTTATACATCGCCTTTTACTGGGCAAACAGTTTCCCCTAGCCCAGTATCATATGAATCAATTACGTTAAGCGCCAATACAACGCTTCAATGGTCAATCAACGGTAATAATCAAAACCAAGTTACCGCTAATATTATTGAAGTATCGGCAACAACAGGTGGATTAACCCTTTATATGCCACCCGCTACCCAAGTATCAACAGGGCAGGCAATGATTATCCGTAATACGGGTTCAAATACGTTTACGGTTGCATCAAATAATAGCGTTACATCGCCACCTAGCACAACGATTGTATCCGCTACTGCGGGGGTGGCTTATTACATTTATGTAATCGATAACACAACAATTCCTGGAACATGGAATACGGTTACGTTTGGTGCAGGAACATCGGCTGCAAATGCAGCAACCCTTGCTGGATATGGTTTAACGGCAATTGGCGCTACCCTTAACCAACAAACAACCGTACAAACATATAGTTCTACAGCAACGATTCCATCATCAAATCGTGCGCAAATTAATGTTTGGACGGGTGGTGCTGGAACATTAAACCTACCATCCGCATCAAGCGTAGGTATGGGTTGGTTTACTATCTTTAAAAACGATGGTACGGGAATATTAACCTTAGCACCGAATGGTGCGGATACGATTGATGGTAATTCTAATCAACAATTGCAACTTACCGAATCGATTGTATTAATTTCATTTGGTTCGGGTGGCTGGTATTCATATGCATATGGGCGTTCAAATCAATTTGCTTATACGGAATTAGCTCTATCGGTAACGGGTGGTACATTAACCCTATCTAGCGCACAAGCTGCAAATACTATACAAATTTATACGGGAACATTAACTAGCAATCAAATTGTTGTTGTGCCATCAACCGTACAACTATACGCAATCACCAATAATACAACGGGTTCATATACTTTTACTGTAAAAACATCCGTGGGTGGCGGTGCTACTGTAACAATATCGCAAAACACATCGTTAATTTTAATTTGCGATGGTACAAACGTATATAACGCAGCATCTGGTTCATCATCAAGTATTACGTCCCTAACACTAGGTAATGGTTCAACATCCGTACCATCTTTAAAGTTTGTTGGTGATGCGAATACTGGATTATATTTACCCGCATCGGGGCAATTAGGCGTAGTAGTAGGTAATGCCGAAGTAGCTTATTTTTCATCAACCTATTTCTATGCTTTAGGTGGAATAGCAGGGGGTGGATTTTGACAGCTAAGGTTATATCCCTAACTATTCAGGCAGGCATTCAACGTGATGGCACACAATTTTCATCCCTAAAATATGTAGATGGGTTGTGGGTGCGGTTTCAACGTGGTTTGCCCCGTAAAATTGGTGGGTATAACGGATTATTCCAAAATGCTACAGGGATAAGCCGTGGCATGATTATGCAATCCCAGAACGGTATTAATTATGTGTATTCTGGGCAAAGCGATGGCGTGTATGTATGGCAAACAAACAATACCAATGGCGTAGGTTCAGGTCCAACAACGGTAACGATGTCTAGTGCTTTTAATTCTAATGCAAACAACTTATGGCAATGGGATGTTGTTTATGATAGTGGTGGTAGTGGCGCATTAACGGTACTAGGGCATCCAGGGCAAAACTTAAATGATATTAGTAGTACTGTTAATACGCCAGTAATGGTTGGGCAATTCCCCTATGGGGGCATGACTAAACTTGGTATATTTACCGCATCTACCGTATTAAATAGCACAACAACCGCTACGGTTACACCCGCTAACTTATTAATTGCAACGGGGCAATCGATTAGTGGTACGGGAATACCCGCTAATACAACGATTACGGCGGTATCAACGGCAGGTGGTACAACTACTATAACGCTTTCACAAGCAGCTACTTCTACATCTACACAAACCCTAACCTATGATAATAATATTAGTGTATCGGGTGGTGTGGTTGTTTTGTATCCATATACCTTTGTTTATGGTAATAATGGATTAATTCAAAACAATAGTGCAGGAAATCTTAATAATTGGGTCGGGGCTGATTCTAACGCAAATAATGTATCGGGTACAAAAGTTATAAAGGGTATGCCGTTACGGGGCGGTACAACATCGCCAGCTGGTTTATTTTGGAGTACCGACCAACTTACCCGTGTTACCTATGCGCCACAAACGGTAGGCACATCAACAATTTATTGGCGCTACGATATTATAAGTACACAAACATCGATAATGTCATCGCAATGTGTAATTGAATATGATGGAATTTTCTATTGGTGCGGTGTAGATAGATTCTTAATGTACAACGGCGTTGTGCAAGAAATACAAAATGATACAAATCAAAACTATTTCTTTGATAATTTAAATTACGCACAACGCCAAAAAGTATGGGTAACAAAAGTTCCACGTTTCGGTGAAATTTGGTGGTTTTATCCATCGGGGAATTCGACCGAATGTAATAATGCAATTATTTATAATGTGCGGGAAAAAACTTGGTATGATGCGGGATTTGCTATTGGTGCAAACCGTAGTGCTGGAGTGTTTTCCGAAGTGTTTCGATACCCTATTTGGGCTGATAACATTTCTACAGGGTATTTTATGAATTCCGTTGGCGTTGTAAATGGCGGAACAAGTTATCAAGTAGGCGATGTTATTCAAGTAAATGGTGGTACGGGTTCACCAGCATTATTATCCGTAGCTAGTGTAAGCACTGGTGTTGTAACGGCTTTAAATATTATTCAAGGTGGTAATTATTCTTCTTCATTTACGGGAACATTAACCACAACGGCTAGATCTCCATCTACTGGTTCTGGATTAACCATTTTCTTTACATTAAACCAAGCATATACCTTGTGGCAACATGAAATTGGCGTTGACCAAGTATATTTAACCAATGTTGATGCAATTCAATCATATTTTGAAACAAATTCATTGGGTTGGGTGGGCGGTGGACCTGGAAATCCGCAGTTGCAAGGGGACAATGTATGGATTCGTGTTGAACGGGTTGAACCTGATTTTATTCAAAACGGCAATATGAATTTATACATTAAGGGTAAGGGTTATGCTGATGACCAAGATGTTACTAGCCAATTATCACCCTATACGTTTAGCCCAACAACTTTAAAGATTGATATGAAGGAACAATACCGTGAATTACGGATGCGGTTTGAAAGCAATACTTATAATGGCGCATATCAAATGGGTAGAATATTAATAAGTGCTGATATTGGTGATGTTCGTGGAACGGGTAATCCATGATAACTTACGACCCTCGCAACATGAATTGGGATTATTGGTGCAGCCTTATGGCGGAATTGTTTGCTAGTAATCAATTAGGAACAATTACCGAAGATAAATGGCGTGATTGGGTTGATGGCATGAATGGTATTGGATACTTTGTACAAAACGGGGTTGCCGACCATCGTGGATTTGAAACATGGCAAGATTGGGCATCGCACTTAGTAAGCACGATGAATGTTATTAGCGGGAATGCGAATTATTAATATGAAACCAAGTGAAATCATTAAACAAGACGCAATAAAAAATGGCTGGAATCCAAAGGTTGCATTGCTAACCGTAAATCATGTAATACAAAATAAAATGGGTTTTATTTTAACTTCTGGGGATACCGTTCTATTGTTAATTGCACTAAGACCGCATGTATATGAAGTACATTTAGCATCGCTTGATAAACCTTTAACATTAGCAAAATCTATGTTGAAAATTTTTAGTAAAATTAAAAAACTTAAAATTCAAGCCATTTATGGTGCAGCTAGTAATCCACAAATTATTACTTTATTAAAAAATTTAGCTAAACATGAAGGTGAAAATTTTGGTCGTCCCGATATGCCAGATTACAATTGGATGATTAGATTATGAAACACTACTATTCTAGGCGTGAACTTTATGCATTAGGCGAGCCTTTAGGTGATTCAGCCACTCGTAAAAAAGACGGCGGTTTTGGTTATATTTACGGAGGCGGAGGGGGTGGCGGTGGAGGTAAAGGTGGCGTTATGGGAGTTGTTGCAGCAGTAGCTACGGTGGCTGCTGCAGTTGTAACCGATGGTGCTTCTTTAGCGGTTGAAGGAAGCATAGATGGTGCTGCAGCTGCAACGGATGCAGCTATTACTACTGGTGAAGCAGCTTCCGCTGCTGATGCTACGGCAGCTGCTTCCGATGCTGCAGCTACAATACCAGAAGCTGTTGATGCAGCTGCTGCTACCGCATCTGCTGCGGATACTGCGGTTGCTGCCGATGCTACTACGGCATCGATAACTGGAAACGCAGCAGCTGATACCGCATTAACTGGGCCAGATTTTGCTGCATCATCATTTACGAGTGACACTTCAGCAATGGAAAATGCTATAAATGATCAAATAGCAGCACAACAAGCAGCCCAACAAGCTGCAGATGAAGCAGCCCAGCAAGCAGCACAACAAGCAGCTGCCCAACAAGCTGCAGATGCAGCAGCACAACAAGCAGCTGCCCAACAAGCTGCATTAAATGCAGCTGGCAAAGGGGCATTAACTACGGTTGCTAAAGATGTAATTACAGGACAACCAATCACACCCCAAGGCATACTAACAGGTGCTTTAGCTGGTGGCGTAGGTAATGTAGCAGGAAACCTTGCAAGCGGGTTAGGCACTGTAGGTTCAGGAATAGTATCGGGCGCAGCTGGTGCGGGAACTGGTGCTGCTTTAACGGGTGGGAATGTTTTAAATGCAATTGGAACAGGGGCATTAACTGGCGGTGTTTCAGCTGAAACTGGGCAATTAATGAATGGACAAGACCCATCATTAACCGCAGCTGCTAAAAGCGTTACTGGCGCATTAACTAATTCCGCCATCACAGGCGCACCTATTAATGCTTCTAATTTAGCTGCTGGTGCAATAGCAAGTGGGGCGTTAACCGCAGGTGCTAATGCTGCTACAAACCCTTCAACACCATCAAACAATGATATAAATAATGCATTAGTTACTGCTATGCAAAATCCCGTTGATACAAGCGGAAACACAACCTATGAACCGATAGCTAGTAATGATGGAACACCGTTAGTACCAAGTGGCTCGGTAACAATGGGTTCACCTAACGATAATCCAACCACATCGCCAATATCACCCGATTTAACACCAAAAGAACAATATGATAGATTAATGCAAACACCTGGGATGGATTCGGCAACTGCAAGCGAAATATCTGGTTACGACCCATCTACTGATTCAACCGATGTGGGAAATATTGTAGTTGATGCAAACGCACCACCAACCGTACCAAGCGATGTGGTTGTAACCCCAACTGGTAATTTACCAACAACACCAAATAATACCGCTTCAACAAATGGTAATTTACCATCCAATCCAACCGATGTTGGAACAATTAATGTTGATGCGCCTAAACCAACCGATGCGGGTACGATTGTAGTTGATGCAAATGCACCAACATCGCCAAGCAATACTCCTGTTGAAACACCTACAACAACTACAACCAAAGCCCCTGTTATTACTGTTGGTGCTAAGCCATCAACTACCCCAACTACTCCATCAACTCCTTCTAATACTAGTAGTGGTGCTTTATCTAGTGCTAATACTTCAACCCCTGCGGTAATACCGTATGCAACCCCACAAGCAACTTCTTTAGCAGGTATACCTATGGTTCAAACGAATCCTCAATTGCTTCAGCAATTAAAACAACTTTACCCACAGCTATCTCAGCTAGACCCAAAATTAAAAGCGCAGTTAGGTATTCCCCAAGAAGAATCGCCACTGATTCAGACATCAAAATCTAATGCGCCATATAACCCTGCAATGTATGAAACAACTTTTGATTCAACAGCAATACCCACTTTAAAGACGGGTGGTTCTGTTCATACCCCTGAATTTATCACAGGTCATACGGGACATTACGCTGATGGTAAAGGCGATGGGCAATCTGATGATATTAAAGCCCTCCTAAATGATGGAGATTACGTCATAGATGCGGAAGCAGTTGCTCAGCTAGGTAATGGTTCAAGCAAGGCAGGAAAAGAAGTTTTAGAGCATTTTAGGAGCTCAATTTCACATAAACAGCATCATTCAGAAGGTGGAAAAATCCCTGCGATGATCGCTGACGGAGAATACGTCCTTCCTGCGAGTTTTGTATCCGCCTTAGGTAAGGGTAACAGCGATAAAGGAGCATCCGTTTTAGATAAGATGCGCCTTGCTCTTAGGGAGCATAAGCGTTCAGCTCCTATAAGTAAAATCCCCCCAAAATCGAAATCTCCGTTGGAGTATTTAAGAGATGGGATTAAAATGAAAGAAAAGAGGTAAATTATGGCGCTTGATATTTCTGGACAACTTGCACCAACAGCGCAAGGCCAAACTACGCAAAATACTGGATTGCCTTCAGGTTGGACACTAAGACCTGATTATGGAAGCCCAAGTTTGTTTCCAAGGTACAATGATGCACAAGGAAACGAAGTTGGTCGGGCTGATCAAAACGGACAATTTTTTGATTTATCTGGTAATCCTGTTGCAGGAACTCCTCAAACCTCATTACCAACAGGCACACCAGATCCACAATTGGGTGGTGTATCCCCATTACAACAAGCTCAGCAATCAAGCCAACCAACCGCTTTACAAGTATCACCAACACCGTTGGCTACAGGAACACCCACATCTATGATAAATAATCCGCTCTCACAATATGCATCTAACGTAACACCAACCTCAAATTATACAAATGCGCCGAATACGGGGGTGACTCCAGGAAGCCCGTCTAGCGGATCATTCGCACAAGGCTCTGTATTGCCAAATGTTTCAACGGTATCAACAGCTCAAACAGCTGCGCCTTCATTTTATACTGATTACTTAAATAAACTCGCCCAACAAGGTCAACAAGCTGCACAAGGTTCACAATTTGCGGGGGCTACTGATTTACAGAATCAAGCATTCCAAGATGTTTCACAAAACGTAGGTAATTATCAACCTACATTAAATAGTGCTATTAAATTAGCGCAAAGTGTAGGCGGTTCAAATTTAGCACAAGCAATTGGGGACTTAGGTCAGTCAAACATCGCTAACTATTTAGCCCCACAAGCTACGGCTGGTTTAGTAGGTAGCGGGCAATTTGGTTCATCAAGGGGTGCGCAAGCATTAGGTTCAACAATTGCAAATGCTGAATTAGGGATTACCCAACAACAGCAACAAGCATTACAACAAGACCAAGCGAATAAACTTGCAGCTGCGGGGCAATTAGGAAGCCTAGCTGGGCAACAACAAACATTAGGGTTGGGCGATGTAAATGCATTATCAACTTTGGGTGGGCAACAACAAACTATTAATCAAAACCAACAGCTGTTCCCAATGCAGCAATTAACGAATGAATCAGCGTTATTGAGAGGTTATACAATACCAACAAGCGTTGCGACAACTACAACAGGTCCAGGACAACAAGGTCAATTTGGTTTAAGCCCGTTGCAACAAATTTCTACGCTGGCTGCTCTCGGTGCGGGAGTTAGCAATACAAATTTAGGTTCGCAATTATTCGGAACAGCTGCAGGAGTTGATAAAAACGGAAATCCGATTGCGGCAACTCCAGGAGCTTTGGGTAATTTATCAAGCTATATAAGCGGGCTTTTTAAATCTAACCCTAGTTCAGGAAATACTCAAACACCAGTATCTGATTCTAATTTACCTTCAGGTGTTCCTTCAGGCTCTGTGTTAAACTCGGATGGGACTTACACCGCCCCTAACGGGGAGCAATATACATCGGGCGGGCAAATTTATGTTCCTCCTGATTTACCTGTTGGAAGCACGCAACCTTCGGTAGATTATGGTGCAACAAGCGGTACTGATACATCTACAACGTAAGGAAATATTATGGCAAATACACCAACCGCACCTTTAGCCTCTCTTGCAAATACAACTTCGTTTGGAAATGATGAAGCTGCGCAGACGTATTATGATACAACGAATGCGTTGATGCAAGCTCTTGAAAAAAGAAATAATCCTAATTGGTTTTCTATCGCTGGTGCTTTGGCTCAGCCTTCTAAGACTGGCTCCGCATTCGAAGCATTAGGCTCTGGGGCAGCTGAATTAGGCAGACAACAACAAGAGCAAGAAAAACTTGAACCATCTTTAATTCAAATTAGAGCTGGTCTTGCTGCGCAAAAGTATGCTCTTCAAAATAAGGCTGATGCTTACAACATATTAAAAGATGTGCTAGGAACAAAAAATACCTCCGAAACACAGGATGTGTTATCGTCAGGGAATGTTAATTCAAGCCAATTGTATAAACTTGCAAATATTGCTCCAGTGCTTGAAGCAAAAGATAAAGATATTGGCGCTTCAGTAAATAATCTTGTTAAGAATTTAACAGGGGTGGCTGATTTAAATATTAAAGAGAAAACTGAAAAACGCTTATCAGAAGAACAACAGCAAAAATTAGATAAAGAAGCATTAGACTATTTTAATGAACATAAACGATACCCTATATGGTATAAACCTAAACCAGTAGAAACAACGCCTGTTATACCTACTACCCCTGAGGTGAAACCTGTCTCTAATATTGCTCCTGCTGAATTATCGAACTTATTTGGAAATAATTTAACACCAACCAGCCCATTTGGGGCTAGGACGTTAAATGGAAAACAAGAAATGCATGGAGGCATAGATTTTGCGCCGACTGATAATTCAAAAGGAAAACCGATTGCTTCTCCAGTTGATGGTCAAGTAATTCAGGCAGGTCCTGTTTCAGGATATGGGCAAGCAGTTTTAATTCGACGTGATGACGGTCACACTGTTTTATTCGGGCACGTTGATCCTACTGTTCAGGTTGGGCAAAAAATTAAACAAGGTGATGTGGTTGGTTCTATTGGAAGTAATATGGGGGTATCTACTGGGGATCATTTTGAAATTAAAGTTATCGACCCTAAAGGTCAGCCGATCAACCCGACCCAATATCAACCTTTAACTTCTAAGATAAAACTGCCTGATCAAAGTAGCGGTGTTCAAGTTGCAAGCACAGATCCTTATGCGGGCATGACAGAAAATCAACGTATTGCAGCGCAGAAAAAAGAAACTGAAACAAGGATAACAAACGAAGCAGCAAAAGAAAACGAGTTATTCAAATCTAGATTAAAAGATTCTGAAGCAATGACTTCTACTCTTAAGAATTTAGGTAGTGGTAAAAACGTAATCGAGACAGATGTTGATGCTAGACGTTTATCAAAACTTGTTGCCGAAAATAGAGATGTTATGGATCTTTTAAATCAGTATGGCGGTATTGGTCAGCTGGCTCAAGCAGGCATATCAACACCATGGGGCGGTTTTTCCGCAGACGTTAATTCTTATTTAGAAAGATCTTTGCCCCCTGCAAAACAAGCGACTGCTCGTGAGATTGGTCAGCTTGCAGCACGATTAAACCAAAACGTAATGAAAGCAGGTAAGGATATTTATGGTCCATCAATTGCTGCTTCCGAAGCAGTATTAATGGCAAAGCCTGGATTTCAGTCAACTGATCCTTCAGGTTTCATTATGAGTTTAACGCAAAAAATGATTCTTCAGAATGAAGTAAATGGAAAGTTAAAAGAAGCGTTTGAAGACTGGCAAGAAAAACACCCACGTGAATTACCAGATAAGTTTTTCCGTAACTCAAATCCAGATTATAAGAATATTATGACCTATTATCATAATCTGCTTAAAAGAATACCTGAGTCTAGCATTTTCTATAAACAGGAGAAACAATAATGGCTGAAGAATCACAAGAAGATTACGATAAAAAGTTTAAAGAATTATTTCCTGAAAGTCATTTTCAGCCTGAGTTTTATCAGAAAGAGGGTAACGCACCTATAGCTGGGGCGAAACCGCAGCCCAGCCCTTTAATTAGAGGGGCTGAAGCAGGTGTAGGAACTATGCTTTTAAACAGATTAAATGCTGGATTTCCGAATGCTCAAACGGTTTCCCCTACAATAGCACCTGCGCAACCTTCTATTATCACTAACCCTGCTGATATTTCTCGTGCATCAGGCGCAAAACTTCCTGGTGAATCAGCAAATTTAAATTATATAAGAGCTGAAGCAGGTCAGAATCAAAGAGTTCCTTTCGCTGTTCAATCTGCAGCAACAAATTATAGGAAAGACAACCCAACTGGCGCTCATTTTTTGATAGCCCAAGATCTCGAAAATGCTCAGAAACAAAAAGACATTGGTGAAGGTTCAATGAAATTTTCTGGAGAAGGCAAAGAAGAGCTTTTGCTACCGCCAGAAGTTGCCGAAGAACGAAATAAAAAACTCTCCAGACTCACACCTTTACAAAGAATGCAAATTTTGAAAGAGCGTCTGATTAATAAACTTCCTGATAGGTTATCACCTACAGCAAATGCTTTTGGCGTTGCAAATTTTCAAGACATGGCTAATAGGTTAGAACAAACCCCGCCCGATATTACTGGGGCAGCTATTTCTGGTTTAGGAGGGGTTGGTTCTTTAGCGACATACGTTCCTTATAAGCCTGTATCTGTCGCAGGTAGGGTGGTTAGTCTTGGTGCGCCTGCTTTGAATGCTTACAGGGACGAAGAGAAAAAGAAAAAGTAATCATTGACGTTGACTAGGTATGCGGTTGCGAATTACTTCGGGCAGCTTTTCAATATCAACACATTCTTCAGCAAGTACAGCACAGGCTTCACGTTCCATCATCACCGCCGTTCTTGATGCTTCAATCGCCATTGCCATGATTTCTGCTTTCGCTATTGCAAGGGCATCATCAAATTCTTGTTGGGTAAAAAGGGTTACACCCCCACCGCCACCTAGTAATTGGCGTTGTAATTGGCTCATTTCAGTAGTCATAAAAAATCCTTATTTGTGTAATTTTCTCACCATCAGGGTTAATTGGGGCAGCAGCACCGCCATCATTAAAAGTTGAATAAGTATGTGCTTTCAATTGCTGTATCAAACCTGCACATACGTTATACGATGCTGGCGATATAACTTTGTCTTGATGATTTTCAAATATCTTTTCAACCGTTTCAATTTGTTGAATTAACATATTTAAAATTGCATGATGCGTATCACGTTTTCGTTGTTGTTCATCCCATGCTTGAATTAAATTTAATGGTTTCATTTCCAACCCTCCAATATTTCAAGTAACCTGCGGTAAAACTTTTGCCTATCAACCATCACGGCGGGTTGATAAAGTTCAATAAATTCCATTAGTGGGTCATCATCCGTGCGGATATCACCATCCTTAATAAACAATGCTTGTTTTGCATCGCCCATATAGGCTTTTGTTTCACCAAAAATTTGTTCCGTAAGGGGCGCATCCCTACCCTCACGAATCTTTGCGATTTCCGCATCGATGCGTTCGGGTTCAATTTCTTGATTACCTAAATACAAATCTTTTTCTTCTTTCGTTGCTTTTCTTTTCATTTGTTCCACCACCTTATCGGTTTTTTGCGCCCATACTTCAGCGTTGCTTTATAAAAATGATATCTGTCAAAGATACCTCTCATGAACCTTGCCCCTCGACGTTTAGAAGACATCTTAGTTCTAGAGCGACGAGGTTTAAGATCGTTAAATCTCATATTATTTGCTCATAGGTTTACTTGCGATTGCTATGCTATCTCGAATTGATTTTAATGCGCTTATAATCCTATCAAGCTCGTCAACCGTATTAAATAAAGGTAATTGTGTATTTTCAGGATTACCTTCAGCCATTACTTCCGCCATCGTTTTAAAATCTTTCATTTTAACATCCTATTCTTAATAGTTTCGTGAATTGCTGCCCTATATTTAGGCGGTATATTATCATCAACAATACTCCATGCGACCATCGTAGCTTGTGTCCAAGCCTCTAACCATACAGCCTTTGGGTCAGTTAAAAACTCTTCTTCCGCCTTTGCAGCTTTTAATAGTTTAACCCAATCGTCAAATGCTTCTTCTTGTTTTTCCTTTACGAACCCGATTAACATTATTTTCCTCCTAACCTAAAAGGAAAAGTTTTGTTTAACAAAGCTACTTCTTTCCACCATTCATCACTGTATTTTTCTTTTTTAAACTGTCCAATATCTGACTGTAAATTGTTTGCATCAATAATTTGTTTTAGCATTGCTATTTCTT
>Ga0007825_1000197_pt1 | contig 18845 bp, 14 predicted proteins | sample CryBogCBE13Jul09_FD_71229 | JGI IMG/M metagenome (GOLD analysis project Ga0007825, IMG submission 71229) | Freshwater microbial communities from Crystal Bog, Wisconsin, USA - CBE13Jul09 | ecosystem: Environmental > Aquatic > Freshwater > Lake | place: Crystal Bog, Wisconsin, USA | collected... | reverse complement strand
TCAAACTTTGCGCCCTGCTTTTGAATAAAAATGGCTTGAACTAGGGATTAACAGGAAGCGCGGGGAACGGGTCTGTTGTAGAGTGGTCACCACTGTAAAGGCAATTCTCTTTCGGTCCGTTGGTTTAATTGGTTTAATTGGTTTCATTGGCTTTTTTGACTTTCATCCATTTTTAATTCATGCGCAAAAACCCCCTCTTTTTGAGCGCCAAAACCCTTTTGGGGGTCATGGTCATTGGCCTGTTTCACGCATCGCCTGTTGGGGCCCAACCTTTGAGCGCCGAGCCACTTAAAACCGAGGGCTTGGCCGCCACCTGCGCCAGTTGTCATGGCACTCAAGGGATTTCTGCGCCGGGATATGCCAGCCAAACCATCGCCGGAAAACCACAGGACTACTTGATGGCGCAGTTGAAAGCCTTTAAAACAGGCCAACGGCCTGCGACCGTCATGCACCAAATCGCCAAGGGTTACAGCGACGAACAGCTGGAGGCCTTGGCCCAATACTTTGCGGCGGTCAAACCATGAAGCACTTCAACCCATCCCTTCGCCGAGACTTTTTGAAATGGGCCGGTGGATCGCTGGCGCTGGGCGCTCTCCCCCTTAGCGCCCGGGCCATGAGCGGTGCTGCGAAGGCCCAAGTCGTGATCATCGGCGGCGGCTTTGGTGGCGCCACCGCGGCCAAATACATTCGACTCTTGAGCCGCCAAAATGTGCAGGTCATGCTGATCGAGCCCGACGCTCAGTTCATTTCATGCCCCTTATCAAACTTGGTCTTGTCTGGCGCCACGAATCTGGCGTCCTTGACCCGCTCCTATGACTTGCTGCAGAAAAAGTTCGGCGTCACGGTGGTCAAAGCGCGTGCGAAAAGCGTGGACACGCAGGCCAAAACCATCAGCTTAGACAACTACCTCCAGGTCAGCTACGACAAGCTGATCGTCTCCCCAGGGGTGGAACTCATGATGGACAAGGTGCAAGGCTTGTCGGAAAGTCACGACCAAGGCTTGATTTTGCAGGCATGGAAAGCCGGACCTGAAACCTTGGCCTTGCGGCGCCAACTAGAAGCCATGCCCGATGGCGGGGTTTTCGCCATCACCATCCCCGAAGCGCCCTACCGCTGCCCACCGGGACCCTACGAGCGGGCTTGCCAAGTGGCGTGGTATTTCAAAACCCACAAACCCAAGAGCAAGGTCTTGGTGTTGGACGAAAACCCAGACATCACGTCCAAAGCCGCTTTGTTTAAAAAAGTCTGGGCCGACTTATATCCCGGTATCGTGGAGTACCGCCCCCTGCACAAACTACTGGCAGTCAGCGGCTCAGGCCACTGGATGAATTTTGAGGTGCAAGGCGAGGTGAAAGCCGACGTCATCAACGCCCTGCCGCCGATGCGGGCGGGCCTGATTGCCCAAGCCATGGGCCTCAACAACAAGGCCAACCAACGCTGGTGTGGCGTCGATTTCAAAACCTTCGCCGCCATCGAGCACAAGGACGTCCATGTCTTGGGCGACGCCGTTCAGTCGGCGCCCTTGATGCCCAAAAGTGGTCACATGGCCAACAGCCATGCCAAGGTGGCCGCCAGCGCCATCGTCAGCGAACTGATGGACTTGCCCGTCAATTCAACCCCCATGCTGAACAACACCTGCTACAGCTTTGTCGATGACCAACGGGTGATCCACGTCGCCAGCGTGCACGAATACATCGCCAGCGAAAACACCTACAAAGTGGTACCGGGCTCGGGTGGCTTGAGCTCGGGCCCAACTGAACTAGAGGGGCAATATGCCCAAGCATGGGCGCACAACATCTGGGCCGACATGCTGGGGGCCTGAACGGCTTGTTTTGATTATTTTGTGGCGCTCGAATCTGAACGCTCGCCGCAAACCAACTTCATCGTCATCTCGACCGGCGAGTAAGGATAAATGTCACTCCAGTCTTCCTGCATGTCGATAGAGGCGATCAACGTTCCTTGGCCCATGTGGTCTGAAAACTCTTGGCGGTGGCGGTTTCTGTAGCGTTTTTTATCGCAGTCGTAGTCGGCTTGGATCACAACAGACAGATACTTAAACATGCGCGTCACTTGATTCAGGTTGTGAATCTCAGTCACTTCACGAATCGGCCCACGCTTCACCACAGCAGGGGGGTCGACAAAAAAATTACCGATGTTGTTTTCAGTCACCTTCACCCACTCTGCGTAGCAAGGGATGCCCATAACCAAAAGCAGTGAAGCCAGCGCCAACCGCGGCAGCACGGCGCCACCAAGGACGCTTTTGGGTTTCAAATCCGTCATGGGCATGGTGATGGCCATGGTGATGGGCTTCCTTAATTGAAGCCCCATATTAAGCCCTAAAAAGCGCCAACAAACCCGCTGTTGAAGCGTCTAAACCGGCCGCATCGCCCGAGGCCAAGCGCGGCTCAATGTCTTGCGCCAAGACCTTACCCAATTCAACACCCCATTGGTCAAAAGAGTTCAGGCCCCAAATGCTGCCTGACACAAAAACGCGGTGCTCATAGAGCGCAATCAAAGCGCCCAAGCTCGCAGGGTCGAGTTTTTCGAGCATCAAAAACGTGCTGGGTCGGTTGCCCGTGAAATGGCGGTGACCCCCGGCATCGCTCTTGCCCACCATCAATGCCTGGGCTTGAGCCAGGGCATTTGCGGTCAGTTGAGCGTGGTGGCCAGGTAAGTCATAGGCGGGTTGTTTGACGGCAATGAACTCCACCGGAATCACATCGGTGCCTTGGTGCAGCATCTGGAAGAACGCATGCTGCCCATTGGTGCCCGGCTCGCCCCACACCACGGGTGAGGTGGAAAAAGGCAAAGGGCGGCCTTGGGTGTCGACCCGCTTGCCGTTGCTTTCCATTTCCAATTGCTGCAGATAAGCCGGCAAACGGTTCAAAGCATGTTGGTAAGGGGCCACATTTCGGCTGGAGAAGCCATGGAAATTGCGGTACCAAATGTCAAGCAAAGCCAAACGAACGGGTAAATTTTGTTGCAACGGTGCCGTGGCAAAGTGCTGGTCCATGGCGTGGGCACCGGCCAAGAGTTCTTGAAAACCTTTGGCGCCAATGGCGATCGCAATCGGCAGGCCAATCGCCGACCACATGGAATAGCGCCCCCCCACCCAGTCTTTGAAACCAAAACAAGTGCGGATGCCAAACACCTTGGCCGCGGGGACATTCGTGGTCAAGGCGGCAAAGTGGCGGGCAATGTCGGCCTCACCCAAACCTTGGGCCGCCCCTTCGCGCAAAAACCAAGCCTTGGCGGTATTCGCGTTGGTCATGGTTTCGCGGGTGGTGAAGGTTTTGGAGGCGATTAAAAACAAGGTGTTTTGGGGCTTGACTTGGGCCAAAACCGCCCCCAATTCGTCGCCATCGATGTTCGCGACAAAATGGAAGCGTTTGCCGGGCATGGCCTGCGCTTGCAGCGCCAACACCGCCATTTGCGGGCCCAGGTCAGAGCCACCAATGCCGATGTTGACGATGTCAGTCAACGAGTTGTCAGCCCGCACGCTTTCTGCATAAGCCAGCATGGCCTTAAGGGTGGCTTGAACCTCTTGCTGACCTTCGCTCAGCGCCGCGCCTTCAAAGCCGCCTTGTTCGGGGTTGCGCAGCAAAAAGTGCATGACTTGACGTTGTTCGGTCGGATTGACTTTTTCGCCGGCAAACATCGCCTGACGATGCTGTTCCACACCCGTTTGCCGCGCCAAATCGAACAACAACGACTCGGTTTTTGAATCCACTAAATTCTTAGACAGATCCGCAAAAAGATGCGGTGCTTGCTGGCTGAACTGTCCAAAACGTTGTTGCCCTTGCTCAGGGACGGCAAAGGCTTCACGCAAATCAAAACCTGGCCCACTTTGCTCAAAATGGGCTTGCAAAGCTTGCCACGCGGGGGTTTCATCCGCACGGGGGCCGCGACTATAGGAGCCGATAGAGGCGTTGTGGGGGGTGGCCAGCGAGGGGGCTTCGGGGGCAGTCACGGGAAAGGTCTCCTGATTGAGCGGCTTGTTGAATGGATTTGATTTAAAGGGCTTTGATTGAAAAGGGGTTTATTTCTTTTGGGCGTCCAAAATCAATTTTTCTAACTTGATGGCGTCGGCCGCAAACGCGCGAATGCCTTCAGCCAACTTTTCCGTGGCCATGGCGTCTTCGTTCAAGGCGAAGCGAAAAGCCGCCTCATTTAGATGAAGGCGCTCAAAAGCACCGGCCTTGGCAGCAGCGAGGGTCAAGGCGGGTTTCAATGCGGGCTGGTTCGGCGTGTCGGCCAATTGGGCCAACAGATCGGGCGAAATGGTCAACAAATCGCAGCCTGCCAAAGCCAAAATTTGTCCCACATTGCGAAAGCTCGCGCCCATAACTTCGGTGGCAATGTCAAAGTGCTTGTAGTAGTTGTAGATCTGGGTCACCGACCTCACGCCGGGGTCATTGGCACCCGATTGATCCGCTTCAACCCAAGCCGCGCCCGCGGTCTTTTTGTACCAGTCGTAAATACGACCGACAAAGGGTGAAATCAACTGCACTTTGGCCTCGCCACATGCCACCGCTTGTGCAAAAGAAAACAGCAAGGTCAAGTTGGTGCGAATGCCGCTGCGCTCCAGTTCGGCGGCGGCTTGAATGCCCTCCCAGGTGGCGGCGATCTTGATCAGCACGCGCTCTCGGGGCACACCGGCGGCTTCATACAAGCCCATGATGTAACGCGCCCGCGCCACCGTGGCTGCGGTATCAAAGCTCAAGCGGGCATCGACTTCGGTGGAGACGCGGCCGGGGATCAGCGACAAAATTTCACGGCCAAAACGGACCAAGAGCCGGTCGACGATGATGTCCATGGGCTGGCCCTTCGACTCGCTCACGGTTTGCTCGAGCAGGGGCAGGTAATCGGGCTTTTGCACCGCCTTTAAGATCAACGATGGATTGGTGGTCGCGTCTTGCGGCTGAAAGGCGCTCAGTTGCTTGAAGTCGCCTGTATCCGCCACGACGGTGGTGAACTGTTTGAGGGCGACGAGTTGTTGCAAAGCAAGGGGCGAAGTGTTTGACACAGTGTTGGGTGAGACGGAAGTCATGCGGGGATGTCTTTCTGGCAGACAAGCTACCGGTGAATTGTAATTAGATTACATAAATTTTGTGAAAATTTCTTGTGTTTTCTTGGTTTTACATGAGAAAATCGCAATGAAATCATGGGCAGCAACAAAAATTTTAGAAACCAAGTTACATACTTTTAAACAAAGACAACCCCAATGACCTCTGAGCAAACCACCCCTCAGCAAAACCCCTCTATTGTGAAGCCATTGAAGCCTGAAGGCTTTGATTTGATTCTGTTTGGCGGCACCGGCGACTTGACCTGGCGCAAGCTCATCCCCGCCTTGTTTCAAGCTTTCCGACATGGCACCTTGCCTGCCGGCGGCCGCATCTTGGGCGTGGGGCGTGAAGACCTGACCCATGAGCAATACCGCGAGCGCATTTCAGCCCGCTTCCGCGAAGTTGACAACGCGAAACAACCCCGAGACGACGAGTTCGCCGCGTTTGCTCAGCAGTTGTTCTATTTGCGCATGGACCTGAGCAAGCCAGATGATTACCAAGCCTTGGCCAGCACCTTGGCCGAGCGCAACACAGAAACCGTGGTCATGTATGTGGCCACCGCCCCCAGCTTATTCACCGTGGTGGTGGAACAGTTGGCCGCCGCTGGCTTGAACACCCCCAAAACTCGGGTGGTTCTCGAAAAACCGCTGGGCCACGACCTCGACTCCAACCGGGCCATCAACCGCGCGGTGCGGCAAGTTTTCAGCGAATCACAAATTTTTCGCATTGACCATTACTTGGGCAAGCCCTCGGTGCAAAACCTGTTTGCCCTGCGTTTTGGCAATGCCTTGTTTGAACCTTTGTGGCGCCGCGAAAACATTGCCAGCGTTGAAATTACCATTGCCGAAGAATTGGGCGTGGAAAAGCGCGGCGAGTTTTATGACAACACGGGCGCGTTGCGTGACATGGTGCAAAACCACGCCTTGCAGTTGCTGTGCGCCATTGCCATGGAGCCGCCCATCAATGCACATGCCGACGCGATCCGCGACGAAAAGCTCAAGGTTCTGCGCTCCCTGCGCCGCTGGACGCCTGAAACCCTGAATCAACACGTGGTGCGCGGCCAATACAGCGCCGGCATGAGCTTTGGCAAAGCCGTTAATGGCTATTTGCAAGAGCCCGGTGTTCCGCCCCACAGCCACACCGAAACTTATGTGGCCTTGCGCACCGAAATCGACAACTGGCGCTGGGCTGGCGTGCCTTTCTACATCCGCACGGGCAAACGCTTGGTCGGACGCGAGGCCCGCATTGTGGTGAATTTCAGGCCCACGCCCCACGCCATTTTCAAAGCCCCGCAACGCGCCAACAACCAACTGGTCATCAACCTGCAGCCGAACGACGGCTTGGAAATGCATCTGTTGGCCGAAGGCCAAGCGCAACGGCAAACCCGCACCCCCGGCAGCAGCCAGACCTTGGCCCCGGTGCAACTCGATCTCGACTTTGACACCCGCTTTGGTTCGGGCCGCGTCGGCGCCTACGAGCGCTTGCTCTTGGATGTGATTGACGGCCGCTTGAATTTGTTTGTTCGCAGCGATGAGCAAGAAGCCGCTTGGCGTTGGGTGCAGCCCATTTTGGAAAATTGGCAAACCGACAGCAACCCCATCCGCTCCTATGCCGCCGGCACTTGGGGGCCGCCTGCTGCCAGCGCCATGATCGCCCGCGACGGTAACTGCTGGAACGAAGAGCGGTAATATTGCCCTCATGCTCGATCGAATCAAAGCCTCTTTGCCCTCCTTGGCCCCCGCCGAACAGCGGGTGGCGCAATTGGTCTTGAACGACCCGCGCAGTTTTGCCAACCTGCCCGTGACTGAACTGGCCGAGCGAGCCCACGTCAGCAAGCCCACCGTGGTTCGTTTTTGTCGCAGCGTCGGCTACGACGGTTTGTCCGACTTCAAGCTCAAACTGGCCGGCAATGTCAGCGAAGGCGTTCCTTTTGTGCACCGAAGCGTGGACGCCGACGACAAAACCGGCGACATCATGGTCAAGGTGATCGACAACACGGTCGCTGCTTTTTTGAAATACCGCAACGAGGCGAGTGCCAGCGCTCTGGACCGTGCCATCGAAATTTTGGCCAGCACCCACACCTTGGGGCGCCGCATCGAGTTTTATGGCGTCGGCAACTCCGGCATCGTGGCGCAAGACGCTCAACACAAGTTTTTTCGATTGGGCATGAGCACCATTGCCTACAGCGACGGCCATATGCAGGTGATGAGCGCCTCGATGCTCAAGCCAGGCGATTGCGCCGTCATCATTTCGAACTCGGGCCGCACCCGCGACTTGATGGACGCCGCCGACATTGCCCGGATCAATGGCGCCACCACCTTGGTCATTACCGCCAGCGGTTCGCCTTTGGCCCAAGCCGGTAGCCTGCACTTGGCCGCCGACCACCCCGAAGGCTACGACCGCTACAGCCCCATGGTTTCGCGTTTGCTGCACTTGTTGATCATCGACATTTTGGCAACGGGGGTGGCTTTGCGCATTGGCCCCACCCTGCAAGGTGGCCTCAAAGAGATGAAGAAGAACCTGCGCAGCAAGCGGTACGCTTGAAATTTGTTGCATAAAAACAACTAAATAGTTGTAAGAAAACAACAGCCAATCAAGAAAATCGCTAAAACCACGGGGAAAAGCCCAAAAATGACAGAACTGTCATATTTCGTCACTAAAGTGCGTTCTGTCGAGTAATTAAGGGTAATCCCTTGTTACCGCGCGAACCTATCCTGGTTCATCCATTTAATCCATTGGAGTTAATAAATGAAAAAGTCCCTCGTTGCTTTGGCCGCTCTGGCCGCTGTTGCAGCCCACGCTCAATCCAGCGTTCAGTTTTACGGTGTTGTTGATGCCACTGTTGGCACTGTTCAACACTCTTTGAGTGTTGACCCCCAGTTCCCTGGCTCAGTGAACCCTTTCAGTAGCGTGAAGACTTCAGTACCTTCAAGCGTTACTGGCATGTTTAACGGTGGTGAATCGCCTTCCCGTTGGGGTATTCGCGGGTCTGAAGATTTGGGGTCAGGCATGAAGGCCGTGTTCAATTTGGAATCTGGGTTCAATTTGCCCACAGGTCAAATCTCCAACGCAGGTGCAGCACTTGCATCCAACGCACCAACAGCGACTACAGTCGCAGCCAATAGCTCCATCGACGGTCAATTGTTTAACCGCCAAGCATGGGTTGGGTTGTCTGACAGTAAGCTCGGCCAAATCGCTTTCGGTCGCAACTACGCTCCCATTTTTGATGTGACCGTTGCCAACGATCCCTTGAATGGTTCGCAATTATTCTCACCCTTGGGCTTCTCCGGTACCATTGGTGGTGGTGGTGGTGTCTCAGAAGACACACGCGTCGACAACAGCATCAAGTACACCAATAAAACCGGCGATTTCAACTACGGTGGTATGTACAAATTGGGTGGTGTTGCTGGTAGCGGCTCCATCGCCTCTGGTTCGGCTGTCAATGCTGGCTACACTTATGGCCCTGTGAGCGTTCAAGCTGCATACCAAGAGTTCCGTGATGCTGTTAAGGGTGGTTCTGGCTCTGTTGCTAACCAAGTTAAGCTGTCCGTATACAACACCAAAGCAACTATGGTGGGTGCTACTTACGCCTTAGAACAAGCTAAAATCAAGGTCGGCTACGAAGAGTACACTCTTTCGACTCCCTCTGACTTGGCCTACGCTGCCAGCATCACCAGCTACTATGGCAGCAGTGTTCAATCTTCTGCCGCTGGCCTGAGTGCCACTCAAGCTAAGCGTACAACCGATGTGTTGTGGATCGGTGGCGATTACAACGTGACACCTATGTTCAACGTGGCAGCTGGCTATTACGACCAAAAACAAAAAGCCTCGTCTGACAATGGCCAATTGGCTGGTGACATTTACACAGCTTCTTTGTTAGCTTCGTACAAGTTCAGCAAAATGACAGACGTATATGTCGGCTACGCTTACTCACAATACAAAGGCGCTGCTTACGCAACTGGCGTTTACACCAGTAACAACATTGTTGGTACCGGTTTGCGTGTTCGCTTCTAAACCTAACGCTGACTTAAGTCAGCTTGAGGTTTAGCCCCCCAAAGCCGCTGTGGCAACACAGCGGCTTTTTTCATGGACATTGACAGATAAATATGGCGTTTACCAGCTGACAAAAATTTCATTTTTTATGTGCTAATTGAGATTAAAAGCATCTTTATCATCAGCACTTGTTCTAAGAAAGTCTCCATGCTTTGGTTGGTTCGTATTGCTTTACAAAAACCCTACACCTTTGTGGTGCTAGCCCTGTTAATTTTGATATTCGGTCCTATGGCTGCCTTGCGCACGCCAACCGACATCTTTCCCGACATCAAAATTCCCGTCATCAGTGCGGTTTGGACCTATACCGGATTGCCACCCGATGAAATGGCCGGACGTGTCATTTACGCCCATGAACGCGCCTTAAGTTCGACCGTCAATGACATTGACCATATCGAATCGACGTCCTTACCGGGGGTGGGCATTGTCAAGATTTTTTTTCAGCCCAATGTGGACATCCGAACCGCCACCGCCCAGGTGACATCGATCTCGCAAACCGTGTTGAAGCAAATGCCCGCTGGCATAACGCCACCGCTGATTTTGAATTACAACGCCTCGACTGTGCCAATTTTGCAATTGGCCTTGTCCAGCCCAAGCCTAGCGGAACAACGTTTGTTTGATTTGGGGCAGAATTTTTTACGCCCCCAGTTGGCCTCAGTGGCAGGCTCAACCATTCCCTCTCCTTACGGTGGCAAGGTGCGGCAAATTCAAATTGACTTGAATCCTCAGGCGCTGCAGTCCAAGCATCTTTCTCCCCAAGATGTGCAAAACGCGCTGGCTTCCCAAACCCAAATCACGCCTGTGGGCACTCAAAAAATCGGGGCTTTTGAATACAGTGTGAAATTGAACAACAGCCCTGATGCTTTTCAGGAGCTGGAAAACCTGCCCATCAAAACCATCGCTGCCGCCAGCAGCAATGGCAACGGCAACCAGGTGATTTACTTGCGCGATGTGGCCAGCGTCCGCGATGGCAGCCCCCCTCAGGTCAACCGGGTGAGCGTCAATGGCGGGCCTGCCGTGCTGATGACGGTGCTCAAAAACGGCGCGGCTTCAACGCTTGACATCGTCCGCGAAACCCGCCAGCTCTTGCCCAAACTCAAAGAGACCTTGCCCGCCTCGGTTAGGCTCGACACCCTGGGCGACCAGTCGGTTTTCGTAAAGGCCGCCGTGACGGGCGTGGCACGCGAGGCCGTGCTGTCGGCGGCGCTGACGAGTTTGATGATTTTGCTATTTTTGGGCAGCTGGCGCTCGACCCTGATCATTGCGACCTCCATCCCCCTAGCGATTCTGGCGTCCATCACGGCCCTGAGTGCCCTGGGTGAAACCCTGAACATCATGACCCTGGGGGGACTGGCGCTGGCGGTCGGAATTTTGGTGGACGATGCCACCGTGACCATTGAAAATATCAATTGGCACTTGGAACAGGGTAAAACAGTCCGGCAGGCCATTTTGGATGGCGGTGAGCAAATCGTGACGCCTGCATTTGTGTCCCTGCTGTGCATATGCATTGTGTTTGTGCCAATGTTTTTCCTGAACGGTGTGGCACGCTTTTTATTCGTACCGATGGCTGAGGCCGTGATGTTTGCCATGGTTTCGTCCTTCTTTTTATCGCGCACCCTTGTGCCCACCATGGCCGCCTATTTGTTGCATGCGCATGATTCAACACACTTAGATGAGTTGTTGGCAACCACCCACCACCAGACCCCTAAAAACCACAATCCCCTAGTCCGACTACAACGCAGGTTTGAACAAGGCTTTGATGTTTTTCGGGCCGCTTATTTCCATGTACTCAACGCGGCCATGAACCATCGACGTCGTTTTGTGATTGGCTTCTTTACTTGTGTGGCCTTGTCTTTTGTGTTGGTTCCCTGGCTGGGGCGTGATTTCTTTCCCGCAGTGGATGCCGGACAAATTAAAATCCATCTTCGTGCCAAAGTGGGCACCCGACTGGAAGCCACCACCCAGTTGGCCCAAATGATCGAAACCGACATCCGCCATCTGATTCCACCCGAGGAATTGGGTAGCGTAGTGACAAACCTGGGCTTAACGGTCAGTGGCATCAACATGGTTTACAGCAACACCGGCACGATTGGCCCCCAAGACGGCGACATGTTGATTTCTTTGAATGAAAACCATGCCCCCACCGAACACCATGTGCAGCGCCTGCGCTCTTATTTGAACACCCATTACCCTAGCGTCACTTTCGCTTTTTTGCCTGCCGATATGGTCAGTCAGATTTTGAACTTTGGTGCCCCGGCACCGATTGACATACAAGTCATGGGACCTGATGGCCAAGCCGATATGGCTTATGCCCAGATGCTCTTGCGTGAAATCAAAGGCTTGCCCGGCATTGCCGACGCCCGAATTCAGCAAGCGAATAACTACCCCGCACTGCGCGTTGATGTGGACCGCACGCAAGCCGCCCGTTTGGGTTTGTCGGAGCGCGATGTGACCAACAGCCTGGTGGTGTCCATGGCGGGTAGCGGTCAGGTTGCGCCTTCATTCTGGCTGAACAAAAAGAATGGCGTGTCCTATCCCATAGTGGCGCAAACACCGGAATACCGTATCCAGTCTTTGAATGATTTGTCTGGCATACCCTTATCTGGTGGTGATGGGCGTGCGCCGCAAATTCTCAGCAGCGTAGCCAATATACAGCGAACAAACGTGCCCGCCGTTGTTTCGCATTACGCCGTGCAACCTGTGATCGACCTGTATGCCACGCCCGACCGAGCCGACCTGGGGGCCGTGGCCAATCGCCTGGAAACTGTTCTCAAAGCCCATGCCTCCGAACGACCCAAAGGGGCCACCATCAGCCTGCGCGGGCAGGTGCAGACCATGAACAATGCGTTCACCGGCCTTTTGCTGGGCTTGCTGGCAGCAGTGGTGCTGATCTACCTGCTGATCGTGGTGAATTTTCAGTCTTGGAGCGACCCGTTTGTCATTGTCCTGGCCCTGCCCGCAGCTTTGGCAGGCATTGTCTGGATGCTGTTTGCCACCCAAACCTCGATGTCTGTCCCTGCCTTGACGGGCGCCATTTTGTGCATGGGTGTGGCCACCGCCAACAGCATTTTGGTGGTGAGTTTTGCGCGGGAGCGTCTGAGTCTCAACCATGACCCGGTCAGAGCGGCCCTTGAGGCTGGCTTTACCCGTTTTCGCCCGGTGCTGATGACTGCGCTGGCCATGATCATTGGCATGGCTCCCATGGCTTTGGGATGGGGCGAAGGCGGTGAACAAAATGCCCCCTTGGGCCGTGCGGTGATTGGTGGCTTGTTGTTCGCCACCGTTGCCACCCTGTTGCTGGTGCCGGTGCTGTTCAGCTGGGTCCACCAAAGCCAGAATCAATCGAAGGAAACCCTGTGAGTCAAATCGTGTCCTCTTCCCATGAACTCAAAACCCCTGAGCCTAAGCGCTTGAGTTCGCGTGTTGTCTTGATAGGTGGCATGATCCTAGCCGCCGCTTTCGGCGTGGCCGTGGGCGGAATCCATGGCCGCGTCACTGAGCTTAAAAGCCTGAGTCAAGCCAGTGAGAAAAACAACATCACGACGGTCAACACCTTGCACCCCAAGGCCGACAGCCAAGCCAGTCGCCTGGTCTTGCCAGGCACCCTCGAGGCCTTCAACAGTGCTTTGATTTACCCCCGTGTCAGTGGCTATGTTAAGCAATGGTTTGTGGATATTGGCCAGAGTGTCAAAGCCGGCACGCTTCTGGCCGAGATTGACACCCCCGAGCTGAATGACCAATTGCGCCAAGCCCTGGCTGCGTTGGAGACTGCCAAAGCCCATGCCAACTTGGCTGAAATCACGGCGAACCGCTGGCAGTCTCAACTGCTGGAGGATGCGGTGTCGCGTCAGGAGGCCGATGAAAAAGCTGGCGACTTCAGCGCCAAGCAAGCCATGGTCGCCGAGGCCCAAGCCAATGTTGACCGACTGCGCTCTTTGCAGGCTTTTCGCCGCATAACCGCGCCTTTTGAAGGGGTTGTCACCACCCGCAACACCGACATTGGGGCCTTGGTCAATGCGGGGGCGGCGGGTAAAGAAATGTTCACCGTGGCCGACACCCGCCGTTTGCGTCTATACGTCAGCGTGCCCCAGGCCTTGGCCAATCAATTGACGCTGGGGATGATTGCGCAGCTCAGCGTGCCCCAATTTCCAGGCCAGCACTTCAGCGCCAAACTGGTCAACAACGCTCGTGCCACCACAGAATCTTCAGGCACGGTCTTAGTGGAGTTGGCGGTAGACAACCCGCAACAAAGTTTGTCACCCGGTGATTATGCCGAGGTCGTTTTCCAACTCCCCGCACTGCACGGTACCGTCCTCATCCCTGCCAGCGCCTTGGTCTTGCGGCTCCAGGATCAACAAACTGGCCTGCACGTGGCCTTATTACAAGCCGACCACAAGGTGCGATTCAAACCCATTCAAATTGCCCGTGATTTGGGCAACAGCATCGAGGTGCTTCAAGGCTTGTCGATCCATGACACCTTGATTGACAACCCCAGTGAGTCGTTGCGGGACGGTGACGTGGTCCAAGCCGTGAGCACCCAACCATGAAATGCCCGCTTCGTGCTTTACGGCCAGCGTCAATCGCTGCGCTGACCAGCCTGGTCCTGTTTGGGTGCTCACAAATGCCCCCCTACCAGGCCCCACAAGTCCCAAGCCCGGCTATTCATTGGAATGACCAAGAGCCGCGCGCCCCCCGACCGGATGCCGACTCAAGCCTGCTCTGGCAGCCTGTGACCGGCGAGGAAAAACCACTGCCCACGAAGTGGTGGGTCTTGCTGAACGACAAGGTGTTGAGTGACCTGGAAGCCCAATTGCTGGCGCACTCGCCGGGACTGGCCGCGGCCGTGGCCCGGGCCGATGCCGCCAACGCCTATGTGCAGCAAGCCCAAGCAGCGCAGTCGGCCAGTGTGGATGCCAGTGGCGCCGTCACCAACAACAAGCAATCCAAAAACCGCCCCTTGCGCGGATCCAACCAGCCCAACGACTACGACGCCGATACCCTTGGGCTCAACTTCAACTATGAATTTGACCTCTGGGGCCGCGTGCGCAGCGCGGTGGCCGCGGGACAGGCTCAAGCCGAAGCGGCCCAGGCCGATTTGGCCGGAGTTCAACTCAGCTTGACCGCCGCTTTGGCCGAAAATTATTTGCGACTGCGCGGTCTTCAAGCGCAGACGGCGTTGCTAGACCGAACCTTGGGTGAATACCAGCGAGCCTTGGACTTTACCGAGCGCAGACACCGGGGGGGGCTGGCCTCGGGGCTGGGTGTATCGCGCGCGCAGACCCAACTGAGTCAGGTGCGAACCGAGCGGTCGGAACTGGGTTGGCAAACCGCCCAATATGAACACGCCATCGCGGCCTTGCTGGGTCAACCCGCCTCCGGCTTCTACTTGGCACCTGCGGCGCAGGTGGCCCGGTTTAAAGTGCCGGTGGGATTGCCTTCCACGCTGCTGCAACACCGGCCAGATGTCGCTGCGGCCGAGCGCCAAGTGGCCACAGCCAATGCCCGCATCGGTTTGGCCAAAGCTGCATTCTTCCCGACTTTCACATTGGGCATGGCTTATGGTTACCAAAACACTGGTGGTCCCGAATGGCTAAGCAAACCCAACAGCTTTTGGTCCATAGGACCGGCAGCTGTCCTAAATTTATTGGACGGCGGTTTGCGCGATGCCCAACTCAAAATAGCTCAAGCCAATTTGGATGAAACCACGGCCCGCTTTAAAGCCGCGGCCATGACCGCCTTCCAAGAAACAGAAGATCAATTGGCCAGACTGAGCCAGTACGAACAAGAAATCCGCGACCAACAAGATGCCATGCAAGCGGCTGATCGCACTCTCAAGCTGTCCATGATCCGTTACCGTGAAGGCGCAGTGAACTACCTGGACGTTGTTCAAGCCCAAACCACCTTGCTGCTAATTCAACGGAACGCCTTGAATTTACAGACCCAAAACCTTCTTGCCGGTGTAGGGCTGGTTCGCGCCTTGGGTGGGGGTTGGCAGCCAACTCCATAATCACAATCATGAACCGGATTCTCACGATTGAAGACGACGCCGCCACGGCATCTGAAATCGCTCTCGAACTTGACGCGCACGGCATGACCGTGACCACTTGCGGTGATGGACCCCAAGGACTGGCCTTGGCTTTGCAAGGTGGATATGACTTGATCACTCTGGACCGCATGTTGCCTGGGCTGGACGGGCTGAGTCTGGTCAAGCACTTGCGCAATTCGGGTCAAAACACCCCCGTTCTGATGATTAGCGCTTTGAGTGATGTTGACGAACGCGTAAAAGGCCTTCGCGCTGGCGGGGACGACTACATTACCAAACCCTTTGATTTGGCTGAACTGACCGCCCGGGTTGAGGTCCTTCTACGCCGCCACAACAGCCTACCGACCACGCAATTGACGGTTAGTGATTTGACCGTAGACTTGATTACGCGCCAAGCCATTCGAGCCGGTCAGAGCTTGTCGCTAATGACCAAAGAATTCCAATTGCTGGTCTTCCTAATGCGCAATGCGGGTCAGGTACTTCCCAAACGCCTGCTTTTGGAGGTTGTTTGGAATTTGCACTTTGACCCTTCCACCAATTTGATTGAAGTTCACATTGGGCGTCTGCGCAAAAAAATAGATTTGCCAGGCATGGAGCCTTTGATCCAAACACTGCGCGGTTCAGGCTATCGTTTGACTAGACCCATTGAGCATGTCAAAGGCTGAATTTCCCAACCATTGGCAGGCGCGTTGGCGCATTTCCTCATTGCGTTTGGCGGCCCTTTTTGGGACCCTGTTCGTCACAAGCATTGTGGCTATGATGGTTTGGATCTATGGTCAGGCCTCGGCATTTTTAGAGCGCCGGGTAGACACCTTGATTGAGCTCAATGTCCAACACCTGATTCAAATTCCCCGAGCCGACCTACTCCAAGCCATTGCACAAGCCCAAGCCAACGATTTGCGCCACCTGGAGTTGTATGGCCTGTTTGACCGCGAGGGTCAATCACTAGCAGGCAATTTGTCCAAAATGCCCAAACTCACGAGCGATGGGGTCTTGGTGCAAGCCGAACGGACTATTGCGGCCCGTGGTGTCATTATTCCCTTGGCTAACGGCGAGCAACTAGTGGTGGGACGCGACCTGGGTGAGCTGGCTGAGATTCGACAAATTTTGCTTCGTGCGATGGCCCTGGGTGGCAGCGTCATGCTGCTGCTGGGCTTGTTATTGGGCGCCGTGCTGACCAACGGCCAGCTGCGCCGCGTCAACAACATCCGGACCATTGCCCAGCGCATTACCCAAGGTGATCTCAGTCAGCGCCTGCCAGTGGGTCCGCGACGTGATGAAATTGACCAATTGGCCAGCACGGTTAATTGGATGCTTGACGAAATAGAGCGTTTATTGGCCGAAGTCAAGGGCGTAACGCAAAACTTGGCCCATGATTTGCGTACCCCCCTAACCCGCCTGCGCCTGCAGCTCGACCGAGCCCAACAACGCCACCAAGGCACCGAGCTGGCCCTTATTTTAGACAAGGGGCTGGAAGAAATTGATACTTTGTTGAATCGCTTCAAAGCCTTGTTGCGCATTTCAGAAATCAACAACGATTTGCGCAAAGCGGGCTTTTGCTCCGTCGATCTAGCGCAATGCGCCACCCAAGTCTTTGAGCTTTACGAGCCTCTGGTAGAAGATAAAGGACTGCGCTTTGATCTCTTGATTGAGGCCAGGCCCCTAGTTATTGCCGACCCCGATTTGATATTAGAAGTACTTAGCAACCTGGTCGACAACGCAATCAAATTCACACCGTTTGGTGGATGGATTTGCTTAAGGCTAAGCCTTAACAATCAACTCGATCAAGCTTGCTTGGAGTTGATCGACTCTGGGGTTGGTGTCGGTAACCCTACCCCCCCCGGCACTAAGGGCCATGGCTTGGGTTTAAATTTAGTCAATGCTATTGTTCATCTCCACCAATACCAATTCACCCTGCAAGCGACAACTCCCAACGGCACGCTGGCACGTTTGTTAGCGCCCACTTTTTAAGCGCTGTTGGGCTTGTTTGGATTTGTTGTTTTTTAGAAACCCGCCTATCGGAAGAAGGCACCGCTAATCTGCAAGGCTTCGCCTTGTGCGGGGTTCTCAAGTCCAATGAAATCACCTCCTCATTCGAGAGGTCATGGTGTTAAAGCGCCGTGAATTTAGATTTCATCGGAGAGTCCCAAATGAAAAAAACCGCCGTGGCAATTGCCTCGCTCGCCACCCTCGCCACCTTCACCGTCTTGGCTACGACCAGCAGCCTGGCCCAAGCCCAAAGCAGCGTGACCCTTTACGGCACTGTGGATGCGGGCATTGAGTCTTTCAGCAACCAAAATGCCGCTAAGAACTCCAAAACCGATTTCGCCGGCAATGGTGGCGAATTGCCGACCCTTTGGGGCTTTAGAGGCTCAGAAGACCTGGGCGGTGGCCAAAAAGCCGTCTTCAATTTAGAAGGCTCTTACAACAGTGGCACTGGCGCGAACACACCTGGTAACGCCAACGGCAATGGCAATTTGTTTGGTCGTCAAGCCTATGCGGGTTTGGGCGGTGATTGGGGCACGGTCAAGCTGGGCTTGCAAGTCGACCCCGCTTTCTCCAGCATGAAGGCCACCGACCCCCGCGGTGGCAAGCAATCCTTCTCAGGTCTGCAAACCTGGATTAATTCGACCATCAATTTGGTGGGTAATGGGGCTGTTGCCACCACCACAGCCAACATCTTTGATCAGAATGCCATTAGCTACAACTACAACGGCCACGGCTTTGACGCCACTGTCTTGTATGGCCTGGGCGGCGTGGCCGGCGGCAGCAGCAAGAACAGCGTGTTCTCTTTGGGCGGCACGTACAAAACAGGCGGTCTGGTCATTGGCGCCGGTACTTTCCACGACCAAACCAACAGCGCTCTGACAACTGGCAACGGAACCACCTATACCAATGTGTCTGAATACAACTTGGGTGCAGGTTATGCGCTGGACAGCTGGTCTGTCAAAGGCTTCTACATGGGCGTAAAAGGCAACAACAAGGGCTCTAACCTCGGCACCTTGGGCATCGACGAATACCAAACCGGTGGCATTGGCGGCGCTTATAAAGTCACCAACGCCCTGTCTTTTGACGCTTCGTACTACCAAACCAAAGACCAAACCTTGGGCGGTCATGTCCGCATGGTGGCCTTGGGCGCCGACTATGCTTTGAGCAAGCGCACCGGTTTGTATGCTTTGTATGGCACCTCGCGCAATGGCGGTGGCAATGGTTTTGGCACCAGCCTAAACACCACCCCAGGCACCGCATCTCTGACCCAAAGCGGTGCCGTTAACCAATACGGCATGACTTCCAATGGCTTGGTGGTGGGTCTGAATCACCAGTTCTGATCTGACTGATTTCAAACACTAAAACCACAAAGCGGCATCGCCCCGCAAAGTGCTTCTAGCGCTTGACTCAAAACCCCAACCGGTCAATGTATGGCAGGTTGGGGTTTTTTTATGAGGCCAGGCAAAACATCAGCATAATTTGAGGATGCACCGCAACCAATTGAACTTTTCCGGCGGCCCCGGCGCCCTCCCCGATTCCGTTCTGGTGCAACTCCAACAAGCGGTGCTGGAAGTGCCTGAAGTCGGCCTGTCCATTTTGGGCATCAGCCACCGAAGCGATTGGTTCAAAGCCTTGGTGCAAACCACCGAACAACAAATCAAACAACTGCTTGGTTTGAACATGGGGTTGGGGTTGGG
>Ga0007825_1000194_pt1 | contig 19040 bp, 17 predicted proteins | sample CryBogCBE13Jul09_FD_71229 | JGI IMG/M metagenome (GOLD analysis project Ga0007825, IMG submission 71229) | Freshwater microbial communities from Crystal Bog, Wisconsin, USA - CBE13Jul09 | ecosystem: Environmental > Aquatic > Freshwater > Lake | place: Crystal Bog, Wisconsin, USA | collected... | reverse complement strand
GATTATTTAAGCCAATTTAAAGTGCCTTCTGATATTGAATTACCCCGATTTGCAGGGGGATTAGCGGGTTATTTTGGATATGAAACGATTCAATATATTGAATCCCGTTTAAAGCATCAAAAAACAAAAGATATTTTAGGCGTACCCGATATTTTACTTATGTTGTCCGATGAACTTATTGTGGTTGACAATGTAGCGCGTAAAATTTTTATCGTGAGGTATGCAGACCCATCCATTCAAAACGCTTATGTATTAGGTATTGAAAGGCTAGATAAACTTCATAATCAACTTCATCAATCCATTGAAATTGATCATGCTCAAGCATTAAATCAAACCGAAGCGCATTCTGAATTTGGTGAAGATGCTTTTAAGAAAGCTGTTGAAAAAGCGAAGTCTTATATTTTTGAAGGGGACATTATGCAAGTGGTGTTGTCGCAAAGAATGTCACAAGCATTTGATGCCCCACCATTAGCGCTTTATGAATCGCTTCGCACATTAAATCCATCTCCTTATATGTTTTATTACCATATGGATGACCATCATGTGGTGGGTGCATCTCCTGAAATTTTAGTGCGACTGGAAGATGAAACAGTCACAGTAAGACCCATCGCAGGTACGCGTCCTCGCGGTAAAACTCACGAAGAAGATTTGAAATTAGAAAAAGAATTATTAGCTGACCCTAAAGAATGTGCAGAGCACGTCCAGCTGATGGACTTGGGTCGAAATGATATTGGACGAGTTTCTCAATCAGGCTCGGTCAGAGTGACAGACAATATGACGATTGAACGGTATTCACATGTGATGCATATCGTATCGAATGTGGAGGGCACATTAAAACCCAATATGCATGCAATGGATGTTTTGAAAGCCACTTTCCCAGCTGGTACTGTGAGCGGTGCACCTAAAGTGCGTGCCATGGAAATTATTCATGAATTAGAGCCAAGTAAGCGAGGCATCTATGCAGGCGCTGTAGGTTATTTAGGTTTTGATGGTGATATGGATGTAGCGATCGCTATTAGAACAGGCGTGATAAAGAACAAAATACTTTATGTTCAAGCAGGTGCTGGTATTGTGGCAGATTCCGTTCCGCATAATGAATGGGTTGAAACTCAAAATAAAGCAAAAGCGGTATTACGTGCCGCAGAAATTGTGCAATCAGGAAAATAAATTATGTTGCTCATGATTGATAACTACGATTCATTTACTTATAACCTTGTTCAGTATTTGGCTGAGCTTAAACAAGAGGTTGAGGTGCATCGTAATGACGAGATCACGATTGATGAAATCAAAAAAAAGAATCCTCAATATATTGTGTTGTCTCCTGGCCCATGCACGCCCAATGAAGCAGGGGTTTCTTTAGAAGTTGTGAATACATTTAAAGGCCAAATTCCGATTCTTGGTGTTTGCTTAGGCCACCAAACGATTGGCCAAGCTTTTGGCGGAAAAATCATTCATGCTAAGACATTGATGCATGGTAAAACTTCACAAATCCATCACACGAATCAAGGCGTATTTAAAGATTTAAAAAATCCATTTATAGCGACGCGGTATCATTCGCTCGTGATTGAGCGCGCAACACTACCTGATTGTTTAGAGGTCACCGCATGGACGGACGATGAAGAAATTATGGGAGTGCGCCATAAAAAATTGCCCATTGAAGGCGTGCAATTTCATCCTGAATCAGTCTTAACTGAACACGGCCACGATTTATTGAATAATTTTTTAAAAGCTTATGGCTAACATAGATTCAAATGAATTATCTGTAAAAGACTTTATGCAGTCTTTAATGTCAGGCGTATTAAGTGATGACATTATTGAATCTTATGTTCTATCTCTCAATGAAAAAGGGCTCACTTCCGAAAATATTTATGACGCAGCAACGGTCATGCGTCAATTTTCAAAACAAGTTGTGATTCTTGATAAAACACATTTGGTAGATACTTGTGGCACAGGGGGCGACGGTATTCAAACATTTAATGTGTCTACCTTAAGTGCCATTGTGGCTGCGAGTGCAGGTGTCAAAGTGGCTAAACATGGCGGCCGCTCAGTGTCATCTAAATGTGGCAGTGCAGATGTATTGGAAGCGTTAGGGGTCAATGTGAATCTAACACCTGAACGCGTCGCAACTCTTGTTGATGAGATTGGCATTGCCTTTATGTTCGCGCCAAACTTTCATCCAGCGATGCGATATGCAGCATCGGTTAGAAAAAAATTAGGTGTGAGAACTATTTTTAATGTCTTGGGCCCACTTGCCAATCCAGCTTCAGCGACTCATCAAGTATTAGGTGTTTATGAAGCAGCATTGACAGAAACTATGGCAAAAGTACTGTCTCAATTAGGAAGTGAACATGTAATGGTGGTGCATGGTGAAGATGGTATGGATGAAATTTCAATCTCAAGCGCGACTCGCGTGAGTGAGCTCAAAAATAAATCGATCACGACTTACACCATTCAACCTACTGATTTTGGATTCGATATTGCAGATCTTAAAGCTATTCAAGTAGAAAATGTCGATGCATCCAAAGCTATGATGCTTGATGTATTGAAGGGCAGCAAAGGACCTCATCGTGATATCACACTTTTTAATGCCGGCGCTGCGATTTATGTGAGCGGACTGACATCTACTTTAAAAGATGGTATTGAAAAAGCTGCATCAGTGATTGATCAGGGCTTATCATCTAAAAAACTAGAGATATTGAAAGTGGCATCTCATGGCTAATATTCTCGATACCATCATTGCGACTAAATTTGAAGAAATCAAAGAGGCGCAAAAAATTAAATCACTCGATCAATTAAAAGATGAAGTGAAAAGTGCATCTCAACCCAGGGGTTTTGTAAAAGCGATTGAAACGCAACTTAAAAAAAATAAGGCGGCTGTGATTGCTGAAATTAAAAAAGCGAGCCCATCTAAAGGTGTCATTCGAGAAAATTTTAATCCTAAAGAGATTGCCATTTCCTATGAAAAAGGCGGGGCGACTTGTTTGTCGGTGCTCACTGACCAAAAATACTTCCAAGGCCATGCTGATTATTTAAAAGAAGCGAGAGCGGCATGCAGTCTTCCCGTATTACGTAAAGATTTTATGGTAGATATTTATCAAATTTATGAGGCGCGTGCGATGGGTGCAGATTGCATTCTTCTAATCGTGGCAGCACTTCCTTTAGATTTAATGCAAACACTTGAGGAAATTACACATAGCATAGGTATGAATGTTTTGGTCGAAGTGCACAATCAAGAAGAGCTTGATTTAGCAATGCAATTAAAAACACCACTTTTAGGCATTAATAACCGTAATTTAAAAACTTTCGATGTTTCTCTACAAACTACTTTTGAGTTAATAAAGAATATAAGCTCTGACAAAATTATTGTGACCGAATCAGGTATTTTTACCTCAAGCGATGTGAAGTTGATGCAAGATCACGATGTGCATACCTTCCTCATAGGCGAAGCTTTTATGCGAGAATCTGATCCAGGCCATTCTTTAAAAACTTTATTTCAATTTTAAAACTTATGGAAAATTCGAATAGACCTAGGCGTATGCGTAAAGATGAATTCTCGCGTCGATTGATGCGTGAACATCATTTGCGAACGGATGATTTAATTTATCCAGTCTTTGTCATGGAAGGTAATCAAAAAGAAGAAGCGATTCCGTCTATGCCTGGCATTAAACGTCAAAGCATGGATCTCATTATAGAGACTGCAAAAGAATGTTTTAAATTAGGCATTCCTGCGATTGCATTATTTCCAGTGATTGATGCGAAATTAAAAACAGAAGATGCGAAAGAAGCTTATAACCCCGAAGGGCTTATTCCAAGAATGGTGGCTTTATTAAAACAACATGTACCTCAACTTGGGGTGATTACAGATGTGGCACTTGATCCTTACACGAGTCATGGTCAAGATGGTTTGATTGATGCGTCAGGTTATGTGTTGAATGATGAAACAGTAGAAGTTTTAATCAAACAGGCGTTAAGTCATGCTAAGGCAGGTGCTGATATTGTCGCCCCATCTGACATGATGGATGGACGTATCGGTAAAATTCGTGAGGCTTTAGAAAAGGAAGGATTTATTCACACAAAAATTTTAGCATACTCGGCAAAATATGCTTCGTCATTTTATGGCCCATTCAGAGATGCTGTAGGCTCAGCCAAAAATTTAGGCAAAAGTGATAAAAATAGTTATCAAATGGATCCGGCGAATACCGATGAGGCTTTAACTGAAGTTGAGCTCGATATTAATGAGGGTGCTGACATGGTCATGGTGAAACCTGGCATGCCATATCTTGATATTGTCTATCGCGTTAAAACTGCATTTGGTGTGCCGACTTATGCCTATCAAGTAAGTGGTGAATACGCGATGCTTAAAGCCGCCTCAGAAAATGGTTGGCTGGATGAAAAAGCGGTTGTCATGGAATCTCTATTAGCGTTTAAACGTGCAGGTGCTGATGGCATTCTAAGCTATTACGCGATGGAAGTGGCGCGCTGGCTTAAAGCTTAAGTAGCTCTTCCGTTTCTTCAATCGACGCTTTTGATTTATTTATTTTTAAATCATCAACGTGATAAATTAAAAGTTCAATAGGCCCCATAGAGCCCTCAAGTGTTAATACCGGAATTATTTTTTTATCTTGCATGGGATCTTTAGTACGAGATTTTCTATCTCGTGTTTCATATGCAATATTGTGATTCAGTAAAAAAAATTCAACTTCTTTCATAGAGTCGGCATAAAGTTGAATATGAATTGTGGGGTATCGACCGGCCGTGCCATCTAATGCACCACCTGTTAAGTGAGGATTAAAAGCATTTAATTTTTTCATAAGACTTAATGCTTCAAGTCTTAATACTTTAAGGCGCTCCTCATGCTCTTCATCAAAAAAAATTGCTTGGTGCTCTTTGATGGCATCATTGATTTCATCGTTTGAAGGTAAGGCGTCTCCATCCATTAGCCCAAAAAATTTAGCCGCTTTACGTTTAGCAAATGCGTAATCGCTGATACCTTCTTCAGCCATCATTTGAGCGGCTTTATGTGCAACCTGAAATCGAATGTGTTTACTTTGTCTTGCCATATGAAACACTTTTTTTAAAAATTAGTTGAGGAGTTGCATCTCGTTATGAGGAGGAAATTCTGAATAGAAATACTCATTCACACCTTCTTCATTTTCATTTGCAGGGGTGCCTGTGTCCGATTTAATTTTACGAATAATCACGCCATCAGGCATGTTGTAATTTTGTATAGGAGAATCTTTTAAAGCCGTTTGCATATATTGAATCCAAATAGGTAATGCGGCGTGCGCACCCGTTTCTTCTTTACCTAATGTCTTAGGTTGATCAAATCCAATCCATGCGATTGCAACTTGAGAAGGTGTATAACCTGCGAACCAAGCATCGACTTGGTTATTGGTAGTGCCTGTTTTACCAGCCACATCAGATCTTCCTAAAGCTTTTGCTCTTACCGCTGTACCTTTATTCACCACGTCTTGTAAAAGGGTTGTCATGATAAATGCATTTCTGGGATCAATGACACGAGGCGTTTCTTCATTTTGGAGCATCGCATTGGTTTGATCAATCACTTGACCATGACTATCCACCATCTTTTCAATCAAATAAGGTTTTTTAAGATAGCCACCATTCGCAAAAACACCATAAGCTGTGACCATCTCCATGAGCGTCGCAGAACCGACACCTAAAGCCATCGATAAGTAAGCAGGATGGTTGGCAGGATCAAAACCAAAACGTGTCGCATAATCTTGTGCATAACTAGGACCGATTGCTTTTAAAACACGAATTGCCACTAAGTTTTTAGATTTAGCCAAACCATTTCTAAGTCTGATGTGTCCATCGAAATCATTATCATAATTTTGTGGATCCCAGTCTGTTCCGCTTCCTGTTTCGGCAGCTGAAAAATGAAGTGGTGCATCATTCACGATTGTTGCAGGCGTAATGCCTTTTTCTAATGCAGCAGAATAAATGAAAGGTTTAAAAGTGGAGCCCGGTTGGCGCTTCGCTTGGGTGACGTGGTTATATTTATTGCGATTAAAATCAAAGCCACCGACGAGCGCTGTAATCGCTCCTGTTTGCGGATCCATAGATACAAGAGAAGCTTCTACTTTAGGAAGTTGAACCACTTCCCATTGTTTATTTTTTTGTATCACCCGAATCACAGAGCCTGGTTTTACTTTTCTATTTTTAGGGTCTTTGTCAATTAAAGTTTTTTGAATCAGTGCTAACCCATCATTTTTAATGTCAATCATGTCGCCTTTTTTGGTGAAAGCTTGAACGTATTTGGCATCTACTTTAATAACGACTGCTGGAATAAACCCGTTATATTCTTCGAGTCCATCCAATGTATCGACAATTTTAGTTTTTTGATCTTCAAATTTCTTGCCTTCTAAGTCGATGGTTTTTTCAGGGCCGCGATATTCATGGCGACGATCGTAATCTAGGATGCCTCTTAATACCGCTTCGTTAGCTGCTTCTTGGTTAGCTTTTTTAATGGTGGTGTAAACCTTGATACCGCTTGTGTAAATATCATCTTTGTATTGATCATAAAGCGCTTGTCTTACCATTTCGGATGCATGATCGGCGACTAAGTCTCTTGATTGTTTTGATTCTTTAAAATGAAGTGGTTGATTGATCGCTTCATCAAAAGCTTTTTGATCGATAAATTCATAACGCAACATATTTTTTAATACTTCATGTTGACGTTGAATGGCGCGTTTCGGATTGGTGAATGGATTGTAATTGGTTGGCGCTTTAGGAAGACCGGCTAGGAGGGCACATTCAGCTAACGTTAATTTTTCTAATGGCTTGCCGTAATAAACAAGAGATGCTGCGCCGAAACCATAAGCGCGCTGACCTAAGTAAATTTGATTGATATAAAGCTCTAGGATCTGATCTTTATTTAAATTCTTTTCAATTTTATAGGAAAGAAAAATTTCACTGACTTTACGTCTTAAGGTTCTATCGGACGACAGAAAAAAATTGCGTGCGACTTGCATCGTAATCGTACTAGCTCCCTCATGAGCGGCACCTGCTAAATTTTTTATAAGTGCACGACCTACACCGACAGCATCTACACCTTTATGCTGATAAAAGCGACGGTCTTCGATTGCCAAAATGGCATTCTTCATTTTTTTAGGGACATTATTGATCTTAATGAAAGCGCGACGCTCTTCACCAAATTCGGCCATCAGAAAACCATCAGAGCTATAGACCCTTAAGGGTAATTTGGGGCGGTATTCTGTCAGACTCTCTAATGAAGGGAGCGACGGAATAACTAATGCAATGGTAAGCGCTACCAATGCTCCGCCGGCTGCTAAGCTTATGAAAAACCATAACATGAGACGTTTAAAGAAGGTCGGTTTTGTCATAAGTCTTTTTGTATGAGATTTTAAGAGGAAGTAATGGGTCTTATTATAAAAGGTGTTGAAGATTATTTGTAGGCAATTCGAGCCATTACTTCATTAATCCCTTAAAATAATCAGTATTCTTGAATATAAAGCTAGTTCGTCATGGCAACGATTAATGACAATATTTTTTTTGTAGGGCTCATGGGCGCTGGTAAAACAACCGTAGGTAAATTGTTAGCCAAAAAACTTAAGAAAACTTTTTTTGACACCGATCAAGAAATTGAAAAAAAATTAGGCGTTAAAGTCGCTGTAATTTTTGAACTTGAAGGTGAGGAAGGTTTTCGTAAAAGAGAAACGCAAATGATTGATGAGCTCACACAAAAAAAAGATATTATTTTGGCAACAGGTGGCGGCGCTGTATTAAGTGAAGAAAATAGACGCATGCTGAAAGAGAGGGGCAAAGTCATTTATTTGAATGCAAAGCCACAAAATTTAGCTAAGCGTATGGCACATGACAAAGATCGTCCACTTCTCCAACAAGGTAATTTAGAAGAAACCTTAAATCGTCTATATCAAGAAAGGCATCCATTGTATTTAAGTGTCGCTTCTTTTGTAGTGGATACAGGCCAACAAAAAACACAAACGGTTTTGAATAAAATTGAGGCACTTCTAAAATAAGCTGATGCAAACACTTCATATTCAATTAGAGGATCGATCCTATCCGATTTATATTGGAGAAGGATTGCTGTCTCAAATTAAACTCATTGAGCCTCATTTAAAACAAAAACATGTTGCGATTGTCACGAACACCACAGTCGCACCTTTGTATCTCGATCCCTTACTCAATCTCTTGAAGCAAAATGGGATTAAAGCATTTCCGATTATTTTGCCGGATGGTGAATCTTATAAGAATCAAGAAACTTTAAATCTTATATATGATGCGCTTCTCAAAGAAAAATGTGAGCGCACTGTCACACTCATCGCATTAGGGGGTGGGGTTATAGGGGATATGACAGGATACGCTGCTGCGACTTATTTAAGAGGTGTACCTTTCATACAAATCCCGACCACACTTTTATCGCAAGTGGATTCATCCGTGGGTGGCAAAACAGGGATCAATCATCCGATGGGAAAAAATATGATCGGCGCTTTTTATCAACCACAATGTGTGATTGCAGATATTGATACTTTAAAAACGCTGCCTCAAAGAGAGTTTTCAGCAGGGATGGCAGAAGTCATTAAGTATGGACTCATTCGCGATGAAGCATTTTTTGATTGGCTTGAAAAAAATATTGAAGGGCTTATGAAATTAAATCCACAACTTTTAATTGAGGCCATTCAACGCTCATGTCAAAACAAAGCAGATGTGGTTGAAATGGATGAGCATGAATCTGGGGTTCGAGCTACATTAAACCTCGGACACACCTTTGGGCATGCGATTGAAAATGCAATGGGCTATGGCGTATGGCTTCATGGCGAAGCAGTTGCAACAGGCATGGTGATGGCAGCTCATTTATCAAAACTCATAGGCTGGTTAAAAGAAAGTGAATTTAATCGTATCGTTAAACTTTTAAAGGAAGCTAAGCTTCCTATTGATCCACCAAAAATAAGTGAGGATCAATATATGAGTCTTATGAGTATGGATAAAAAAGTTGTGAGCGGAAAAATTAGATTGGTGCTTCAAAAAAGTATCGGTGACTCTGTCATCACAAGTGACTACGATGCAAAACATTTAAAGACCACACTTCAAACTTCAAATTTTTCAGCATGATGAAGTTGGCACCTTATGCCGCTCACCCAGATCAATCTCGCGGCCGACGTTTTAAAGAAGAAACTTCAACTCTAAGAAATGATTTTCAGCGCGATCGAGATCGCGTTATTCATTCGACTGCTTTTAGGCGTCTTGAATATAAGACACAAGTATTCGTGAATCACGAAGGCGATTTATTTAGAACACGTTTAACCCATAGTTTAGAAGTTGCGCAAATTGCAAGAAGTATTGCTCGTACTTTAAATCTTCATGAAGATTTGGCAGAAGCCATTGCCTTGTCTCATGACCTAGGCCACACACCTTTTGGTCACGCGGGGCAAGATGCCTTAAATCGTTGCATGAAAGATTACGGTGGATTTGAACATAATCTTCAGTCGCTTCGCGTCGTTGATCTTTTAGAACAAAGATATGCAGCATTTGATGGACTCAATCTTACTTTTGAAACGAGAGAAGGTATCTTAAAACACTGTTCAATTAAAAATGCTGAAAGATTAGGAGATGTTGGGCAAAGGTTCCTAGATAAAACAGAAACAACCTTAGAAGGACAAATTGCTAATTTTGCGGATGAGATTGCCTATAACAATCATGATATTGATGACGGCATTCGTTCAGGACTTTTAACCCTTGATCAATTGATGGAAGTCACTCTTTTTAAAGAGCATGCTCAAAAGGTCAAAGCACTTTATCCCGATTTATCTCAAAAACGCCTTGTGCATGAAACCATCCGTCGAATGATTCATAGTTTAGTCGATGATTTATGTCGAACCAGTCTCTCCTTTATAAAGATATCGAAACCAAAAACTGTGGACGAGGTCAGACACAACGGCCCCATAATCGACTTTTCGACTGAGATGGCAGAAAAACAGCTTAAGCTTAAACAGTTCTTAAGGACGTCTCTATACCTTCATCCCAAGGTCACTGAGATGACGGACAAGGCAGCAAAGACGATTGAAGGTCTATTTAAGGTATATATGGATGATTTAAACCTTATACCTTCTGATTACCAATCAATCGGAAAAGAAGAAAAACCGCGTGTGATTGCGGACTATATTGCCGGCATGACGGATCGTTATGCGATTCGTGAATACAAAAAATTACTTTTAAATCAATAGTTTAAATTCATTTTGTTGTAAATTTACAACAAATACCCTTAAATGTCGCAAAAAACACTAAAAATACTTGCGGCGCCCTCATTTAATCCGTCATAATTCCATTAACCTTCTTGATGAAGCTTTTATTCATTGGGAAAGTTCGCGAACTTTCTCATCAAGCAATTGATGAGGTTTTAAAAAACAATTAGGAGAAGTATATGAACAAGAATATTAAATTAGCGGTGGCTGGTGCTGTTTTAGCACTTTCAGCTACAGCGGCTAATGCTGGCATCGTAATTCCTGCTGGTGATTGGACATTAGATGTATCTGGTAATGTAAACATGTACACAACATGGGCTAAAGCTAAAGGCGGTGCGACTATTGAGGGTGGTGCAGTAGGCTTACCTCAGGCTGGCGGCAACCATGGCACACAAAACAGTTTTTCAAACGGTTTGCTACCTAACTTCTTATCATTTTCTGGCACAACGCGCCAAAATGACCTAGATGTTTCATTTACAATTTCATTACAACCTGGTTCAACTGCATACAATGCGTTAAACGGCGGTACAGGTGGCGTAGGTGGCATGAATACTGGTAATGGTGGTATCAATAATCGTCAGGCATTTATCACTTTCGGTGACAAATCTTGGGGTTCTGTAAAAGTTGGTAAAGATCTAGGTATTTTTGCATCTGACGCTATTCTTTCAGATATGACATTACTAGGCGTAGGTGCTCCAGTTGCAGGCGGTGCAGGTGGCAATTATGGTGGCAACACAACATTAGGCCGTATTGGTTACGGTTATATGTATGCCGATTGGAAACCGCAAATTGCTTATACAACACCTAACTTCAATGGCTTCCAAGCTACAGTTGGTATCTCACAAGCTTTTGCATCTAATTCATATGCACAAGCAGGCAGTCATAGCACTGGTTACTTCTCAGCGGCCACTTCTTCTACAACACTTGCAAACAGCGGTAAAAATGCAAACGTTGCTTATGAAGGCAAGGCATCTTATTCATTCGCAGCAAATGATGTCACAGGTAAAGTTTGGGTATCTGGCTTAGCACAGCACGTAGGTCAAATGACAGCTACAAATAGTACAGTTTATACCTACGGACTTGCTAGCTCAGTTCCTTTAGCCTCCTCTTCTACTCTCGGCAATAATGATCCAATGGCATACGTTGGTGACATCGGTGTAAATGTGAATTTTGCTGGTTTTGGCTTAACAGGTTACTACTACTCAGGCTCGGGTATTGGTATCACAGGTCAAATGAACAATGGCTATGGTATTGGATCAAGCGGAAATGCAGTTGCTCGTGATTCAGATGGTGGCTATGTTCAAGCGACTTACACATTGCCAACTAAAACTAAAATTGGTTTAAGCTGGGGTCAATCTAACTTAGATCGTGCTGGCGATGAAATTGCAGACAGCAACCTCATTAAATCCAATGAGATGTGGGTAGGTATGGTAACTCATCCATTAACTAAGCATTTAAACTTAGTGGCTGAATACTCACACAGCAGATCTGAAAATCAAGCAAGTCAAAGAAACACTACTGACGCTGGTTCTTTAGGCGCAATCTTATTCTTCTAAGAACATTTAGAAGTTTAGATAATAAAAAACGGCATCTTTACGATGCCGTTTTTTTATTTCTTTAATTATTATCAATAAAGAAGTTATAAAAAATTTATATGGCAAAAAATAATATAAATCAACCCAAGATGACGTTGCAAAATATCATAGCTCTTTGTGAGCAAGGTAAATTTAAAGAAGCCAAGATTCATCTAAATTCTCTCTACAAAGAAAATAGCCAAGACCCAGAAGTCCTTTCTCTTTTGGGTACAGTTGAGGTGCAACTGGATCAAGTTAAGACTGGTTTGGAATACCTAGAAGCCTCTCTCAAAATAGAACCTCGCCAAGCAAATACACTTAATAACATTGGAAATGTTTATTTTGAGCTTAAACGTTATGATAAAGCCCTTGCCGCTTTTGATAAAGCTCTTGAAGTAAAACCTGAGTTTTTTGAAGTTTATTATAATCAAGGAAGGCTTTATTCGGCTTTAGAAGAATATAGCAATGCAATTGCTTCTTATGAAAAGCTGATTAAAAAAACCCCTTTGCATCTTTGGGCCCATATAAACCTTGGTTATGCTTATTTTATGGTTAATGCTTTTGAGGAGTCATTGTTAGCATATAAAGATGCCTTAAGAATTAATCCAAGTATTCCGCAATTACACAACAATATAGGACTTACTCAAAATAAATTAAATGATCATATTGCTGCAATAAATTCATTTAATAAAGCAATTCAACTTAATCCAGAACATAGGGAAGCATATTTAAACTTAGCAAGTACTCTTATTGAGATGGATGAGATTGATGAGGCAGTTAAGTGTTATAGAGCATTATTAAAATTCGATTTAGATAAAAAAGAAGTACTTGAAAAATTGCTTTCCTTAAATAATAAAATGGAAAATAGTATTATATCTTTCGAAGACTGCAATGATTTACTCTCTATAGATGAAAATAGCAAAATAGGATTGCACTCATTTGCAAAGTATTATGAAGTTATTGGAGAGTTTGACAAAGCTATTGAATATGCATTAAGACTTATCAAGCTATATCCAGATGATAGTGTTGGATATTTTAACTTATCGAGATATAGGAAATTTACAATTGAAGATCCACTTATAAAGATAACGGAAGATAAGTTGATTGAACATGCAGATAAAGACCAAATACAAGATATGCAATTTCATTTTGCTTTAGGGAAAATGTATGACGATTGCAAAGAATGGGATAAAGCTTTTTATCATTTCAGTGAGGCTAAAAATTTAAAAAAAGAGTCGAGTAATGATCCTTATGTTGCAATAAAAAAAATTGAAGACTTAAAAATGAGAATTCAAGTCTTTAATAAAGATTTGTTAAAAGATTTAAATCAAAATCAATCTGATTCTAAATTGCCTATATTTATTGTAGGTATGCCGAGATCTGGAACAACGTTAATCGAACAAATTATTTCGAGCCATCAAAAAATTAATTCTGCTGGAGAGTTAAAGTTTTGGAATACGCCATTAGATTTTTACGAGAAAAGCAAAGAAATAGATATTAAGGAGATACCCAGAAAATATTTAAATTGGATTAAAGAAGTTGGAAAATATACCGATAGAATTGAACATATCACCGATAAAATGCCTAATAACTTTATGAATCTTGGCGTAATTTTAAGCTTTTTCCCAAATGCTAAAGTGATTCATTGCAAACGTGATCCCTTGGATAATTGTTGGTCTATTTTCACAGCTAATCTAGGGGAAGCTCATTCTTATTCAGTAACACAAAAAGATTTGGGTGAATACTATCGAGCCTATCAAAATCTCATGAATTATTGGGATCGCATTTTTCCAAATAAAATTTTTCATAGTAATTACGAAGATCTTATACATAATCAAGTTGAGAATACAATAAAGTTGTTAGATTTTATAGGGCTGGAATGGGATGAGGCTTGTTTGAATCCACATAAGAATACTAATACTATTAAGACATATTCAAGCTGGCAAGCAAGACAGCCTCTATATAAAACCTCTTTGAGACGCTCAACCCCATACATTAAATATTTAAAAGATCTAATCGTTGCACTAGATTACAAGACCGATTAAAAAATATCGGAATTAATGAATCTACCTAAGGTAGCATACTTGTCAAGGTGATGAGTGATGAATTGCTGGGATAAATTGCGATATGTTTTTTAAAATCTAACTTATTTTTGTACTCTAAGTAAATTTCTTTTATTAGATCATTTTTTTTGCTACTCAATTTTTCGTTAATTAAATATTCTTCCATTTTCCAATCTATTAAATTATTTAAAAGATCAGGAGTATTTATATATTTTATGTGAGAAGTAAGCATGGCTAAATATTTAAGTCTTGTGGGTAAAAATTTATTGACTGAAATTTGATCAACTTCTTTTTTAGAGCTCGTTTTCACACCCATTTTTTTATGAAATAAACATTTCAACAAGATATCATTAAAATTTCTTCCCCAGTAGTGAAGTAAAAAAATCTCAGGAGTTAAAAAATCCAGTGTTTTCTTTGGAGATATTAAATCAAATGTTGCATTGTCATTATGTTTTAGTTTAAATCGATGGGGGTCTAATATTGAATCAATCAATATTTTTTTTGCAAGCATTTTACCGGAATTACCTAGGAAACCTTTTTGTCTGTCAAGCTCATTAAAATCAGAGGGGCATAATATCCACTGAATATGAATGAAATTTGGGTATTGTAAAATTTCAAAAATATCATTAACATTGAGAAGATTCGTAGAATAAAAAAATTCATCAATGTCAGCTAGCAACAAATAATCATTTTTAGTTATATTAATATCGAAAGTAGATAGAGCATCGTTTGGGCTTAAATAGCTAGGCTGAATGTTTATCGTTATAGAATTGCTAAAATCTGATAATAGTGACTCTATTTCATTCTTTAGCGTAGAATCCTGAATGATAAAATAGATACTTGAAAAGCCAATAGATAAATGATGTTTAGTAAAAGCATAAATATATGGTAGCTCCGATTTGCATATTCTAGAAATAATTCCAAATGTATTCATTTGCTAGTAATTTTTCATCCATTGCAACTCTAATAAATAAGAATCTTGAACAAATGCTATATCTTCTTTATCAAAATAATCCATGAAATGAACATTATGAAAAATACGACTATCTGATTTGAATTTGCCAAGAAGTGATAAATCATAATCAAGATTTAGTATCCCACATATTCTCTCAAGATCCTCGGTAAGATTCTCATATCTAATAAATGTATTCAGTATACATGTATTTTCAATAAAATAAATGTTGCGATCTATATTCAGATTATTTTTTTAGAGACAATAAAATTTTTAAACATTTTTTTAATTAAAAGAAAATCTAATGGAGGGGATATTTTTTTCAAAAACAAAGCCCAATAAAAATCCGAAACAAGTTTATCAAAAGGGTTTCTCAACACACAAAATTTAAAATAAGAGTAAAATCTTTCTTCCCCAATTTTTTTTGCTACTTCCAGAGCAGGCATGTGGTTGTAATACTCATACATATTACTCATATCTTTTAACCTAGCACCTACAATTATATTGTGTGATATTTTTTGGGGCTGATACTCTTGCACTTCTGTATTCGGAAAGCTTAATCTCTCCAAGTATATTTCTATTGAGGTAGATGCAGTTTTACGGGTTTTTAAAAAAATGAATTTTTTATCGTGATTTAAAATCATAGGTTGGATTAATAAATAGCATTTCTTATAAATATTTTATAGTGTAAAATTGTAGCGTAATTCATTAATTTTTTAAGACTTTTGTATCTTTTTGTGAAGAATATTAACAGGAGTTAGAGTCATTAATTATATTTGGGATGAATATTAACCATATTTTTATTACACGCGGAAATATTAGTAAATATGACCGACATAAAAAACTTAATCATCAAAGCTTTGTAATTTGGTTCACAGGTTTATCTGGTTCAGGTAAGTCTACTTTGTCTCAAGCCCTAGAAAAGTGTCTGTTTAATCAAGGATATTATACATATATTATTGATGGAGATGATTTACGCCATGGTCTTTGTTCTGATTTATCATTTACACCAGAAGATCGACATGAAAATATTAGAAGAGCAGCCGAAGTTACTAAATTAATGGTTGATGCAGGCCTTATAGTAATGACGGCTTTTATATCCCCCTACCAAGCTGATCGAAACCTTGCTAAAAAAATTATCGGTAATGAAAATTTTATAGAAGTTTATTGTAATTGTTCCTTAGATGTTTGTGAAAAAAGAGATGTTAAGGGGCTTTATAAGCGAGCACGTGATGGAGTTATTTTAAATTTTACTGGTATTGATGCCCCTTATGAAGCACCCATTGATCCTAATATCTCTATTGATACTTCTTTAATGGCAACAGATGAATCTATTGAGAAAATTATTCAATATTTAAAGCAATATTGTTTTATAGAATAAATCTAAATTTAGTTATTTTTGATATTGCTTTATTTTTTGGGGGTGCAAAGCGGAAGCAATAAAAACAGGATTGTAGATAGAAGAATGACTGTAAGATAGTGGCTCATCAGACATCAGAGAAACATAACCACCAGCATTTTCTAATATAGCTTGTCCAGCAGCTGTATCCCATAAGCAAGTTCTTCCGAATCGCGGATAAATATGAGCCTCTCCTTTTGCAATTAAGCAAAATTTTAATGAGCTACCTATGCTGGTAGATATTTTATTTGGAAATGTATTAATAAATTGGGCTGTTTCTTCATCTAAATGATTTCGGCTAGATATGAATTTGAGAGGATCTTTTTTACTAGGATTTGAAACAGTAATTTTTCTAGAATTACTGCCAATTGACATATAGCTTCCAAGTAATTTACTTCCCCAATAGATTTGATTTAAAGCAGGAGCGTTGATCAATCCAAAATCAACCGACCCATTTTTAATCAGGGCGATATTGATCGTAAATTCGTCAGTACCATAAATGAATTCCTTCGTCCCATCAAGTGGATCAATCAACCAAAATAATTCTTGATCAATAAAAGAGTGGCTTTTTAAAAGCTCCTCAGAAACTATAGGAATAGTGGGAGTTATTTTTCTTAATGCTTTATGAATAATATCGTGAGAAGTAAGATCTGCCTTGGTTAAAGGGCTTTGATCTTTTTTATTGTTAAGGACAATATTCTTGCCTCCAAGTTTATAGTGTTGATATATTAAGTTAATTTCATGGGATGCTTGAATACTTAGCTCTTTGATATCATTGATAAGATTGGGAGTTACATTTAAATTTTTAGCGGACATTTATTCGCCAATAATTTTTACTAAAACTCTTTTTTTTCTTCTACCATCAAATTCACCGTAAAAAATTTGTTCCCAGGGACCAAAATCTAATTTACCAGAAGTAACGGCAACCACCACTTCACGTCCCATGATCTGACGCTTAATATGTGCATCTGCATTATCTTCACCTGTGTGGTTATGACGATAACTACTGACAGGTTCATGAGGAGCTATAGCTTCTAACCATTCCTTGTAATCATGATGCAGCCCTGATTCATCATCATTTATAAAAACACTTGCTGTGATATGCATCGCATTTATTAATACAATACCTTCTTTAATGCTGCTCTCGGCTAAACATTCCCTTACGTCAGGTGTAATGTTTGTGAAATGCATTCGAGCTGGTGCATTAAACCATAGTTCTTTTCGGTAGCTTTTCATATGACTGACATCCTCACAAAAATTTAATCAAAATTAAGTTCAACACGATTGCCTGCTGGATCTTTTAAAAAAATTTGATGTGCATTCATCCCTGGAATAGGTTTTTCTTCGAATGGAACATTAAGTGATTTAAGTTTTTTTAAAACACCTTCATAGTTACCCGTCTTAAAGGCCAAATGATCGAAAGATGATTTTAAAGAAGAGCGGTCATCGCCTTCTTTAGGTGTAATGAGATGTAAAACATCGCTGTCGCCTATATATAGCCAAAAGCCGAAACGCTCAAATGCCGGTCTAAATCCTTCAGTCAAACCTACAACATCACAATAAAAATCTCTTAATTTCAACACCAAATCTTTTTCTGCAACAAGCTGGATGTGATTGATAGACAGAATCATTTAATTATTTTTTTTATGATGTAGGTTGCGTTGTGCGAAGGCGAATATGAAGTTCACGCAATTGTTTTTCATCCACAACGTTAGGCGCTTTAGTAAGTAAACATTGCGCGCGTTGTGTTTTTGGAAACGCTATCACATCACGAATCGATTCAGCACCTGCTAATAAAGTCACTAATCGATCAAGGCCAAAAGCAAGTCCGCCATGCGGGGGTGCGCCATATTGCAATGCATCAAGAAGGAAACCAAATTTTTCTTTCGCTTCTTCTTTTGAAATTTTTAATGCATCAAATACTTTGGATTGGACTTTTTCTTCATGAATACGAATCGATCCACCACCTACTTCCCATCCATTAATGACCATATCGTAAGCTTTAGATAAACATTTACCTGGATCTGTCGCTAACAAATCTTCATGGCCTTCTTTGGGTGCTGTAAATGGATGATGGATTGCAACCCAGCGATCAGTCTCTTCATCATGTTCAAACATCGGAAAATCAACGATCCATAGAGGTGCCCATGCTCTTCCATCCACATGATTTTTTTCATGGCCAATCTTAAGACGCAATGCACCTAAGGCTTCATTCACAACTTTTTCTTTATCAGCACCAAAGAAAACGATGTCACCATTTTGTGCGCCCGTTTTTTCGATGATGGCTTTCAAAGCATTTGCATGAATATTTTTAACAATCGGGCTTTGAAGGCCTGTTTCGTTTAATTCATTGACATCATTAATTTTTATATAAGCTAAACCTTTAGCGCCGTAGATTTTTACAAATTCGGTATAAGCATCAATTTCAGAGCGTGTAATGGCAGATCCATTCGGGACGCGGATGGCTGCAACACGTCCACCCTTCATCGTCGCAGCTGAAGAAAAGACTTTGAAATCGACATCTTTCATCACGTCTGTGAGTTCAGTAATTTCTAAAGTGACACGCATGTCAGGTTTATCAGAGCCATATTTATGAATAGCTTCTTGATAGGTCATGCGTTGAAATTGTTTTGGCAAATCAATCGATGCCACTTTTTTATACATCTCACGAATCATGGTTTCCACAATTGTCATGATGTCTTCTTCGTTCATAAATGAAGTTTCAATATCAACTTGAGTAAACTCAGGTTGGCGATCGGCCCTTAAATCTTCATCGCGGAAACATTTTGTAATTTGAAAATAGCGATC
>Ga0007825_1000187_pt1 | contig 19570 bp, 20 predicted proteins | sample CryBogCBE13Jul09_FD_71229 | JGI IMG/M metagenome (GOLD analysis project Ga0007825, IMG submission 71229) | Freshwater microbial communities from Crystal Bog, Wisconsin, USA - CBE13Jul09 | ecosystem: Environmental > Aquatic > Freshwater > Lake | place: Crystal Bog, Wisconsin, USA | collected... | reverse complement strand
AATCAACGCACCCCCTATACTTATGCAAAGGCCGGTGTGTCCATCGCCATGGGCAATGCCCTTGTCCGCGCCATCGCGCCGCTCGCCAAAGCAACGCGCCGCGCCGGTGCCGACGCTGATTTAGGTGGTTTTGGCGGCTTTTTCGATTTGCGCGCGGCGGGGTTCAAAGACCCCCTGCTCGTCGCGGCGAATGATGGCGTCGGGACCAAGCTCAAGCTCGCCATCGAATCGGGGCGGCATTCGGGCGTCGGGATCGATTTGGTCGCCATGTGCGCCAATGACCTGATCGTGCAGGGGGCCGAGCCGCTGTTTTTCCTCGATTATTATGCGTGCGCGAAACTGGACAATGACGTCGCGACCGCCGTCGTCGCCAGCATCGCGGAAGGCTGCAAACAGGCGGGCTGCGCGCTCATTGGCGGGGAGACGGCGGAAATGCCGGGCATGTATGCAGCGGGCGATTATGACCTCGCTGGTTTTTGTGTCGGTGCCGTGGAGCGTGACCAAGTGCTCACGGCCGACAAGGTGGCGGAAGGCGACGTCATCCTCGGGCTCGCGTCGTCGGGTGTGCACTCAAATGGCTTCTCACTCGTGCGGCGACTGGCAGCCGATAAGGGCTGGAAGCTCGATCGCCCTGCCCTGTTTGATCAGGATATGCTGCTGATCGACGCGCTCATGGCCCCCACGCGGATTTATGTGAAATCGCTGCTGCCGCTGGTGCGCGCTGGAAAAATTCACGCGATGGCGCACATCACCGGCGGCGGGCTGCTGGAGAATATCCCGCGTGTGCTTCCGCAAGGCCTGCACGCGCATGTCGATGCGGATGCCTGGGTGCAGCCGCGCCTCATGGCCTTCCTGCAAGCGCAGGGGCATATCGAGCCCGAGGAGATGGCGCGCACCTTCAATTGCGGGATCGGTATGGCGCTTGTGGTCGCGCCTCAGGATGTGGCGAGCCTGACAGCTGCCCTGGTTGCGGCGGGCGAAACGGTTCATCAGATCGGCCATGTCGCGGCGGGCGAAAAAGGCTGCACCGTCACGGGCTCAGTCGAGACGTGGAGCGCACAGGCGGCGTGGAGCGCGACGCATGTGGGGTGAGCGCTCCGTATCCCCCTCCCGTTTACGGGAGGGGTTAGGGGTGGGTTCGCAACGGCGAGACATTGCCCACCCCCAACCCCTCCCGCCTGCGGGAGGGGAGATGTGAAGGCTCAACCCAAAGCCCGCGTCGCCGTCCTAATTTCGGGCCGTGGCTCGAACATGGCAGCCTTGCTCTATGCCTCGCGCGCTGCGGATTGCCCGTATGAGATTGTGCTGGTGGCGAGCAATGATCCTGACGCACCCGGCCTGACGCACGCCGCTGCTGAGGGGATCGCCACCTTCGCGCACCCGCACAAAGGCATGAAGCGTGCTGAGTTTGATGCGCTCATCGATGAACAACTACGCACCGCCCATGTCGAATATGTTGCGCTCGCGGGGTATATGCGCCTGCTCTCGCCCGAATTCGTGGCGCGCTGGGAAGGCCGGATGCTCAACATCCACCCGTCGTTGCTCCCGCTGTACAAGGGCCTGCACACGCACGAGCGCGCGCTGGCGGCTGGGGATAAATTTGGGGGTTGTTCTGTGCATATCGTCACGGCCGAGCTTGATGATGGCGAGGTGCTGGGCCAGACGCGCGTCGCGATCCTGCCCGATGACACGCCCGATACCCTCGCCGCGCGCGTGCTGATCGCCGAGCATCAGCTTTATCCGCGCGTCCTTGCGGCATTCGTGAGCCGCGCGACCGATGCCGACCATCTCACCGCCCAAGTCCGCGCGCTGGCGCTGGCGCTCCCCGAGACCGATGAGGTGCTCTCGCACGGGATGCCCTGTTTTGGCGTCATTAAGGGCAAGAAATTCGCCTATGTCAGCCGCGATCATCATGGCGACGGCAAGACGGCGCTGCTGGTCAAGATCAGCGGCGTTGATGAGCAGGCCCATCTGATCGAGCAAGATGAGGCGCGCTATTACCGCCCCGCCTATTTCGGTGATGGCTGGGTGGGCATCCGGCTCGATCTCGGTGATAATGACTGGGAGAGCATCGCCGACCGTTTGCAGCGTGGCTGGCAGATGAGCGCGCCGAAGTCGTTGCTCAAGGCGGTGGATGTCGCTGAGGAGTTTTGAGGGGTTACAATTTAGCGCCTTTTCCCAGTTCCGTGCATAAACATATCGCCTTCTGGCTTAAACACATCGACAAATAGAAGCTCCGGTGCCTTTTCACACTCCTCGACAGCGGCTTTCCACCTCGCGTCAAAATCTCTATTTACCGACGCAAAAGCTGCCATATCAATCTTACCGTCGGGTCTACGACTTTTCGCCATTGTAGATAAACCCAACACCAGAAGGTAAAAATCATCTTTCTTATCTTGAGGCCAAACCGACGTCCACCAACGATAATCCTTAGCGAATTGACCGCATTTATATCGCTGAACACCGCTAGGAGGTTCTGAGGACCGCGCATTATCGAATTCGACAGGCATCCGCGCAAATATTGCTATCGGTAAGTGATTGGCGTCTTTGGCAGGATCAAAAACCGTCGCGCCCGCAATTTCAACAGCCACTTTATCAAGTACTGCTGAGTGGCTACTTACGGCGACTGTCACCTCGCTGAAATGGCCATCAACGCCGATAATTCCTGCTACAATAACTTTTCCGTGTTCTCCCGTGGCCTTAGCTGCCTCCGGAATTATTGCTTCAGGGCCAGACCTGAACTCTGGCGAAATTTTGACCAAAGTCTTATTTGCACGAGCAACCTCCATAGTCGGAGACATACTCTCAGAAGTTGCAGCACCAGCGATACTGGCCAATAGCGACACGGAAAATATCAATTGCTTCATAAAGATGCTGTAACGACAGTTAGTGTGGGTTTCCACCCCGATATTCAAATCCAAGATCAGCGCGTCAGGATGGGCTTCAATTATACAACCCATTCGGGAGTCACTTGGCGTGGTATCGTCGCGCAAATTGCGGAGTGTGGTTAAAACCAACACGCTTCCGGGAGCACCGGCAGGTGAATATGAAGTTATTCAATTTCAGACTGTGTTTGCAAAAAGGCGTGACGCAGTTGAAACTGTTGTCGTTGCGCATGAAGGTTCCGGCTGGAAAGTGAACGGCTATTTTATCAAATAGGGTCGGCGGAGCCCCGCAAATCCACCCCCACGTCCGTAGCGCCATTTTAAGGGGGCTACAGACGCGCTCCTACACGAGCGCTACATGGGTAGCGAAATAACCATATAGGTTCTGTATGGGCTTCACAATGGCGCGGAGAGGCATATCAGCACGCCTGCTTACCCCTCTCCCCTTGCGGGAGAGGGAGAGGCCCGTCGCGTTAGCGATGGGAGGGTGAGGGGGCAATCAAGGCCGCCTCAACACCCCTCACCCAGCTTCGTCTAAGCTCGTTCCTCGCTAAGACTGCGCAACCAGTTTGGATTTGTCGGGTTTGGAATGCTCCCAGCATTCCAAAGATGATGCCGGGATCATCGACCCGTGAAACCAAACTCCCTCAAGGGGAGAGGGCTTATCTCACCCAACAATCTCTTCTGGCTTGAAGAAATAGGCGATCTCGATCGCGGCATTCTCGTCGCTGTCCGAACCATGCACCGAATTGGCTTCAATGCTCTCGGCGAGTTCCTTGCGGATCGTGCCGGGTTCGGCGTTCGCAGGGTTGGTCGCGCCCATGATGTCGCGATTGCGCTGCATGGCATTCTCACCCTCAAGCACCTGCACGACGACGGGGCCGGAGATCATGAAGCTAACCAGATCATTATAGAACGGGCGTTCTTTATGAACGGCGTAAAAGCCCTCGGCCTGCTCTTTGGTCATGTGGATGCGCTTGGAGGCGACAACGCGCAGGCCACCATCCTCAAGCATTTTGGTGACGGCACCGGTCAGATTACGGCGGGTGGCGTCGGGCTTGATGATCGAAAAGGTGCGCGTAACGGCCATGAGAAACTCCTGCGGCATGGATTGATTATGGCCGCGCGTCTAGTCGCTGCACCGCGATAAGGCAACCCGCTATTGGTCCTGCGCCTCGGGTGGTGGTTCGGATGCGGGTGCCTTTTTGCCGCAGGCGCATTTGGGCTTGGGCTTGGGCTTATGCTTGATCGCGGTGGTGGCAAATTCGGCGGGCGTGAGCACATTATCGCCATTGGCATCGGCCTTGCGGAACTTCTCGACGCGCTTGGCCGCATATTCCTCGAACGACAACATGCCGTCATGGTTCAGATCCATTTTCTGGAACGAACGCCGTTGCCCCGCAATGAACTCCTCTAGGTCAATATGGCCGTTCTTGTTCTTGTCATAGCGCTCAAAGCGCTTTTGCTCTTTGGTCTTCTCGTCAGCCTGCGGCAGATCGGGAAAGTCATCGGGCGAGAGGCTGCTGTCCTTCACGGGCCCGGGATCGGGAATTTTGGGGAGTGTCACGCCGGTATCGGGTGGCACCATCGCCACGGTATTGGCAGCCGGCGCTTGGTTCCGCCAGATCAGCACACCAGCCGCAATCAACAACAGGGCAGAGCCCACACCCGCCAAATAACGCCACATAAGCTACCCCCAACGCAACTCCGCGCCCGCATCTTCACATCAACTCAGCGCCCAAGCAAGCGGATTTGTGCCGCCATGAGCGCGCGCCGCGCTGGGCTGGCGAGGGGCCGCCCTGCCGCCACGCGGGCGTGATCATCGGCGTCAAGGCGCTGGAGGAGGCGTGCCGCACGCTGGTTGCCGTTGCACAGGCGTGTCACGACGTCGCACAGGACATCCATGCGCGGCTCATCGGTCGCCAATTCACTCAGCAACGCGCCGGTGACGTCAGTGCTCAAAATACCCGCCACGCCGCGCAGGAGCGGCTCAGCGGGCGTCGCACCGGTATCGAGCGCTTCGAGTTGCTCGCGCCACCACGCCAGCTTGATCGCGCCGAGCATCGGCTCGCGCACACTGGGCATGATCGCCTGCAGTCTGGCATCAAGCGCGAACAAAGTGCGCAGCGATGCCCTGGCAAAACGGGGCGCGCACCAGTTGGCGAGCGCATAGTCGGTGGCATCAAACATCGGCATCCCGATATGCCCCCGCCGTCGTGACGTCAAATGATGGCAAAGATTGCGTTAACCCTGCCTTTTCAGCGCACTTTAGTGATGTTTGCCGCAAAGGGCAGGCTCAATTGCATGCCTAACGGGGTTATTTTCGCATGACGGCGTTATTTGAACGAACCAAGCTTTCCGCAAGCCGTGCCACAGCACGGGCGAAGCGTGCGTGCGTGAAATGGAGCCGCGACAATAATGGCAACGCGATTATCGAGTTCGCGATGGTGTGCCCAGCATATCTTGCGCTCGTATTCGCGTCGATTCAAACGGGCTTGATCTATTTTGATGCTCAGTCACTGCAAATGGTGGCGGATAAGGTGTCACGCCAGCTTTTGACGGGTGTGCTCGCGAAAAACCTCGGATCACAAACGCAAACGCAGGCCATTGCAGCGCTTGTGAATGCCAACTTGCCTTGGACAATGAACAAATCGACTGATCAAGTCTATGTCGACATCCAAAGCGCCAGCAACTTCAGCCAGCTGCAAGCCAAATCACAATCCATTACATTCAGTACCAACGGCACGGTGGCCAACAATTTTGTCTCGTCGACTCAGGTTGGCTCGGGCCAAGCAGCAGTGCTCAAGCTTTATTACATCGCACCAACGATCATCGACTCTTTCAACCTCGCAGGTGGTGGACGGCAGGCGTTCAACATCTCGGATACGGGCACAAACGGGCGCTTGATCGTGGCGACCGAAGTGTTTCGGGCGGAATGACGGCGATGCACAACGTCAAAAGCACGTCTGCGGGCATCAGTCAGACCAATCAACTATCGAAGGCAGCTGGTCAGCTCATTGCCGACAAAAACGGCAACAGCATCATTGAGTTCGCGCTCGGGCTGCCGATTATGCTCGCGATCTATTTTGGGACGCTCAACATCAGCGACGCGATTGTGCTCCAGCGAAAAGTGGTCGCCGCAACGCGCTCTCTCGCTGACCTGACCACCCAAGGGTCGAGCTTCTCGACGCTGACGCTCGACAACAGCGTGTTTAACGGCGCGGAGATGGTGCTCAGTCCGTACAGCCTCTCAAACGCCAACATGTACATCACCGAGATCTACACCGACAACACCGGAAAATCCACGGTGCAGTGGAGTGAGCAAGACATTAATGGCACTGTGGGAGCAAATACCCAATCTGGGTATAGTAACGGAAGTACGATTACAGTCTGGAGTAATGTGGCGGTCAAGAACACGTATCAAATTGTGGCGAATATCCAGTACAATTATTCACCCGTAGTTTTAAATCAATATATTGGCTCATTCCCCATCACGACCACAATTGCGATGGGTCCGCGTGCCTCAGCCAACATTTCGTTCACACCATAGTTTTGGATAGCAGAAGATGAGTAACTTGAAAAAGCTGAACCGCTTGAAGCGCCTGATGGCCGATGAAAACGGTAACGTGCTGATGATCATGGCGTTGTCGATGATCCCGGTGCTCAGCGTCATTGGCGCAAGCGTTGATTATGGTCGTGCGGCCAGTGCCGAAAATGAGTTGAATGCTTACGCCGACGCGGCCGCGCTTACGGGTGTGACCAAGACCGAAATGCAGACCACCGCGAACCCAGTCGGCAAATACACTGGAACACTGCAGGCGTATAACGACGTCGTGAACCAATTTAACGCGCAGGCCTCGCACGTTAAAGGCGCGACCTATAGTGCGAGCAATTTGGTCGTGACGGTGAGCGATGACGATGGTACCAACACCGCGACGTACACGACAGTAGGGGGCGCGCCGTCTTTGAGCGTGGTGGCAGATAGCAATGCCTCAAACAAGACATCGCTTACGCGCAACATTACAGTGACCTACACCGCTAACGTGACAAATGATTTCATGACGATCGTCGGCAACACGACAACCAATATCGGCGGCACCTCAAAATCGAGCGCCTCGGTCGCGCCCAATATCGACTTTTATGTGATGCTCGACACGTCGCCATCAATGTTGTTCCCAACCACCCAGGCGGGGATTAACTCGATGAACTCGCTCACGGGCTGCGCCTTTGGTTGTCATCAGGTCAATCACACCGCTAACGGGCCCGACCTCCATTATTACAATAACCAATGGCTCGATGGCTATGAGATTGGGCGGCTAAACAACATCACATTTCGCTATGATGACGAGAAAACGGCGACCAGCAACCTGATGTCCACCGCATTCTCAGTAGGGAGCGCCAACCAAGCGGCGTACCGCATGAACATCGGTACCTTTGACATCGGCATGGCGAACCTGCAATCGCTGATTACGATCACCGACGGGACGACGTCATACCCGACGACCAACCAGACGACCGCGGCCAATAATGCGCTCAAAGCGCAAATTTATATGCCGTACCAAAACGGTTATGATAATGGCAACAACAGCGACAATGATCAGCAGACATTGTTCGAAAGCATGATGGGTGCACTCAACACGTCGGGCAACAGCTACTATATTCCGACGCCGGGCAAAGGAACGAATTTGCAGGGCGATTCGCCGCAGAAGATCCTTTTCCTCGTGACCGACGGGTTTGATGAACAGAGCCGCTACAACACGCCCGGTTTTGGCCCGCTCGACACAACCTATTGTGACGCGATCAAAAATCGCGGCATTCGGATCGCCATCTTGTATCTGCAAATGTATCCAACGGGCTGGGCACCCGGTGATAACCAGATTTCAGCCTCGGCCACGGCATTGGCCAACTGTGCCTCACCGAACTTGATGTATACCGTGACAACCGGAACCGATATTTCGACCGCATTGTCAAATCTGTTCAAGCAGGCGGTGGCTTCGGCCAAACTCACACAATAGCCAGGGAGCGGGCGGAGCGATGCTTCGCCCAATCCGTCACCTAGGCCTAGCGATAACAGACCTTCTTCACTGCCGCGATGATCTTGTCGGGGTTGATCAGTGCGAGGCGCTCAAGATTGGCCGCATAGGGCATCGGCACATCTTCATTCGTGACGCGCAGCACGGGCGCATCGAGATCGTCGAAGCCCTGCTCCATAACGATTGCGCTCACCTCCGACGCGATTGAGCAAGCCGGCCAGCCCTCTTCCACCACCACACAGCGATTGGTGCGCTTCACGCTCGCCAACACGGCTGCGCTATCGAGCGGACGCAGTGTCCGCAAATCGAGCACTTCGGCATTGATCCCTTCCGCGGCGAGCTTCTCAGCGGCTTCAAGCGCCATCCCGACCCCAATCGAGTAGCTCACAATCGTGACGTCGGTGCCAGCGCGCATGATGCGTGCCTTGCCAATCGGGACAATATGCTCGTCCGACGGCACATCGAACGTGCGCCCATAAAGCAGCTCGTTTTCGAGGAATATGACGGGGTCTTCGGAGCGGATCGCCGCTTTGAGCAAGCCCTTCGCATCCGCCGCATCATAGGGCGCAATGACAATCAGCCCGGGAACCGACGCATACCAGGGGCCATAATTCTGGCTGTGTTGCGCGCCAACGCGCGCCGCCGCGCCATTCGGCCCGCGGAACACGATGGGGCAGCGCATTTGCCCACCCGACATGTAATTGGTTTTCGCCGCCGAGTTGATGATCTGGTCAATCGCCTGCATCGCGAAGTTAAACGTCATAAATTCGACAATCGGGCGCAGGCCGTTCATCGCCGCACCGACGCCGATGCCCGCAAAGCCATGCTCGGTGATCGGCGTATCGATCACCCGCTTTGCACCAAACTCCTGCAACAGCCCTTGGGTGACCTTGTAAGCGCCCTGATATTCGGCGACTTCCTCTCCCATCACGAAAACGCGAGCGTCGCTACGCATCTCTTCCGCCATGCCATCGCGCAATGCCTCACGCAGCGTGAGACGGACCGTTGCGCCACTGGCAGCTTCGGGCATGACCATAGGCGTCGCAGCGGGTGCGGCCACTGCAGGCACTTCGGCTACGGGTGCGGGCTCCGCCTTGGTCAGCGCGGGCGCGGCGGCCACCTTCGCGGGCTGCGCACTGGCTTCCTGCTCACCTTCGCCAGACATCGTGGCGATCGCAGTGCCCACTTTCACGCCTTCAGTACCCTCAGCGACCAGAATCGCGGCAATCACGCCCTCGTCGACGGCCTCGAATTCCATCGTGGCTTTATCGGTCTCGATCTCGGCGAGGATATCGCCCGATTTTACGGTATCACCCGCTTTCACCAGCCATTTGGCAAGCGTGCCCTCTTCCATCGTTGGCGACAGCGCCGGCATTTTCAGTTCAATCGCCATCAATAAGTTCCCACCAGCACATCGGTATAAAGTTCACGCGGATCTGGCTCAGGCGATCCCTCGGCATAGTCCGCAGCCTCGCTCACCCGCGTGCGGATGTCCTTATCAATCTCTTTAAGCGCCGCATCGGTCACACCGGCAGCCTCGAGTTGTTTCTTGATCCGCTCGATCGGATCGTGGTGCTCGCGCATCTCCTGCACTTCTTCCTTCGACCGATATTTGGCCGGATCGGACATCGAGTGACCACGGTAACGATAGGTTTTCATTTCCATGATCAGCGGCCCCTTGCCGCTGCGGACCCACTCAATGGCAACTTCAGATGCAGCACGCACCGCAAGCACGTCCATTCCATCAACCTGCATGCCGGGGACGCGGAAGCTCTCGCCGCGCCGATACAGCCGATCCTCAGCACTCGCCCGATTGACCGATGTGCCCATCGCATATTGGTTATTCTCGATGACATAGATGATTGGCAGCTTCCAGAGCTCGGCCATGTTCATGCTCTCGTAAACCTGCCCTTGGTTGGCAGCGCCATCGCCGAAATAGGCAATCGCAATGCCGCCATCTTCCTTGTATTTGTGCGCGAACGCTAGACCGGTGCCGAGCGAGACCTGCGCGCCAACAATACCGTGCCCGCCGTAAAAGCCATGATCGACCGAGAACATGTGCATCGAGCCACCCTTGCCGTGACTGATGCCCGCCTGCCGACCCGTCAGTTCCGCCATCACCACCTTCGGGTCGATGCCGCACAACAGCATATGCCCGTGATCACGATAGCCGGTAATAACGCTGTCCTTACCCGGATTGATCGCCGATTGCAGCCCGACCGCAACCGCCTCTTGCCCGATGTACAAATGGCAGAAGCCGCCAATCAGGCCCAAGCCATAAAGCTGCCCCGCGCGCTCCTCAAAGCGGCGAATGAGCAACATCTGCTTGTAGAACTCCATCAACTGTTCCGGCGAAGCCGCATACGGGACAGGATTTGCAGGACGAGGAATATCGACACCATCGGAGAGGGCCGCAGATTTTGATTTAGCCAAGGACGTCACTTTCACATGGAGGCATTCCTCAATGCTATAAGCCAGGTCGGGCGGAGTCGTCCATCACCAGATTGGTGAAACCTACGAATGCATCTCAATGCAGCGGGATGATAACCTCATCCTTGCCAACCACGCCCAGATTCTTCCGGATAAGTTCGTCCACCATATCCGGGTTGGCGTGGCGCGGATCGAGCAAAGCAACGCGGTTGGCGAGTTCATCGCGTTGCTGCTCGGTTTTCAAAAGAACGAGCTCGCGCTCATGCAGCGCATGTCGATACTCGCCCCACGCCAGCACGCCATTGGCACCAAAAAGCGCGTAGCCGCCAAAAAAACTGATCACCGAGAACGCAATAGCTGGCACGGCAGCGTTGCGAAGCAGTAACAGGAGGTTTCGGGCGTTTTTCATCTTGACTCTCTTGAATCACATGCGACTCGCGGAATCAAGCGGTATTTTCAATTATCCACAGAAAATTGACCGTCCGGCATAGTGCGCTGTCGATCCGAGTTCTTCCTCGATTCGGATCAATTGGTTGTATTTCGCCAACCGGTCCGAACGCGCGAGCGAGCCTGTTTTAATCTGCCCGCAATTGGTGGCGACGGCGAGATCGGCAATCGTCGAATCCTCGGTTTCGCCCGAGCGATGCGACATGACCGCCGTATACCGCGCACGGTTTGCCATATCGACCGCCGCGAGCGTTTCAGTGAGCGTGCCAATCTGGTTCACCTTGACGAGCAACGAGTTCGCCAGTCCATCCTTGATGCCCTGTTGGAGCCGCTTGGGGTTCGTCACAAAGAGATCGTCACCGACCAGCTGCGTTGTCGCACCCAATTTGTCGGTGAGCAACTTCCAGCCGCCAAAATCATCCTCGCTCATGCCATCTTCAATCGAAGCAATCGGGTAGCGCGCCACGAGATCTGCGAGATAATCAACCATCTCGGAGGGTGAGAGCACCAGCCCCGCGCCGGTCATATGATAGGCGCCATCCTTGAAATATTCGGTTGCCGCACAATCGAGCGCCAGCATGACGTCGTCGCCGGGTTTGTAACCTGCGGCCTCAACCGACGACATGATGAAGTCGAGCGCGTCAGCGGGCGATGCGAGATTCGGCGCAAAGCCACCTTCATCGCCAACAGCGGTCGCCAGCCCCTTATCATGCAGCTTCTTCTTGAGCGTGTGAAAAATTTCGGAGCCCATCCGCACGGCTTCCAAAAGCGATGACGCGCCGACCGGCATGACCATAAACTCTTGAAAATCAATAGGATTATCCGCGTGCATTCCACCATTGATGATGTTCATCATCGGCACCGGCAAGACATGCGCCGATACGCCACCGACATAGCGATAGAGCGGCAATCCGCGCGCATCAGCAGCCGCTTTCGCCGTCGCCAAACTGACCCCGAGGATCGCATTGGCACCGAGGCGACTCTTGTTGGCTGTCCCATCGAGCGCGATCATCGCCGCATCGATCTCACCCTGATCTTCGGCGTCGAGACCGAGCAGCGTATCGGCGATTTCACCGTTGACGGCATCAACCGCCAGCGAAACGCCTTTGCCGAGCCATTTGCTCTTGTCGCCGTCGCGTTTCTCGACCGCCTCATAGGCTCCCGTCGAGGCACCCGAGGGCACCGCTGCGCGGCCAAAACTGCCATCTTCAAGCGTTACATCGACTTCCACGGTCGGGTTACCGCGACTATCAATTATTTGTCGGGCATGGATATTGAGGATCGCAGTCATTATGTTACCTCCGAGGATGATAGGACGAGACGAGCGCGCTCTTATCGGTCATCTCACGTGGACGCAAATGCTTTGAGGTAAGGAGTAAAGTATGGATACGAATTCAACCAACGAAACGCCTGCAGTCGAACCCGTAACTGAGCCCAAAATCGTCAAGCCGGAGCCCATTAATCTTGAGTCGACGGTGCGTGAGCATGTGAAGTCGGTGGCCGCACAAGCGACCGCCAAAGCGCGGGAAACCGCCACGCATGGCCTGAATACGGCGGGCGAAGTGCTCGAAAATGTCGCCGCAACGGTCGAGGACAGCGCCCAGAAGCTCGATGAGCGTTTTGGCAAGACCTACGGCGATTTCGCCCGCAAAGCAGCGGACACCGTCTCCGGCGCCGCAAACACCGTGCGCAGTACCGATGTCGATGATTTGCTCAAGACCGCGCGGGACACGGTTCGTAAGCGTCCCTGGGTGGTCGCAGGCGTCGCGGCTGCGGTCGGATTTGCGTTGACGCGCCTCTTCCGAGTCGGTGAAGACGAACATCTAGATGGCTGAAGCGGCCGATGACGCCCCAAAGCCGCATGGACTAAGCGGTCTCGTGACGCGCCTGCGCGACAGCGCGCGGGCGTTCGTCCGTGCCGAGGTCGAATATGTTATTGCCGAACTCGGCGTCCGTACATCGGCGGTGATGCCGGCGGTGATCATGGTGATCGTGGCTGTTGCCCTGAGTTGTTCCGTGCTCACCGCTTTGCTCATCGGCCTCATCATTGCGCTCGGACCCTATCTTACCATTTGGGGATCGCTTGGCCTCGTCACCGCCATTTCGATTTTGATTGCGGTTCTGCTCGTCCACCGTGCGGTAACGATCGTCCGAATCGTGCGTAAAACAGGGGGAGAGCAAAATGAAGCCAACAATTGATGACCTTGCCGCCGCGCGACAATCGGCGCGGGCGCAACTTATGGCAACGATTGCCGAGGCGCGTACCCAACTCAGCCCCGCATCACTCTCGGCCTATGCCAAAGCGCAAGTGCAAACGCGAACGCGCGATGTTGCCAGCGCTACCCTCAAGAAGGCGACCGCGCATCGCGGGCTTATCGCTGGAGCCCTTGCGGCCGGTGCCGTGGTGCTGCTTGCCGCCGTCTTCCTGAAGCCCGAACCCACCATCCAACCGGAGACTGACGATGATCAATGATCCAAAGCCGACGCTCGCCGAGCGACCTATTGTCATCTTGGCGGGCGGCATTCTCAGTGGTGCCTTGGCCGCCGTGTTGCTGCCGCGCTCGGCGCGCGAAACTGAGGTTCTCGGCCCGCTCGGCACGCATTTACGACGCCGTGCCGGGGCCGCTGCGAAAGAAGCGCAAAAAGTAACCGTTGAGCGGCTTGACAAGCTCGGCATCAACCGCGAGTTCGCGGCTGCGCAGTTGCGTGTCCTTGCCCTCAACGCGGCAGCGTTGGCAGGCGTGGCGGCGCTGCGGGCCGCTCGAAACAAGGGGACAGACTCGTGAGCAAATTGCATTTGGTATTTGGTGGTCGGGTCAAAGACCCGCGCACGCTCGAATTTGATGACATGGACTCAATCAAGGTCGTGGGCATCTTTCCGGATTACGCCTCTGCCGAAAAGGCCTGGCGCTCAGCCGCTCAGAGCACCGTTGACGATGCCGAGATGAAGTTTGTCGTCGTCCATTTGCATCGGATGCTCGAACCCGACCACGCGCATTAATGTCTCGCCGCTATGCGTGGCGGTAAGCCCAGGAAAGCAGCGGCCGCGCAAGAACTAACCCGAGCACGAACCCGCCAATGTGCGCGGCGACGGCGATGGGCGATCCATCGAGCGCGAACGTCGCGCCAATCGCCCATTGCACGCCAATCCAGACGAGCCCGAGCCAGAGCGCGCGGATAAGATAGGGTGGAACGCTGCCAATCTTGGGAACCGCCTGCTTGCTGAACAGCAGCGCATAAGTCCCCACCAGCGCCGAAATAGCGCCACTCGCGCCAATCATCGGAATGTCTGAGGCCGGATTGGCGAGAAACTGTGCGCCCGCCGCAGCATAAGCGCCAGCAAGATACAGCACCGCGAGCGGCAGCACGCCCAGCACATGCTCAACTTGCCGACCGCAAAAAATCAACATCACCGTGTTCAGCAACAGGTGCATAAAGCCACCATGCACCAAGGTTGCGCTCAGCGGCGTCAGCCAAGGCGGCACGGCATGGAGCAGATGGTAAGCCCCCGTCATCCGCGCCGGAATAAATCCGGCCCAGAGAGTCACCGATTCAGACTGGCCCGTGACAAACGCGGCAACCCAAGCCAACGCAGTGATCGCGGCAATAACATCGGTGAGCCGTACGGCGCGTGTCACGCTCAGATGAACTCGATTTTCGCGACCTGATAATAACGATCCCCTGCCGGCACCGTGACTTCAATCTCGTCATCCACACGGCGACCGATGAGCGCGCGGCCAAGCGGCGAGTTATATGAAATTTTGCCAGCTTTGGCGTCGGCTTCGGGCTGCCCGACAATCTGGTATTTCACCGGCTTGTCATCATCATCGAGCAACGTCACCGTTGCCCCGAACACGATCTTGTCACCCGACAGCGTCTTGGGATCGATGACCATCGCGCGGCTCATCTTGTCCTCAAGATCGCCGATAGTCGCTTCGATTTGTCCCTGTCGCTCTTTCGCCGCATGATACTCGGCATTTTCCGAGAGATCGCCATGCGCCCGCGCCTCTTCAATTGCATCAACGACCAAGGGACGCTCAGCCTTTAACGCAGCGAGCTGATCCATAATCATTTTATATCCCTCGGCGAGCATGGGGAGTTTTTCAGTCGACGCCATCGTCATGTCCTTACGTAACAATATTATAACAAAAATCTTCTGCGCGGCGACACTGACAATCAGTGGCACCCGCACAAGCGCAATATTTTAGGGTAATGTGCTTTATGAATGATAAGATTGCAATGTCTGCACTTCAAGGGGTGAGTTGCGCAAAGCTGAAATTGCCTGCGCCGCAGCTACCGACGCTGCCGCTGTCGTGAAATACGGAATTTTACTCATAAGCGCCGACCGCCGGATGGCTGCGCTGTCTTGAAGCGATTGCCAGCCTTCCGTGGTGTTAAAAATAAGCGCGATGCTGCCATCCTTGATCAGATCGACAATATGCGGGCGCCCCTGCGCCACCTTGTTGACGCGCCGCACCGCAATGCCCTCATGTTCAAGATAATCCGCGGTGCCCCCCGTGGCGACAACGGTGAAGCCAAGGTCGACCAGAATTTTGACCCCCGGCAGCACCACCGGCTTATCGCTGTCCTTCACCGAAACGAAGAGCGTGCCCGACTGCGGCAGCTTAGTGCCCGCGCCGAGCTGCGCCTTGGCAAAGGCGGTCGCGAAATTGCGATCAATGCCCATCACTTCGCCTGTCGACTTCATTTCAGGCGACAGCACCGGATCGACACCCGCAAACCGCGCGAACGGGAACACCGCCTCTTTGACCGCGATGTGTTTGATGTCGAGGTCAATCTTCGGCAAATCGCGTAGCTTCTCACCCGCCATCACGCGCGCCGCGATCTTGGCAATCGGTGCGCCAATGGCTTTCGCGACGAACGGCACGGTGCGGCTCGCACGCGGGTTGACTTCAATGAGGTACACCTCGCCATCCTTCACCGCGAACTGACCGTTCATGAGCCCGACCACACCCAGCGCGCGCGCGAGCGCCTCTGCCTGACGCCCAATCTCGGCGATAATATCCGCACCCAGGCTATATGGCGGCAGCGAACAGGCGCTGTCACCCGAATGCACGCCGGCCTCCTCGATATGCTGCATGATGCCCGCGATCACGACATCCTCGCCATCGCACAGCGCATCGACATCGCACTCAATGGCATCGCGCAAATAGCTGTCGATCAGCACCGGCGAGTCACCCGAGACGATCACCGCCGTCTGGATGTAATTCTCGATCTGCGCCTGATCATCGACGATCTCCATCGCCCGCCCGCCGAGCACATAGCTGGGCCGCATCAGCACCGGATAGCCGATGCGATTGGCAACCGCGATGGCCTCCTCACGGCTGCGCGCAATGCCATTCTCAGGCTGTTTCAGACCAAGCTTGGTGACGAGCGCCGCGAACCGCTCACGGTCTTCTGCCAGATCAATCGCATCCGGCGACGTGCCGAGAATGGGAATGCCCGCATCTTCCAGCGCCTGCGCGAGTTTGAGCGGCGTTTGCCCGCCAAACTGCACAATCACGCCCTTGAGCGTGCCGGCCTGCTGCTCGGTGTAGAGAATCTCTAACACATCCTCCGCAGTCAGCGGCTCGAAATACAGCCGGTCTGACGTGTCATAGTCGGTCGAGACGGTCTCGGGATTGCAATTGACCATGATCGTCTCGAACCCAGCATCACCCAGCGCGAAACACGCGTGGCAGCAGCAATAATCAAACTCGATCCCCTGCCCGATCCGGTTCGGCCCGCCACCGAGGATGACGATTTTTTCGCGCGCGGTGGGCGCACTCTCGCACTCGGGCGCGCCGAAGGCTGCCGTGGGGCTGTTGCCCAGAGGCACAATAAACGGCGCCTCGTAGGTCGAGTACATATACGGCGTCTTGGCCTCAAACTCCGCTGCGCAAGTGTCGATCCGCTTGAACACGGGGCGGACGTTGAGCGCTTGTCGCGCCTTGCGGACATTGGCCTCTGTCGAGCCCGCCAATTTCGCCAGCCGCGCATCGGAAAAGCCGAGCGCCTTGAGCCGCCGCAGCGCCGCCGCGTCTTTCGGAAGGCCGCCCATCTTCACTTCATTCTCAGCAGTAATAATGCCTTCTAACTGATTGAGAAACCACGGATCAAACTTCGCAATGCTGTGCACTTCGGCGACACTCATCCCCTCGCGCAAGGCCTGCGCCGCGATCAGCAGCCGGTCGGGCGTCGCCCGCGCCAGTTCCGCCCGCAAAGCCTCGTGCGATGCGCCCTTGAACGCCTCCACCTCATCGAGTCCGCTTAATCCCGTCTCCAAGCCCCGCAGCGCCTTTTGCAGGCTCTCGGCAAAGTTGCGGCCAATCGCCATCACCTCGCCCACCGACTTCATGGCGGTGGACAGCAAAGGCTCGGCGCCCTTGAACTTCTCAAACGCAAAGCGCGGGATTTTCGTCACGACATAGTCAATCGTCGGCTCAAAGCTCGCGGGGGTCGCGCCGGTAATGTCATTGGTGATCTCGTCGAGCGTATAGCCCACGGCCAGCTTCGCCGCGACCTTGGCAATCGGGAAACCCGTCGCCTTTGAGGCGAGCGCGGATGACCGCGACACACGCGGGTTCATCTCGATGACGATCAGCCGCCCGTCCTTCGGATTGACTGCGAACTGCACGTTCGATCCGCCGGTTTCCACGCCAATTTCGCGTAGGCAGGCGATGCTCGCGTTGCGCATGATCTGATATTCTTTGTCGGTCAGCGTCAGCGCGGGCGCGCAGGTGATGCTGTCGCCGGTGTGCACGCCCATCGGGTCAATATTCTCGATCGAACAGATGATGATGGCATTGTCGTTGCGGTCGCGCACCACCTCCATCTCATATTCTTTCCACCCGAGCAGGCTCTCTTCAATCAGCACCTCGGTCGTTGGGCTGGCATCCAAGCCGCCCGTCACAATCGCCACAAATTCCTCGCGGTTATAGGCGATGCCGCCGCCAGTACCGCCCATCGTGAAGCTCGGGCGGATGATGCTCGGCAGCCCAGTGCGCTCCAGCACCGCGAGCGCCTCCTCAAGCGTGTGCGCAATGCCCGAACGCGCGCTTTCCAGCCCGATCTTGTCCATCGCATCGCGGAACTTGATCCGGTCCTCGGCCTTATCAATCGCCGCCGCATCCGCGCCAATCATCTCGACGCCGAACTTTTCCAGCGTACCATCGTTGAACAAAGCGAGCGCGGTGTTGAGCGCGGTCTGCCCGCCCATTGTGGGGAGCAAGGCCATCACCTCATCGGGGTGCGCCTTGCGCTCGGCGGCGATGATCTTCGCCACAATCTCGGGCGTGATCGGCTCGATATAGGTCGCGTCGGCCAGCTCGGGATCGGTCATGATCGTCGCGGGGTTCGAGTTGACGAGGACGATGCGATAGCCCTCCTCCTTCAGCGCCTTCACCGCCTGCGTGCCCGAATAATCAAACTCGCACGCCTGCCCGATGATGATCGGCCCCGCGCCAATGATGAGGATCGAATGGATGTCAGTTCTTTTAGGCATTTATTGCAGATCCTCATTGGGTTGCTGATCACCGAAGGGCGCTCCGCATTTTGTGCATCTGTTGGGGAACCGAAGGGGTTTCACCAACGGTCCAAACTGCCAGTCTTGCGACTTAGCATCTGACCCAAATTGACGAATAGCTGGCCACGAGCATTTGTAACATTTTAGGTTCAGAAAATACGCCGAAGGAAAAGCAAAAAAAATCCCGATCCAAAGCCATAAATTATGAAAAATGGCGGCAGCTAATATGAAGACCATAGCAACATACATTGGCCAAGCCAGATAGCGCCGCCATCGATAAGCCATTAGAATTCCGGAAGGTATGGTGGGTGCGCCATTCATCCCATCATCCCCACGAATTTCTCGAACAGATAGTGCGAGTCCATCGGGCCGGGGCTGGCCTCGGGATGGTATTGCACGCTGAATGCGGGGCGGTCGGTGAGTTCAAAGCCGCAATTGCTGCCATCAAACAGCGACACATGCGTTTCGCGCGCGTGCGCGGGGAGCGTTTCGCGCTCGACGGCAAAGCCGTGGTTCATGCTGGTGATCTCGACCGCACCATCAGCCAGCCGCTTGACTGGATGGTTCGCGCCGCGATGGCCCTGGTGCATCTTCACCGTTTTGCCGCCGACCGCGAGCGCGAGCATCTGGTGGCCGAGGCAAATGCCAAACAGCGGCTTCTTGGTGTCCAGCCATTGCTGGATGACGCCGACGGCATAATCACCCGTCGCCGCGGGATCACCGGGGCCGTTCGAAAGGAACAGGCCATCGGGGTTATGCGCCATAATCTCGGTGAACGACGCGCTTGCGGGGAGCACGACAACTTGACATCCCGAACCAATTAGGTTACGCAAGATGTTCGTCTTGATGCCATAATCAAGCGCGACAATTTTTTTTCGTTTTGTCTCGGTCGTGTCACTTATGTCACTTTCGCCGAGCGACCAGGGCCCATCGGCCCAGTCATAGGCCTGCAAGGTGGTGACGTCCTTGGCGAGGTCCATCCCCTCAAGCCCCGGCCAGCCGCGTGCCTTGGCGATGAGCGCGGGGATGTCGAACGCGCCCCTAGCGCTGTGCGCGATCACGGCATTGGGCGCGCCTTGCAGCCGGATGAGGCGCGTGAGCGCGCGCGTATCGACGCCGGCCAGGCCGATGCGCCCCGCCGCCTTCAGCCAGCTATCGAGATGGCCGGTGCTGCGGAAGTTGGAGGGGGCGGTGACGTCCTCACGCACGATCATACCGAGCGCATGGGGAGCCGATGCCTCGACATCCTC